>ERZ1090861.175-NODE-175-length-42555-cov-12.620447_pt1 | contig 42555 bp, 33 predicted proteins | sample MGYA00478482_ERZ1090861 | MGnify/ENA primary metagenome ERZ1090861 (study PRJEB33644, sample SAMEA5815744) | chicken gut metagenome | biome: Chicken; feature: Gastrointestinal Tract; material: Caecum | place: Ireland | collected 2019-01-01 | study: A study of the... | reverse complement strand
ACAACCGGGGGGTAAAATTCTCACGGAAATTCGCCATACACAATCTCCTGTACAAATTTAAAACATAAAAAAAAAACATACCCCGCCGCCCGCGCCAGCTTGAGAAGCGACGCGGCCGTTTCTGAGAAAACCGCGGAAGCGGTGAAAAAGCAGGAGGTAAGGCATGCTGTTTATAGGAGTTGATCTTGGCACATCGGCGGTAAAACTGCTGCTGATGGATGAAAATGGGAAAATATGTAAAATCGTATCCAGGGAGTACCCGTTGTATTTCCCGCATCCCGGATGGTCCGAGCAGAACCCGGAAGACTGGTTCGTTCAGAGCATGGAGGGAATCAGAGAACTGACCGCAGACTGTGATAAAAGCCAGGTGCAGGGAATCAGCTTCGGCGGGCAGATGCATGGCCTTGTTGCGCTGGATAATCAGGATCAGGTGATCCGTCCGGCTATTCTCTGGAATGACGGGCGTACCGGGAAGCAGACGGATTATCTCAATCAGGTGATCGGAAAAGATAAGCTGTCCGAATATACGGCAAATATTGCCTTTGCGGGATTTACGGCTCCGAAAATTCTCTGGATGAAGGAAAATGAGCCGGAAAATTTCGCGAAAATATGCAAAATTATGCTGCCGAAAGATTATCTCGCATATAAACTGTCAGGCTCTTTTTGCACAGAATATTCCGATGCATCAGGTATGCTGCTTCTTGATGTGGAGCACAAATGCTGGTCGGAAGAAATGCTGGGAATCTGCGGTATTACAAAAGAACAGCTTCCGAAACTTTATGAGAGCTGGGAAGTTGTGGGTACACTGAAAAAGGAGATCGCGGAAGAGCTCGGGCTCCCGGAAAGCGTAAAAGTAATCGCCGGGGCGGGGGATAATGCGGCTGCCGCTGTGGGAACGGCTACCGTAGGAGATGGAGGCTGCAATATTTCCCTTGGTACATCAGGCACCCTGTTTATCTCCAGTAAAAAGTTCGGCGTGGATGAGAACAATGCGCTGCATTCCTTTGCCCATGCGGACGGAAACTATCACCTTATGGGATGCATGTTAAGCGCGGCATCCTGTAATAAATGGTGGATGGATGAGATTCTCAAAACAAAGGCTTACCAGGAGGAACAGGCGGGAATCACGAAACTCGGTGAGAACCGGGTATTCTATCTGCCCTATCTTATGGGAGAGCGTTCTCCGCATAATGATCCGGACGCGAGAGCAGCGTTTATCGGCATGAGCATGGACACAACCAGAGAAGATATGACTCAGGCGGTGCTGGAAGGCGTGGCATTCGGTCTGCGGGATTCCCTCGAAGTGGCCCGCAGCATCGGCGTCAGTCCGGAGCGTACCAAAATCTGCGGAGGCGGAGCAAAGAGTCCGCTTTGGAGAAAGATCATTGCAAATGTTATGAATATGAAAGTTGACATCATTGAAAGCGAAGAAGGACCGGGTTACGGCGCGGCTATTTTGGCGGCAGTCGGCTGCGGCGTATTCTCTTCTGTTGAAGAGGCGGCAAAAAAGCTGGTGAAAGTCGTGGCGACAGAAGAGCCGGATCCGGAACTTACAGCAAAGTATGAAGAAAGATATCAGAAGTTCAGAAAGCTGTATCCGGCGCTGAAAGGGATGTTTTAAAAAAGTATAAATATATAGGATGACAGCGCTGCACGTATCAGGTGAAGCGCTGTTTTTCTGTCAAAACCGGATATTCAGACAACTTTGTCGAAAGGGGGCTGCCTCCTTTTGACAGAATCGTCTGAATATTCATAAAATCCTAAGATTTTCCCTGTTTCCCTCTTAAAATTTTCCCCATATCATGTATACTGTAAGGGAGGTGATGAGAATGTATAATATTTTAGTATGTGATGATGATAAAGAAATTGTTGAAGCGATTGAGATATATCTGTCCCAGGAAGGGTATCGTATTTTAAAAGCGTATGACGGTATGGAAGCCATAAAGATTCTGGAGTCTGAGGAAGTAAATCTGCTGGTTCTGGATGTAATGATGCCCCGGCTGGACGGGATCAGAACCACCCTTAAGATTCGCGAGAAGAACAGCATTCCCATAATTATTTTGTCTGCCAAGTCTGAGGATGCGGATAAGATTCTGGGGCTGAATGTAGGGGCGGATGATTATGTGACGAAGCCGTTCAGTCCGCTGGAGCTGGTAGCAAGAGTGAAATCTCAGCTCAGGCGCTATACTCAGCTTGGCGGAACCGCGCAGAAGGACGAGGACAAAGTATATGAGGTGGGCGGCCTGCGGATGAATGATGATCTGAAGGAGGTTACTGTTGACGGGGAACCGGTGAAGCTTACGCCGATCGAATATAATATTCTTCGTCTGCTTATGAAAAACCAGGGCAGGGTATTTTCAATTAACCAGATCTATGAATCAATATGGAATGAAGAGGCAATCGGCGCGGACAATACTGTTGCGGTACATATCCGACACATCCGTGAGAAGATTGAGATTAACCCGAAAGATCCCAGATATCTGAAAGTAGTCTGGGGAGTAGGATATAAAATTGAGAAGCTGTAACCTCCGGCAGGGAGAACCGCTTCAGAGGGAAAGAGGACTTTTATGAAACGATGGTACAGAAAAACAGTGGTGAAAGTGATCGCTGTGATTGTGGGGATTGTAAGCGGCGCGGTATTTTCCGCGTCACTTCTGGCGTCAATTTCTCTTGCGGGAACGGTAAATCCGACAGATATCCGAAGGATTCTGACTCAGGCGTATGAAGATTCCGAAGACTTTAATATGACGGTGGAAAACAGTGTGTATGAGATTATGAACCGGATTCGTCTGGAGCAGATGTTTGAGACAGACGGGGCTTACAATCCGGATAAGCTTGTGGACATTATGGATTATTCCAGAAATCTGGTAATAACCGGGGCCAATCATTCCGGTGTGGCCTATACGCTGGATGAGCTGAAAGACTGGGGTGAAGACTTTTATGCGGGCGAGGGGCAGCTCTATGACGATAACAGTGTAATTGTCTGTGAACAGCCGGATGGAAATTATTATTACTACTATCTTGAAGACTTCCTGGCATTGTTTGACAGGGGAGAGCTCAGGATAGAGTTTGATAATAATGAAGAATATCAGATAACACAGGATGAGTATCTTCAGGAACTGGAGGACGGTACGCTTACAACTTCCGGTTTTTACCGGATGCGCATCACAGATCCGGAGGGGAATATCCTTTACACGGACTGCTGGAATTTCGGAGAATCTCTGCGCGAAAAATATGCTCCGGCCGGTGCGGACAATCTGCTTCAGGTGGTGAATGAGACGCCTCAGCTTAACGGAAAACTGTCGATTATATATGAAAATATTGCGTCCACGCTGAGCAGCCTGTATGATGAGCTGCTGGTATATGAAAACGGGTGGGAGTACCTGGAAGAAGGCAATACAAATCTTACTTATATTTATGCAAATGAAGCAACCAGAAAAGTTGTCACAAATAAAGAGGAGTACAGTAATTATGATGAATTGAAAAATAATATCCGGGAGATGAAATCCGGAGAATCTGTGCGGTATATGATCATCCATCCGAAGCTGAAGGATTTTGAAACAAACATGAATATCTCAGAATCCGGAGAATGGGATAAGGTACGGGCCTATGAGGGAGACCGGAAAATGGACAGTGTGGTGGCTGTTGCGGTAGATACCAGTTATCCTATAAATGATCAGTTCTATGAGGCGCGTATGTCTTACGGGGAAAATGTCCCGTTTCTGAAGGCCGCGCTTCGCTGCATGTTTATTTTCGGAATCCTGTTTCTTGTATCGGTTGTGTGGACTGCTATGGCAGCAGGAAGAAAACCGGAAGATAATGAAGTACACCTTACATCATTTGACAGATGCAAAACAGAGATCGCGGCGGTTCTGATTATCGGAATATGGCTGGGAGTGACTCTGCTGCTGCTGGGATTTACAACGACATTGTTCGGGATAGAAAACTGGAGCGTGACAGACAGCTGGGATACAGCCGAGCTCTCATATTATGGCGCCAGGTTTCTTGAGCAAACGGATATGAACGTTTATTCTACTCTGACCGGCACAACACTGCGGTTTTTGGATGTACTGGCGGCATTTTTCTACGGATTGTTTTCATTCGGATGTTTTTTTGCGGGATATGCCAGCTTTATAAAACGTCTTAAGGGGAAAACGCTCTGGAAAAACAGTCTGCTGCGCGCGGTACTGGTCTTTGGAAATGAAGCGTTTGAGGCAAAAGCGCTGCCTGCCAGAGCAGCGGTATTGCTTGCGGCATTTCTGCTGTGCCAGTGGGCGGCTATTGTCTGGCGCGGTCTGCCTCTGACTATTCTGGCAGCCGCGGCGGACGGGGCGGCAGTCTGGCTTGTGCTGAACCGTGCGGCTGTGAAGAAACGGATAAAGGAAGGAATCGAAGAAATCGCATCGGGCAATATGAGCTACCAGATCGACACAGACGGGATCCGCGGTGAAGATAAGGCACTGGCGGAAAAAGTGAATGACATCGGAAGCGGTCTGAACCGGGCTGTGGATGACGCAATGCGCAATGAACGCCTGAAAACAGATCTGATTACAAATGTGTCTCACGACATTAAAACACCGCTTACCTCTATTATCAATTATGTGGATATTTTAAAGCGGGAAAATATTCAGGATGAAAGAATCCGGGGATATCTGGATATTCTGGAATCCAAAGCCCAGCGTCTGAAGATACTGACGGAAGATGTGGTTGAAGCCTCCAAGGTCAGCAGCGGGAATATCAGTCTGGAATTTATGGACGTGAATTTTACCGAGATGGTCCAGCAGACGGAAGGGGAATTTACAGAGAAATTTGCCGCAAGAAATCTGATGGTTGTAATGAATCTTCCGGAAGAACCTGCAATTATCCGTGTAGACGGGCGACGTATGTGGAGAGTGCTGGAAAATATCTTCAACAATGCAGTGAAATACGCCATGTCGGGCACCCGGGTATATGCGGATCTCAGGATCGGAGATGATAAGGTTGAATTTTCACTGAAAAATGTATCGGAACAGCAGCTCAACATTTCGGCAGATGAGCTGACAGAACGTTTTATCCGGGGAGATATTTCCAGAAGCACAGAGGGGAGCGGACTGGGGCTGTCTATCGCCAAGAGCCTGACAGTGATGCAGGGCGGAACATTCGACCTCTATCTGGACGGCGACCTGTTCCGGGTAAATATATGTTTCCCGCGGGCAAAATAAAGAGCGCGATTGCAAAACTGCCTCTCAGATGATACCATAAGGACAGAGCAGACAGAATCTGTTTATGGAAAAGTTATTTTTACAAATGAGAGGTGATAAAAGTGAGCAAGGGGGAAGAACAGCGCAGACGCAGTACAGACGGTACGGGGAGGCCCCGCGGAAGAATAAGCCGCGCGGAAAGGCGGCGGCTTGAGATGCAGAGGCGTCGTCGAAAAAGGCGTCTTCTGATTGCCGCGATGATTGGAGCGGTGATATGCATTGCTCTGATAATTGCGGGAATTGCAGCCCTGGTAAGACACTTTTCAGGAGACGGATCAGAAAGAGGAAATGAGCCCCAGAACCAGGCGCAGGATCTTACAATTTCCGGAGAAGCGGAAGAAGAACAGGAGGCAGAGCCGGAACAGCAGCCTCCGGTATCCATTACTATAAGCGCGGCGGGAGACTGCACTCTGGGGACAGATTCAAGTTTTAATCAGAGTACCAGTCTGAATGCCTATTATAACAGCAATGGGGCGGCTTATTTTCTGCAGAATGTAAAGTCTGTTTTTGAGGCGGATGACCTGACGATCGTAAACATGGAAGGGACGCTGACAGAGTCAGATTCCCGGCAGGATAAAACCTTTGCATTTAAAGGGCCCGGTGAGTTTACGCAGATTCTTACATCCGGAAGTGTGGAGACGGCCAATCTGGCAAACAATCACAGCCATGACTATGGGGATCAGAGCTATACGGACACGATCAATTATATGGAGGAGGCAGGTATAACTACTTTCGGGTATGACCGCACCGCTGTAGTTGATGTAAACGGCGTAAAAGTGGGTCTGGTCGGAACTTACGAACTGGCCGACGGCATGGGCTGTGAGGCCGGGATGATTGAGAATATTAAGAAGGTGGAATCCGAGGGAGCACAGGTTGTAATTGTCAGTTTCCACTGGGGAATGGAGAAAGAAAACTATCCGAACGACAACCAGAAGAGCCTGGCTCATTCCGCCATCGACAATGGGGCGGATCTGGTTCTGGGTCATCATCCCCATGTACTTCAGGGAATTGAGAAATACAAAGGGAAAAATATTGTTTACAGTCTGGGAAATTTCTGCTTTGGAGGAAATAGTAATCCGTCGGACAAAGATACAATGATTTTTCAGCAGACATTTACCATAGAAAACGGTCAGCTGGTGGAAGATGACGTAACAAATATCATTCCCTGTTCCGTATCGTCCGTTTCCGGCTATAACAACTATCAGCCTACGCCTCTGGAAGGCAGTGAGAAGGATCGGGTTATGCAGAAGATTGAGGAGTTCAGCAGCGGTCTGTAAAGGGAAAGAGCGGCATAGCGCATCTTGACGGTTGTCAGCAGAAAGAACAACGAAGTCAGATAATATTATAAACAGAAATTTCTTGAATTTACAGATATTGTGTGTTACCATAAGCTATGTATGGAAAGCAGGTATAGGGAAAGTTCTCCATGCAAATATTTTACGCGGCGTCAAGCTGCATTATTGATTGAGTTAGGAGCTCAAATTTTATAAGTTGGTTACTTTATAACCGGTGTGCATAGGGCATACGAAACTTGTGAAACGGTCAATAAGAGTAGTAAAAGTAAAAATATTTGCTATATAGACTCTAAGTCCAATATCTGTTTTATCTGAAAAGAATAAACTGCTGTCAGGTTTACTGAGAGGATAATAACGTGATATGAACACAGGCATGACGTATGTGCATGCCTGTGTTTTTTGCATTTTACACGTGTCAGATAAAAGACCGGAATATGGGGAAGGAATTTGGTATGGGAAAATTATCACAGACAAGAGCGCCAATTTATGAAGCGCTGGAAAGATTCAGGAGGGACCGGGTCGTACCTTTTGATGTGCCCGGACATAAACACGGAAGAGGCAATCCGGAGCTGGTACAGCTTCTCGGAGAGCGGTGCGTCAGCATTGACGTCAACTCCATGAAGCCGCTGGATAATCTGTGTCATCCGGTGTCTGTAATCAAGGAGGCGGAGGAACTGGCCGCAGACGCGTTCGGGGCCAGCCATGCATTTCTTATGGTGGGAGGCACTACGTCAGCGGTTCAGACTATGATTCTGGCCTGCTGCAAGAAAGGAGACAAAATTATACTGCCCCGGAATGTGCACCGCAGCGCTATTAACGCAATGGTACTCTGCGGGGCAAAACCGGTGTACGTCAATCCGGATGTGGATCAGCGGCTTGGAATTTCTCTGGGAATGAAACGGGAGGATGTGATTCAGGCTATTGAGGATAATCCGGACGCAGTAGCTGTGTTTGTTAATAATCCCACATATTACGGGATCTGTTCCGACCTGAAGGCAATTGTAAAGGCGGCCCATGCGAAAGGGATGAAAGTGCTGGCCGATGAGGCCCACGGCACTCATTTTTATTTTGGAAAGGATCTGCCGGTATCAGCAATGGAAGCAGGGGCTGATATTGCGTCGGTCAGCATGCATAAGTCCGGGGGCAGCCTGACCCAGAGCTCATTTCTTCTTACAGGCGAAGGAATGCAGCCGGGGTATGTCCGCCAGATTATCAATCTGACCCAGACAACCAGCGGATCCTATCTGCTGCTTTCAAGCCTGGATATATCCAGAAGGAATCTTGCGCTTCGGGGAGAGGAGTCTTTCCAGAGGGTGACGGCTCTGGCAGAGTACGCCAGAGGAGAGATTAACCAGATCGGCGATTACTATGCCTTCGGCCGGGAGATGATAAACGGAGACAGCATCTATGACTTCGATCCCACGAAACTGTCGATCCATACGCTGGATATCGGTCTTGCGGGGATCGAGGTTTACGATATTCTCAGGGACGAATATGACATTCAGATCGAATTCGGGGATCTTGGCAATATTCTGGCCTATCTGTCTATCGGCGACAGGATCCGGGAAGTGGAACGGCTTGTAACTGCCCTTGCGGACTTAAAGCGCCGTTACAAGAAAGATAAGACGGGAATGCTTTCCCAGGAATATATTTCGCCGAAGGTTGTCATGACACCTCAGGATTCTTTCTACGCGGAGAAGGAATCTCTGCCGCTGGAACAGACGAGAGGACGCGTCTGCTCGGAATTTGTTATGTGCTATCCTCCGGGAATTCCGGTGCTGGCGCCCGGGGAAGAGATTACGGACGAGATCATACAGTACATTGTGTACGCAAAAGAAAAAGGATGTTCCATGACAGGTCCGGAAGATGAGAAGATCGAGCGTCTCAATGTGCTGCGGGACAGATAGATTCCCGGCAGAGCTTATATAGAAGTATATATAGAAAACGGAAGCGCGCGGAAGGCGCGAAGCGGATTCTGCGGGCCTGATTGATAAAGGAGTGTGACAAAAGAGATGGAAATGTGGTTTTCAGATATTCATACAGACGGTGTGAAGCTGTCGATCCGCATTGAGGAGCAGCTGTTCAGTTCCCAGAGTGAAGTCCAGCGGATTGACGTGCTGGAGTCAAAAGATTTCGGGAAGATCCTGGTAGTGGACGGGGATCTGATGCTTACGGAGCGGGATGAATTTATTTATCACGAAATGATTACGCATGTCCCCATGGCGGTGCATCCCGATGTGAAAGAGGTTCTCGTCGTAGGCGGAGGAGACGGCGGCGTGGTCAGGGAACTGATCAAATACGATACGATAGAAAAAATCGATGTGGTTGAACCGGATCCCCTTCTGGTTGAAGTGTGCAGAAAATACATTCCGGAGATTGCCGCCAGTCTGACCGATGAGAGGGTTCAGATCTTTCATGAGGACGGCGTAAAGTTTATCCGGTCCAAAGGGGACGCCTATGATCTGATTATTATAGATTCGCCGAATCCTTTCGGAGCGGGCGAAGGCCTTTTTACAAAGGAATTTTACGGAAACTGCTACAATGCCCTTCACGAAGACGGAATTATGATCAATCAGAATGAGAGTCCGTTTTATACAGAAGAGGCTTTCCAGTGCCAGCGGATGCACAAGAGAATCGTGGAGACGTTTCCGATCTGCCGGGTTTACCAGGCGCATATTCCCTCTTATCCGTCGGGACACTGGCTGTTCGGATTCGCCTCAAAGAAATATCATCCGCTGGATGATCTGGACAAAGTGGGATGGAAACTCCGGGGCATCCGTACAAAATACTATGAGCCCCGGCTCCATGCGGGAGTGTTCGCGCTTCCGGTCTATGTGGAAGAACTGCTTGAGGACGTAGAAGAGTAGAAGAACAGGAGAAGAAAAGATGCAGAAAAATGTAACCAATTTTATGGGATGTGACGCGGAATATGATGAGGCGGAGATCGTCCTCTTCGGCGCGCCTTTTGATTCCACCACATCCTTCCGGCCGGGAACCCGGTTCGCAGGTCAGAGCATGCGCAATGACTCTTACGGACTGGAGCTGTACAGCCCGTACCAGGACCTGGAACTGCCGGAAAACCTGGTCTGTGACTGCGGAGATCTGGAACTGGCCATCGGCAGTTCAGAGAAATCTCTGGAGGAGATAGAAGCCTGCGCGGCGCAGATTCTGAAGGACGGAAAACTGCCCTTCCTGATCGGAGGGGAGCATCTGGTCACTCTGGGAAGCGTCCGGGCAGCCGCGGAGAAATATCCGGATCTGCATATGATCCATTTTGACGCCCATACGGATCTGCGCAGGGATTATCTGGGAGTGGAGCTCTCCCATGCCTGTGTAATCCGAAGATGCTGGGAAATACTGGGCGACGGGCGGATTCATCAGTTCGGTATCCGGTCCGGCGAGAAAGAGGAATTTGACTGGGCGAAAAGCGGACACACGGATTTCCATCCGTTTACCCTGGACGGTCTGGAACAGGTGCTGGATGAACTGAAAGGGAAACCGGTGTATTTTACCCTGGATCTGGATGTTATGGATCCTTCGGTATTCCCGGGAACGGGAACTCCGGAACCGGGAGGCGTGGATTTCCTGACGGCGATGAAGGGGGCTTCGGCTGTGTGCGGCCGGGCAGATATTATCGGCTGTGACGTAACCGAGCTGTGTCCGCCCTGCGATCCCACCGGAGCGTCCACGGCGGCGGCGTGCAAGATTGTAAGGGAAATGCTCATCGCGCTGGCCGGACAGAGAAAAAATATATAAAACAGAGAATAACAGAGAAAAGAAAAATAAATAAGGTACAGAAAGAAGTACATCCTGCGGGACGCGGGAGAAAGGAGACGAAAAAATGGGAAAAGTAATGGTAGTGGGCTGCGGAGGCGTGGCCGGTGTGGCAATTCATAAAATCTGTCAGAACAGTGATGTGTTTTCCGAGCTGTGTATTGCCAGCAGAACTGTGTCAAAATGTGACGCGCTGAAGGAGAAGCTTCAGGGAAAGACGAAAACAAAGATTACAACCGCGCAGGTGGACGCGGATGATACGGCAGTGCTGACTGCCCTGATCCGGAAAGAAAAGCCGGACGTGGTGCTGAATCTGGCGCTGCCCTATCAGGATCTGCTGATTATGGAAGCGTGTCTGGCAGCAGGCGTGCACTATATTGACACAGCCAACTATGAGCCGGAGGATACGGCGAAGTTTGAATACAAGTGGCAGTGGGAGTACCGGGAGCGCTTCGAGAAGGCCGGACTTACGGCTCTTCTGGGAAGCGGATTTGATCCGGGCGTGACAAATGTATTTACCGCTTACGCGCTGAAACATTATTTTGATGAAATAAACTATATCGACATCCTGGACTGCAATGCAGGAGACAACGGCTATCCCTTTGCCACGAATTTCAATCCGGAGATCAACATCCGCGAGGTATCTGCAAAGGGATCCTACTGGGAGAACGGACGCTGGGTTGAAACAGAGCCCATGGAGATCAAGCGTGGCTATAATTTCCCGGAGATCGGAAAGAAGGATATGTATCTTCTTCACCATGAGGAGATCGAGTCGCTTGCGCTGAATGTTCCGGGAATCCGGAGAATCCGTTTCTTCATGACATTCGGAGAGAGCTATCTGAACCATCTCCGCTGTCTGGAAGATGTGGGAATGACGTCCATTGAGCCTGTTATGTACGAGGGAAGACCCATCGTTCCGCTGCAGTTTTTAAAGACGCTCCTTCCGGATCCGGCTACGCTGGGACCGAGGACAAAAGGAAAGACAAATATCGGCTGTATCTTTATCGGAAAGAAAGACGGAAAAGAGAAGAAACTGTACATCTACAATACCTGTGACCATCAGGAGTGCTACCGGGAGGTAGAGTCCCAGGCGGTGGCTTATACAACAGGAGTTCCGGCAATGATCGGCGCCATGCTGGTGATGAACGGAACCTGGAGAAAGCCGGGCGTCTACAACATGGAAGAGTTTGATCCGGATCCGTTTATGGACGCGCTGAATAAGTGGGGGCTGCCCTGGAAGATCAGCGAGAATCCGGAACTGGTGGACTAAAGAGGGAAGAACGTGCGAAGAGAAGAACTGAGAACCCCCTGTTATGTAATACAGGAAGAGAAATTAAAAGAGAATCTGCAGATATTAAAAGATCTCCGAGAGCGGACCGGATGCAGAATCCTGCTGGCCCAGAAGGCATTTTCCATGTACAGCGTCTATCCGCTGATCGGTGAGTATCTGGACGGAACCACTGCCAGCGGGCTGTACGAAGCGCGGCTGGGCTATGAGGAGATGGGCCGGGAAAATCACATCTTCTCTCCCGCTTACCGGGAAGAGGAGATGGAGGAAATCCTGAAATACTGCGGCCATGTGGCCTTTAATTCCCCGGCCCAGCTGAAGAAGTACAGGGAGCGGGCAAAACAGGCGGGAAGAAGCATCGGACTCCGGGTAAATCCGGAGCGCTCCACCCAGGAAGGCCATGCCATCTACGACCCCTGCGCGCCCTTTTCCCGACTCGGAACCACGGCGGAACAGTTCCGGCAGGAACTGACAGATGAGGAGATCCGGGGCCTGGACGGAATTCATTTTCACACCCTGTGCGAGCAGAACGCGGATGCACTGGCAGAGACACTGGAAGCAGTGGAAGAGAAGTTCGGTGATTATCTTTATCATATGAAGTGGGTAAACTTCGGCGGCGGCCATCATATAACACGGAAGGATTATGACAGAGCTCTTCTGGAGAAATGCATCCGCCATGTGAAGGAAACCTATGATGTGGAAGTATATCTGGAACCGGGGGAAGCCGTGGCGCTGGACGCCGGCATCCTGCTGACGCAGGTACTGGAGATTGTGGAAAACGGCATGAAGATCGCCATTCTGGATACCTCTGCGGCCTGCCATATGCCGGATGTTCTGGAGATGCCCTACCGCCCGCCGCTGAAAGACGCGGGAGAGCCGGAGAAAGGGGAGGCGGAAGGAGCGCCGGCCAGGGGAACGGCAGACAGGCCTTATGTGTACCGGCTGGCCGGACCCACCTGTCTTGCCGGGGATGTGATCGGAGACTATACATTCAGACAACAGCTTCAGTCGGGAGACAGGCTGGAGTTCCAGGATATGGCCATTTACACAATGGTGAAAAATAATACTTTTAACGGAATGAAACTTCCGGATATTATACTGGAGCGGGAAAACGGAGACTGCCAGGCGATCCGGAAGTTCGGATATGAAGATTTCAGATGCAGGCTTTAAAACGAGTTTGCCCTGCATATCCGGAAAAGAGGAAAGGCGGCCGGAAATCCGGCAGACGCGGAAATCCGGCGGTTGACATTTCTCCGCGCCTGTGCTAACCTTTTTATCAGACCAGAACAGATCAGGATAGTTGGAAAAGCGACGACGAAGAGAGTAACCTGCCGGATATTCTACAGAGAAATCCCGGGGATATGAAGGCCATATCCCATGCTGCGAGGGATGGATGGAACGCAGGCGAAAATGGCTTCCGAGCAGCGCACCGAACTGCGAAGCGGACAGATGTGCAGGAGCGCATCTTGTGATAAACGTTCCGGACAAAAGGAACGGATGCTTGCAGTAAGGCTGCGATGGGTCCGCCCATTACAGCGGAGAAGTGCTGACAGGCACTTGCTGAGGTCTCTGCCGTGAGGTAGAGACGAAGAGAAGTGGTAACACGGCAATCACCCGTCTTCTTAATTACAGGAAGACGGGTTTTTATTTGGCAGAAAACTTTGTTTAGCTGAAATCCATGTCAGGATATGAAAATGGTCGGAAGGAACAAAAGCAGAAGAAAAGGACAGAGTAAATCAGAAACGGGGACGCGGTGAAAACGAAGCGGACGGCGTCCCGGAAGGAGGAAGAAATGAAAGAGAAGTATTATATTACAACGGCCATTGCCTATACTTCAGGCAAGCCCCACATCGGCAATACGTATGAGATTGTGCTGGCGGACGCAATTGCAAGATACAAGAGAAGCCAGGGATATGATGTGTTCTTTCAGACCGGCACAGACGAGCACGGCCAGAAGATCGAGCTGAAAGCGGAGGAGGCCGGAGTTACACCGAAGGAGTTTGTGGATAATGTATCTGCGGAGATTAAGAGAATCTGGGATCTGATGGATACATCCTACGATAAATTCATCCGCACCACAGACGAGGATCATGAGCGCCAGGTGCAGAAGATTTTCAAAAAACTGTATGACCAGGGCGACATTTATAAAGGATACTATGAAGGCCTGTACTGTACGCCATGTGAGTCATTCTTTACCGAGTCCCAGCTTGTGGACGGAAAATGTCCGGACTGCGGACGGGAAGTACAGCCGGCAAAAGAGGAGGCGTACTTCTTTAAAATGAGCAAATACGCAGACCGTCTGATTGAGTATATCAACGAGCACCCGGAGTTTATCCAGCCGGTTTCCAGGAAAAACGAGATGATGAACAATTTCCTTCTCCCGGGCCTGCAGGATCTGTGCGTGTCCAGAACTTCATTCAAATGGGGAATTCCCGTTGATTTTGACCCGAAACATGTCACATATGTGTGGCTTGACGCCCTTACCAACTATATTACCGGAATCGGCTATGACGCGGACGGAAACAGTACAGAGCAGTTTGAAAAGCTGTGGCCGGCAGACCTGCATCTGATCGGAAAGGATATTATCCGTTTCCATACGATTTACTGGCCGATTTTCCTGATGGCGCTCGGCCTGCCGCTTCCAAAGCAGGTGTTCGGCCATCCGTGGCTGCTCCAGGGTGATGGAAAAATGAGCAAATCAAAGGGAAATGTGCTCTACGCAGATGAGCTGGTAGACTTTTTCGGCGTTGACGCGGTGCGCTATTTCGTGCTTCACGAGATGCCTTTTGAAAATGACGGAGTGATTACCTGGGAGCTGATGGTGGAGCGCCTGAATTCCGATCTGGCAAATACGCTGGGCAATCTGGTAAACCGTACGGTTTCCATGACAAATAAATATTTCGGCGGCACAGTGACAGACAAGAATGTGACAGAGGATGTAGACGCGGATCTGAAGGCTGTAGCGGAAAACACACCGAAGGCAGTAGAGGAGAAGATGGACCGCCTGAGAGTGGCGGATGCCATAACCGAGATCTTCAACCTGTTCAAACGCTGCAACAAATATATTGACGAGACAATGCCGTGGGTACTGGCAAAAGATGAGACGAAAAAGGATCGGCTTGAAACAGTGCTGTGGAATCTGATCCAGTCCATCTCCGTAGGCGCGGAGCTCCTGGCCTCCTTTATGCCTTCAACCAGCAAAAAGATTCTGGAGCAGCTGGGCGGCGGCCATGTAACAGATAAACCGGAGATTCTGTTCCAGAGACTGGATGTTGAAGAAGTTATGAAAAAAGTGGAAGAACTTCATCCGCATACAGAGGAAGTTTCCGGAGAAAACAAAGAGGAAGAACCGGTGATCGACATTGAGGCGAAACCGGAAATTACATTTGACCAGTTCGGCGCAATGCAGTTCCAGGTCGGAGAAATCATTGCCTGCGAGGAAGTGAAAAAGTCCAAAAAGCTTCTCTGCTCTCAGGTAAAGATCGGAAGCCAGGTAAAACAGATTGTATCCGGCATCAAGGCGCACTACACGCCGGAAGAGATGGTCGGCAAGAAAGTCATGGTGCTGGTGAACCTGAAACCGGCGAAACTGGCAGGAGTTCTTTCAGAGGGAATGCTTCTCTGCGCGGAAGACGACAAAGGCAATCTGGCTCTTGTTGTTCCGGAAAAAGATATGCCGGCAGGCGCCGAGATCTGCTGATGCAGGAGATTCCGGAACCAGATCAGTACAGATCAGTGAACGGTCAGTATGGAACGGAGAGAGGATAAATTATAACCGGGGAGGCAGTCAGATAAACTCTGACTGCCTCCCCGGTTTATGCCTTCCTCTATTCCAGGACGGCTTTCAGCACGTCGTTTACTTTTTTCACCGGCACAATGGTCAGTTTTTCTTTTACTTCTTCTGCCACGTCTTCCAGATCCTCCACATTATCGTAAGGGATAAATACCCGTTTAATGCCTGCGCGCTGGGCAGCCATCAGTTTTTCGGGAAGACCGCCGATTGGCATTACGCCGCCCCGCAGGGAGACTTCTCCGGTCATGGCGCTGTCCGGATCCGCCGGCCTTCCGGTAATAAGAGAGGCAAGGGCGGTAACCAGAGTGATGCCTGCGGAGGGACCGTCTTTCGGTACGGCGCCTGCGGGAACGTGAATATGAAGATCATGGTCTTCGAATACTTTGCATTCCTTCGGGTAGAGCGACTTCACAAGCGTCAGGGCGATCTGCACCGATTCTTTCATCACATCTCCAAGCTGGCCGGTGATTGTCAGACGGCCTTTGCCTTTGGTGAGACGGCTCTCGATAAACAGAATCTCGCCGCCGGCCCGCGTCCAGGCAAGTCCGGTAACAACGCCGGGGGTGGATGTGGTCAGCCGGCGTTCCCGGTGGAGGGCCGGCCGGCCAAGATACTCGGTAAGACTATTTTTGGTTATGGACACCGGAGATGCCGCGGATGATGCCGGGGCATCTGAACCAGTGCCGGGAGCGCTGCCTTTTACAAGCTGAACAGCGGCAGTGCGGCACAGTGTCTCAATGTTTTTCTTTAGATCACGGACGCCCGATTCCATGGTGTATTCTTCGATGATCCGGCGGAGTGCGCTGTCTGAGATTTTCAGCTGGTTTTTCTGAATGCCCATGGTTTCCATGGCTTTCGGAATCAGATGTTTCCTCGCGATCTGGTACTTTTCAACTGCGGTATAGCCCGGGAAGGAAATAACTTCCATACGGTTAAGCAACGCTTCCGGAATGGTATCGGCAGTGTTTGCCGTGCATACGAAGAGCACATTGGACAGGTCGTAGGGCACATTCATATAATGGTCGGTGAAGGTATTGTTCTGTTCCGGATCCAGTACTTCCAGAAGCGCGCTGGCCGGATCGCCGCCGTAGTCTTTGGCCAGTTTATCCACCTCGTCCAGAACCATGACAGGATTGGAAACTCCGCTCCGTTTCATTCCTTCCATGATTCTTCCGGGCATGGCGCCGATATAGGTTCTGCGGTGACCGCGGATTTCCGCTTCATCCCGGATACCGCCCAGACTGATACGGACGTACTCCCTGCCGAGAGCCCGGGCAATGCTCTGGCCGATGCTGGTTTTTCCGGTTCCGGGCGCGCCTACGAAGAGCAGGATAGAACCGTACTGTTTTCTGTTCAGAGCCATAACGGCAAGCTGCTGGATGATCCTTTTCTTTACCTTTTTCAGGCCATAGTGGTCTTCGTCCAGAACCTCTTCGGCCCGGGTAAGATCAATGGCTTTATATTTCGGGGATTTCCAGGACAAGCTGGTTACAAAGTCCAGATAGTCGTAGAGCAGCCCGTACTCATGACTTTCTTTTCCCTCCTGGCGCATGCGGTTCAGAACTTTTTCCGCCTCTTTGCGGGCTTCTTCATTCATGCCGGACGCTTCGATCTTTTTCTCAAATTTTCGTACATCGGATATATTTTCCGGGTGCATGTCATCCAGCTCTTTCTGCAGATAGTCAATCTGCTTTTTCAGGGCAGCTTCCCGGTAAAGCTGCTCCTGATTGTTTTTCTGCGCGTCCTGTGCTTCCGCGGCAACTTTTGCCACTTCCATAAATTCCTGCACCGATTTCTCAATCAGGCGGTATCTGTTCTGTACTGAGTCGCATGCGAGAATCGCGTATTTTTCCTCTGCCGTCAGATTCAGATAGTCAGACAGGGAGGAGGCCAGATCAGACATTGTTTTCCGCTGCAGGATAAATCCTCTTGCCCAGAGGCCCCACTGATAGCCCTGGACAAACTTGAGGAGAGAGCCCCTCAGACGGGAAAATTCTTCTTTCTGCTGCTCTTCCGTCATATCTTCTATGTCCGGACGCAGGGAGACGGATGCACGAACCTCATCCTGATCCACTGTAATGTCAGTGAGGACGACACGGTGCAGCGTACGTACCTGTACGGCATCATCCTCGCCGATATTTTCTATCCTCGCAGAGAGCCCTATGGGGTAGAAATCTCCCGGCTGAAGGGAGGAATCCCCGATATCCTCCTTCACAAAGGCGAAAATGATATCTGTTCCCGCTTCCAGCTGTCCGCCGGCAGATTCGCTGAAAAAGTCTGCTTTAAAATAATATGTGACATCTGGAAGAAGCAGTATATTATAAATGGGACGTATAATCATGAAGTATTCCTCCTTTACTTTCTTGTCAGCACTCGAATCAAACGAGTGCTAATCTGACTGAAAAAACATAGCGAATAAATTGCTTTATTCGCTTTTCAGATTATCTGTTATAAATTCTTTCCATAAAAATTAGCACAAAAATAACCGCATGTCAAGATCCTGGAAGACTGCCGGCTATGACAGAAGGAAATTCAGCGAACCGGGAGGGTTGTCTGTGCCCTTTTCCAGCAGGGCAACCAGGCCTTCGATGGTTGACTCGATTTCATCCTGAGACGAGGGAACAATCGTATTGTCCATTTTCACAGTCAGCACAATCAGAACAATTTCAGCCAGCGCTTCCGGATTGCTGAAATGGATTTCGCCCGAATCAATTCCCTGCTGTATGATCTCAGCCAGAACGGGTTTGAACTCGGAGATCAGATGATTCATATATTTCTGATGGAGCAGCGCTTTCTCCGGGGCGCCTACGCCGGATTCCCGGCCGGACTTCAGGTATTCGGTAGAGGAGTTGCGGCATGCCTGAAAGATCATGGCCATGCGGGTGAAAGGCGGAATATCTGTCTGGGCAGAAAGATTTTTCGCCGTTGTCAGGGGTTTCTCATAATTGCGCTCTACCAGAGCTTCGAGAATGGCGTCTTTGGAAGGAAAGTAGTAGTAAATGCTTCCCTTGCCGATCCCTGCCGCCTGCGCGATCTCGCTTACGGAGATCGTCTGCAGTTTTTTATTCTCCAGAAGCTTCTGGAGTGAATCCAGAATAAGATTATATTTTGCCTGCTGTCTCTGCATGATTATCGCCTTCCTGATATAAAACTCTGCTGCATATAAAACGTATATGTTTCCCTCCGCATATCCTGTCGGACGTGTCCGGTGACCAGATTGACCGTCAGGAACTTACAACTCAGTATAGCACATCCGATATAAAAGAACCAGAAATAAAAACGCACAAAAAACAGGGAAATTATTGCAGTTATTTTGACAGCAACGACGATTGACCGTTGGTCGAAAAGATGCTAATCTAACAGGTGTAAGAACATGACCACTGGTCGAAAAAAGAACCGGAATGGTCGAAAAAGGAGGAGACTATGACCTACGCAGATATGTTTTCAAAGGTAAAGGGGATGCTGATAGAGGCGGATGTGAGCGACATACATGAACATCTGGCATATCAGTTCAATATTACCGGGGAGGCGGAAGGTATTTTTTACGCCGAAGTAAAAGACGGACAGCTTTTTGTTGAGCCGTATGAATATTTTGACCGGGATGCAATGTTTACCTGCAGCGCAGAGACATTGTTCAAAATCGCGGACGGAAAAACAGATCCGATTCTCGCGGTGACACTGGGAAAACTGAAAGTGGAAGGCAATATTGATAAGGCGCTGAAGCTCAAAGATCTGATTAACAGCAAGAAAAAGGAAGCCGGAAAGAAAAAGAAAAAATAAAAAGCAAAATGCTGATATAAGGCAACATGTTAACAGCAGAATAAAAAGCAGGTGAAAAAATGAGCAGAATATTAAAAGGAGCAGCGGCTGCCCTGGGACTGCTGGCTGCCGCGGAAGCAGGCGGTACCGCATATTTTTACAGACGGACCATGAAGAGGTATAACGCGAAGACCGAGCGGACTATGAAGATGTCCGGCGTGGACTGGGAAAAATATTTTCCGGTTATGCATGAGCGCAGCGGCTGGATGATGGAACAGCCGCATGAGGACGTGTGGATTACGTCCCATGACGGACTGAAACTTCACGGTACATATTTTGAGGGAGACGGAGGAAACAAAGCGGTGATCTGTTTCCACGGCTATACAAGTAAAGGCCTTAATGATTACGGAAGCCTTTCCTGGTATTATCTGAAACACGGATTCCGCATGCTGCTGATCGACGAGAGGGCTCACGGAGAGAGCGAGGGCACCTATATCGGATTCGGCACAATGGACCGCATTGACGGTATGAAATGGATTGAATGGATGACAGATAAAATCGGGGAGGACGCTCAGATTCTGCTCCACGGAAATTCCATGGGCGGAGCGACGGTCTGCATGATGAGCGGGCTGAAGCTTCCGGAGCAGGTAAAGGGAATCGTTTCCGACTGTGCGTTTACATCAGCCAAAGATGTGTTCACCCATGTACTCCACAGCATGTATCATCTTCCCGCGTTTCCCATGATCCAGATCGCGGACAGACTGAATAAGAGAAATGCCGGGTACGGGCTGGACGAGTGCAGCGCGGCAAGGGAAGTAAGAAAGGCGAAGGTTCCGATTTTGTTTATTCACGGAGAAAAGGATGTCTTCGTTCCCTGCTGGATGTGCGAAGAAATCTATAAAAACTGCGCTTCACCGAAAACGAAACTGATTGTCAAAGACGCGGGCCACGGAGAGAGTTATTACAAAGATACAGAAGGCTATGAGGCGGCCCTGGATTCATTTATCGGAGGAATAATGAAATGATGAGGACAAGAAAAGGACATAAAGTGTATCCGCTTACTGTAGCACAGAAATTTCATCTTTACTACGCGCCCCACTGCCCGAGCATGGCGGTTCTGAATATCGGAACAAGTCTGACAATCGAGGTGGATCTGGACTGGGATCAGCTGAAGAAATCAATCAATGAGGCCTATGCAAGAAATGAGGGCATGAGGATCCGTTTCGCTAAAGATAAGGAAGGAAACTGGTATCAGTATATAGTTGACCCGGAAGAGCAGGACATCGAATTTGTAGACTTCTCAAACGGTACGCTGGAAGAAGCAGAAGCAAAGATGCAGGAGTGGACCCGTGTTCCGTTCAAAATGCAGGATACTCAGATGTCCCGCGTAGTAATGATTAAAATGCCGGATGGATTTAACGGGGTTTATTTCCTCGGGCAGCATATGACGGTAGACGCGCAGTCTCTGATCTGTTTCCTGAAAGATATTATAGAACTTTACTGCAATGCAAAATACGAAGGAGTTCCTTATCCGAAAGAAATGTGCTCCTATATTGAACAGCTGCAGAAAGATCTGGCCTATGAGGCCGGAAGCAAGGCGCAGCAGAGAGACATTGCCTTCTTCCAGAAAGAGATCGAAAAGGGAGAGCCGATCTACAACGGCATTCACGGAACGGATAAACTGGAAGCCGCAAGGGAAATGTTTAAAAATCCGGAACTGCGCACTGCTTTTAATGCATCGGACGACACCACATCCGCTCTTGATATCTTCCATCTGGAGGAGGAACCTACAAAGCGGCTGATGGACTTCTGCGAGAAATATCATGTGTCGCTGGCATGCCTGCTTCTTATGGGTCTCCGTACCTATTACCAGAAGATGAACGGATTTGAGGATGTGTCTGTAAACAATGCCATCGCAAGACGCGCGACTCTGAAAGAAAAGAAATCCGGCGGAACAAGAATCCATTCTTTCCCGATCCGTACGGTATTTTCCGAGGATATGAAATTTATTGACGGCGTCTACGCGATCCGGGACAAACAGAATGAAATATTCCGTCATGCGAATTATGACCCGACAGCATATTTCGCGTACCGTTCAAAACTGTATCCCCAGCCCCATGCCGGACTGACCTATGAGCCGATTTCCCTGACCTATCAGCCGCTCACGCTGAAAGAAAAAGGCCTGAATCAGCTTGGAGATATCCGTTATAAGACAAAATGGTATCCAAACGGCACCTGCCCTCAGGGGGTATATCTGACTGTCATGCACCGGCCGGAAGACAATGGACTGGACTTTAACTTTGAACATCAGATCAAGGCTTATTCCAGAGAGGAGCTGGAGTATATGTATTATTACCTCTGCAAGATCATGTTTAAGGGAGCCGAGAACCCGGACCTGACTATCGGAGAGATTATCAAGTTAGTATAGCCTGAGTAAGAGGCGGAATCAGGATAACATATGTGGGAAAAAATATAAAAGGAGAATGACCATGTTTGAAAAATTGGTAAATATTATCTGCAATTATGTTGAAGTAGAGCCGGAGAACATTCATCCGGAATCCCGTTTTATGGAAGATCTGGGATTTACTTCCTTTGATTTCATGAGCATGCTGGGAGAAATCGAGGATGAATTCGATGTGGAAGTTGAGCAGGCAGAAGCCGCCAATATCCGTACAGTTCAGGAAGCTGTTGATTACCTGGAGAAACTGACTGCTGAAAATTAGAACACCGGAAAATATTCCGGCAGGGACGAGAGAAGGACAGACCCTGCCGGAAGCGGTCCGGAAAAGTGGACCCTGTGCCGGCGGAGGCGCAGAGAAAGGAATGTGAAAAATATGCTTTGCAGCACAGTGCGTCAGATTCTGGTCAATACAGAGAAAAAGTATGGCCCGGAAGACGCGATACGCTATAAAATCGGTAAAAATGAGATAGAATCAAAAACCTATACCCAGTTAAAGGAAGACAGCGAGAGTTTTTCCAATGTACTTAAGGCGCTGGGGGAACAGGGAAACCATATTTCCGTTATCGGAATGACTTCCTATGAATGGCTGGTGACATATTTTGGCACGGTCAATAGTGGAAGTGTAATCGTGCCACTGGATGTGAATCTGCCGGCGGAGGATGTGTGCGATCTGATTGCCCGGTCAGATTCCACTATGCTTGTCTATGACGAGGTGAGAAAGGATGTAGCGGCAATTGCGAAAGAGCGGTGCCCGCAGCTGAAATATCTTGTATCCATGCAGCAGGAAGAGACGGATAGCCATGCGTACGCTTTCCGGAAGCTTCTGGAGGAGCACAGGGGAGGTTTCGATTATGAGCCTGAGCCGGATCAGCTCTGCACAATTATGTTTACCTCGGGAACGACGGGGAAGAGCAAGGGCGTTATGCTTACCCACAGAAATGTGGCGGAGAACGCTACCTGCCTGGATATGAAAATACCGGAACGCACGGTGATTATGACGGTTCTTCCGATCCATCACGCATACTGCCTGAGTATGGATATCCTGAAAGGCACGTCTCTGGGAGCGGTGATCTGTATTAACGATTCTCTGATCCGTGTGGCAAAGAATATCAAACTGTTCAAGCCGGAGATGATCCTGATGGTACCGCTGATGATTGAGACAATGGCGAAGAAGCTGGAGGAAGCGGCCCTCCTTCCGGCGAAGATCGTAAAGAGCCAGGTATTCGGGAAGCAGTTCCATACCATCTGCAGCGGAGGCGCTTACCTGGATCCGGGTTATATTGATCTGTTCAAAAAATATGATATTGTAATCCAGCAGGGATACGGCATGACCGAATGCGCTCCTGTCATCAGCGTCAATCAGAGCTGGAATATCCGCTCCGATTCGGTAGGACAGCTTCTGCCAAACTGTGAGGCAAAGACGGTGGAAGGCGAACTCTGGGTGAAAGGCAGCAGTGTCATGCAGGGATATTACAAGATGCCGGAAGAGACTGCCGAGACGCTGGAAGACGGCTGGCTGAAGACCGGCGATCTGGGATATGTGGACGAGGAAGGCTTCGTCTACCTGACCGGACGCAAGAAGAACCTGATCATCACGAAAAACGGAGAAAATGTATCGCCCGAAGAGCTGGAGAACGCTCTGAGCACCAACCGTCTTGTAGGAGAAGTGCTTGTCCGGGAGAACAACGGTGTGATCGAAGCCGAGATCTATCCGGATCAGGATTATGTGAAGAAGAAACGGATCAAAGATGTAAAGGCGAAGCTGCAGGAAGTGATCGATGAATACAATAAGACTGCGGCGCCGCAGAAGAAGATATACAGCCTGATTGTCAGAGATACCGAGTTTGAGAAGACGACAACAAGGAAGATCAAGAGATTTTAGGCAGGGAATATGCCTGCGCGGATTATCCGCGCAGTATCTGATTTATCCAGGCCCTCTGACGGGAATGCAAAGATTCCCGCCGGAGGGCCTGTGCCTGTAGTAGTAGAAGCGGAAAAGGTTGACGGCGGCGCCGGATACTTGCTAATATAAGGAAAGTATAAAATGCGGATGGGAGGACAAAGTATGCTGCTTACGATTGATGTAGGGAATACGAATATTACTATGGGAGTGTTCCGGGGAGAGGAGCTGCTCGGCATGTTCCGTATGACTACAAAACGTCCCCGTACATCGGATGAATACGGGATGACAATCTGCGGCATACTGGAACACAGGTCCATTGACCCGAAAGAGATTCAGGCGGTTATTATCGCGTCCGTTGTGCCGGATATCATGCATTCGCTGACAAACGCCATTATTAAATATCTGGACACGGTTCCTCTGATTGTCTCGCCGGAATCCGATACCGGGATCCGGGTGCTCACAGACAATCCTTCCAGAACCGGCCCTGACCGGATCGTCAACGCAGTAGCCGGATATGCCCGGGCAGGCGGATCCGCCATTGTGATTGATTTCGGAACGGCTACAACCTATGATCTGATCGGACCGGACGGTACGCTGGAAGCGTGCATTATCGCTCCGGGCATTGAGACGGCGGGAAGATCCCTGTGGGGCGGAGCGGCCATGCTCCCGGCGATCCAGATCAAAAAACCGGAGTCCATTCTTGCCCGGGAGACCGTTTCTGGCATGCAGGGAGGTCTTGTGTTCGGCGCTATCGGACAGACCGAGTATATTGTAAGGAAGATGAAAGAAGAGTCCGGATATACGGATGCGTATGTGATCGCAACAGGAGGCCTGGGGAAGATTATAGCAAAAGAGACAGAGTGCATTGATCTGTACGATCCCCAGCTGACCCTGAACGGGCTGCGGCTGATCTATGACAGGATGAAAGGAAATTAGCGGATACTGATATGCAGCACTTAAAGATAGGAAATGTAGAACTTGAAAACCGATATATTCTGGGACCTATGGCAGGGGTGACGGACCTGCCATTTCGTCTGCTCTGCCGGGAGCAGGGGGCGGGCCTTCTCTGCATGGAGATGGTCAGCGCCAAGGCAATTTACTACAATAACCGGAATACAGAGAGCCTGCTGGAAATTCATCCGGACGAAAAGCCGGTGTCCCTGCAGCTCTTCGGCTCCGATCCGAAGATCATGAGCGAGATGGCGAAACGGATCGAAGAGCGTCCCTTTGCCATACTGGATATCAATATGGGCTGTCCGGTTCCGAAAGTGGTGAAAAACGGCGAAGGTTCTGCCCTGATGAAGAATCCGAAACTGGTGTACGAGATTGTCAGTGCTATTGTGAAGGCCATAGAGAAGCCGGTGACAGTAAAGATCCGCAAAGGTTTTGACGACGATCATGTAAATGCCGTGGAGATCGCCCGGATCGCGGAGGAGGCCGGCGCGTCGGCGGTGGCTGTCCACGGGCGGACAAGGGAGCAGTATTACAGCGGTAAGGCGGACTGGGATATTATCCGCCAGGTAAAAGAGGCGGTATCTATTCCGGTAATCGGAAACGGCGACGTTACTTCTCCGGAAAAAGCAGAGGAACTGGTAAGGCAGACCGAGTGCGACGGCATTATGATCGCCCGGGGCGCCCAGGGGAATCCCTGGATCTTTTCAGAGATGGTGAAATGGGAGGAGACCGGAGAGCTTCCGCCCAGGCCGGACAAAGACGAAGTGCGCCGGATGATCCTCAGACATGCCCGTCTTCAGCTGGAGTATAAAGGCGGATTCTCAGGTATCCGGGAGATGAGAAAACATGTGGCCTGGTACACGAAAGGCCTGAAGGGAGCGGCTCGTCTGCGGGAGCGTGTGAACGCTGTGGAGAGCCTGGAAGAGCTGGAAAATCTCTTGACATCATTATAGACTTTGGTTATAATATTGAAATTGCGAAATAGACTTAAATGACAGCATACAGGACAGGCATTCCTGTATAAGGCACATCAAAAAATAGAAAGAAAATCTGAGAAACAGAAAGGAAGCATAACCAATGGCAGAGGCAAAGAAACGATTACTTACTTATGCCGGATTAAAGGCACTGGAAGATGAACTTGAGAATCTGAAAGTGGTGAAACGAAAGGAAGTCGCAGCCAAGATCAAAGAGGCGAGAGAACAGGGCGACCTTTCAGAGAATGCAGAGTATGATGCGGCCAAAGATGAACAGAGAGATATTGAGGCGCGGATCGAAGAGCTGGAAGGCATTCTGAAAAACGCAGAGGTTGTTGTAGAAGATGAAGTTGACTTTGACAAGATCAATGTGGGATGTACTGTGAAGGTGTACGACATCACATACGACGAGGAGATGGAGTTCAAAATCGTCGGCTCGACAGAGGCGAACAGCCTTGAGGGCAAGATCTCAAATGAGTCTCCGGTAGGGCAGGCGCTGATCGGCAAAAAGGTCGGCGAGACCGCTGACGTGGAGACGCAGGCGGGCGTGATCCAGTATAAAGTGCTTGAGATCAGCCGTTCAAAGTAAACATATGACTACGCGCCAGACCTCTTTTTTAAGGGGTCTGAATTCGCTTGTACGGGTATTATTATCCGCGGAAACTATGTAAGAAGAGAGGGACAGGCATCCAGGGAACGCCTGTGAGGAAGGAGAAGAAACAGTGGCACAGCAGCAGAAAAACGGACAGGAACCAGATCTGAATCAGTTGAGAAAGGTGCGCCGCGAGAAACTTGCGGAACTGCAGCAGAACGGAAAAGACCCGTTCGTAATCACAAAGTATGATCAGACACATCACAGCCAGGAGATCAAGGATCAGTTTGAGGAACTGGAAGGAAAGCGTGTATCAATCGCCGGACGTATGATGTCCAAACGTGTGATGGGAAAGGCTTCTTTCTGTAATGTTCAGGATCTGAAAGGAAATATTCAGTCCTATGTTGCGAGAGACAGTGTGGGAGAGGAAAACTACAAGGAGTTCAAAAAGCTGGATGTAGGCGATGTGATCGGCATTGAAGGTGAAGTATTCAGGACAAAGACCGGTGAGATTTCCATCCATGCGTCTCATGTTACGCTGCTTTCCAAGAGTCTTCAGATTCTTCCGGAGAAGTTCCACGGCCTGACCAACACAGATACCCGGTACCGTCAGAGATATGTGGATCTGATTATGAATCCGGAAGTAAAGGATACCTTTATCAAACGTTCCAGAATTATCAGCGCGATCCGTAAATATCTGGACGGCGAGGGCTTCATGGAGGTGGAGACGCCCATGCTGGTGGCCAACGCCGGAGGCGCTGCCGCAAGACCCTTTGAGACTCACTTCAATGCCCTGAACGAGGACCTGAAGCTTCGTATTTCTCTGGAGCTCTACCTGAAGAGACTGATCGTAGGCGGTCTCGAGAAGGTATATGAGATCGGCCGCGTATTCAGAAATGAAGGCCTTGATACAAGACACAATCCGGAGTTCACTCTGATGGAACTCTATCAGGCATATACAGATTACAACGGCATGATGGATCTGACCGAGAACCTGTACCGCCATGTGGCGCAGGAAGTGCTGGGAACAACAAAGATCGTATACAACGGCATTGAGATGGATCTGGGCAAGCCCTTCGAGCGCATCACGATGGTGGACGCCGTGAAGAAGTATGCAGGAATTGACTGGAATGAAGTAGAGACTCTGGAGCAGGCAAGAGAGCTTGCAAAAGAGCATAACATTGAGTTTGAAGAGAGACATAAGAAAGGGGATATCCTGAACCTGTTCTTTGAGGAATATGTGGAGGAACATCTGGTTCAGCCTACATTCGTTATGGATCACCCCATTGAGATCTCACCGCTGACCAAGAAGAAACCGGAGAATCCGGACTATGTGGAGCGTTTTGAGTTCTTTATGAACGGCTGGGAGATGGCAAACGCTTACTCCGAGCTGAACGATCCGATTGACCAGAGAGAGCGTTTCGCTCAGCAGGACGCGAATGCGGCAGCAGGAGACGATGAGGCTGAGCACACAGACGAGGATTTCCTGAACGCGCTGGAAATCGGTATGCCGCCTACAGGCGGTATCGGATTCGGTATCGACAGAATGTGCATGCTGCTTACGGACAGCGCGGCGATCCGCGATGTGCTGCTCTTCCCCACAATGAAGTCACAGGGAGCGGCAAAGAACGCTGCGAATAACGAAGCGCAGGCTTCTGGTACCGCAGAAGAAGCGCCGGCTGTAAAACTGGATCTCTCCAAGGTAAAGGTTGAGCCGCTGTTTGAAGATTTCGTTGATTTCGACACATTCAGCAAGTCGGATTTCCGTGTCGTGAAGGTAAAAGAGTGCATCGCCGTACCGAAGTCAAAGAAACTGCTGCAGTTCACACTGGACGATGGAACAGGCACAGACCGCACGATTTTAAGCGGGATTCATGAGTATTATGAGCCGGAGGAGCTGGTTGGAAAGACCTGCATCGCAATCACGAACCTGCCGCCGAGGAAGATGATGGGAATTGATTCCTGCGGTATGCTGATCAGCGCGGTTTATGAGTATGACGGACATGAGGGGCTGAACCTGCTGATGGTGGATGATCAGATTCCGGCGGGGGCGAAGCTGTACTAAGATAATGGATTGAATGATGAGGACACTTTTCTGAAAGAAGGTCAGAAGGGTGTCCTTTTCTGTTATGAGTAGAATTTAAGAAAACTAAAAAACATGTTCAACAAAGTTTTATTTGACTCTAAAATTTGATTTTAGGTTTGTATTCTGGCAGAAAAACATGTATGTCTGATAAAAGGGAACCATGAGTATCTTTTCGAGAGATATCTTCAGGGCACAATAACCTCTTCACTGTGGGATACCTGCGGAATCAGGCGGTTAAGACAGGCGGATCCAGAAAAATCAGCTGGGAGGAAGAACCGGCACTTGACATATTGATCTTATGGTTGTAATCTGTATACGGTTAAATCTTACAGATGTAATATAAAGATAATTGCTGTTACATTTTCAGAAAAGGACAGAATGCATATGAAAGAAAAAGGCGGAAGACAGTGCCGGAAAGCCGGGAAAGAGAAATTTTGTATCACAGGTGTGCGGCAGGGAATAATCCTTATCTTGTTTCTTCTGGTGATCTGCACAGGCTGCAGTTCGGACCGGCATGAAGAAACAGATAAAGAAGACAGGGAAAGCGGCGGCTCCGAACAGCGGGAGACAGCTGAAGAGTCAGAGAATCTGGCAGAAGGATACCGGGAGATTTATGAGCAGGCCGCAGAGCAGGGGCTGCTGGATTCGTCTGATCTGAAGCAGGATATTATAGAGTATCTTGGCGGGATGGGATATGCGGCGGTTGATGCGGAGAATCAGATAAATATGGCGAATTACAGGCAGGTGGAGGAGTTCTGTGTAAAAGCCGGTGAAGGGGGAAATACAGAGACCACGATTTTTGCGGTTCTGGATAAAGGCGGTTTTATCCGGTATGATATGGAAGCGGAAAACGGCGGAATCCATGTGACAGTCAGTACACTCCAATGGGAAGAAAACCGGCCCCGGGTCTGCTGGCATCATGAATTTGAGGCCTGCTCCTGGAAGTATACGGAAAAAGGATATCTCTTTATCGAAGAATACCATCCCCAGGGCTATGACGGCGCCCCGGGAGAGACCGCGTTCCGGGTAAAGCCGCTGGATCAGAAATGCCGGGAATTCAGCCGGAAATATGTATATCCTATAGGGTATACTCGGAATAATATGCTGATTACCGACTGGAATGAGCAGGATTATTCCAAACTGGAACTGTACGATCTGTATGAGATTTTCTATTATTTGAAATACGGACAATATGTGCCGTATGAGGCATATGAAGGCGCGGAGTATGAAATACCGGCCGGTGAATTTGAAGAAATTATCCGGGAGCATTTTCGGATAACTCGGGAACAGATCGTAGTGAATACGGTTTATTATCCGGACAGAGATACATACCGGTACAGGCCCCGGTGGCTGCACGATTCGGAAGAACCATATGAGCCGTATGCGGAGGTGGTCGACTTCCGGGCACAGGATGACGGCACAGTCAGACTCCGGGTCGAAGCAGTATGGGAAGAAAAAATGACAGACCATGCGGTGACCAGTGAACTTGTTGTCCGTCCGCTGGAAAACGGAGGGTTTAGCTATGTGTCAAATCAGGTTATTTCATGGGATGAAAGTCTTGAATCATTCTGGTACTCGCCCCGGTTAACAGAGGAAGAGTGGGAGAAATGGAATTGAGAAAAGAAATACGGACGGTATAGTCTATGCTGAAACTGCTGTCTGTAATATAATTGAACAAAATGGGGAGGACTGAGGCTGAAGCTTTAGCCCTCCCCTGTATTCTGTTCCCGGATATTCATCTCATCCAGTATATTCAAAGCGATTTCTGCCGCTTCGCTTCCGGAAGCATTATTCTCTGCGCGGATATTCACTGCGAAAAAGTATGTGTTATCAGCGGTTTCAGTGAAGCCCACAAACCAGCCGTTGACATTCTGTCCGTCCACCTGTCCGGTTCCGGTTTTGCCATAGAGGGTTCCGGAAGGCGAAGTGTCCAGACGGAGACTGTTTTTTACCGCCTGAATATTTTCCGGAGCAAAATCGAAGGTGTTGCGGTACATGTCAGTCAGAAGTTCCACCTGTTCAACCGGGGAAATTTTCAGACTGGATTCCAGCCAGTAGGAGTCCGGGCCGCCGGAGATATCTTCGTTGCCGTATCCGATCTCCCGGATATGAGACCGGATTACATCTATCCCCATCTGTCTGTCCAGCTCCTGAAAGTACCAGTTTACGGAAGCGGATAACGCGGACGACAGTGTCTGATCCTGATTCCATGATTCAAAAGGATAGGCAGTTTCGTTCCAGGCAAGAAGGGATGCGTCCGGTGTGATAATGCCCTCTTCCAAAGCAAAGAGCGCGTCATATATTTTGTAGGTAGAATCCGGCGAGATCCGGACAGAGGCCAGCTCTTCATTATAGATACTCCACTGGTCACGGTTCAGATCATAGAGGACAAAACTTCCCTCATATCCGTTGAAATACTCGGATACATCGATGGAAGAAATATTCCGGCCGGTGCCGCTCCATGCATAATGGTCATCTTCCGCGGCCCGGGAGAACAGCGCAGGCGCCAGTCCTGCCAGCAGGGCGGCGGTAAGACAATATACGGCAATATTCTTTGCCATTTTCAAAGCGGAAGGTTTTCTGTAAACGGCGATATTGAGAATGCGCCGCTTTATCTGTTTTATATTGCCGCCGAGTCCGGCCGAAAACGGAAAAGCGGTATGAGAAAGCTTTTCTGCGAAATTGATCAGGGCAAAGCCGTAATCCTCATAAGCATCTTTATCCAGCATGTGTAGTACGGAAGTGTCGCAGGCAATTTCCCGGTCGCTGCGCATCGCTGTAAATGCGCTCCAGATCAGTGGATTGAACCAGTAAAGGATGCCGGCCAGTATCATCAGGTAATTGACAAAATTATCTTTGTGCCGGTAATGCTGCAGCTCGTGGAGCAGGATGTAACGCATCTCCGGGGACCTGCAGTCTGCGATCAGGTGAATCGGCAGATAGATGCAGGGACGGAAGCATCCGGTAATAACCGGCGATTCTAAAAAGGCGGTGCTGTATATGGGTATGGTTTTCGTCAGCTTCATGTCTCTGAGACAGTCGGCGTAAAGGGCCTGTATTTCCCGGTTCTGCAGGGGCAGAGCGGATTTTTTAATTCTGCGCAGCCGCTGCGTTGATCGTATGACCAGCAGGATCATGATCAGAATGCCGGCCGCCCATATGCCGGACAGAAGCAGTCCTGCTATGGAGGGAGTCCGGCTGCGGACAGAGATTGTAAAGTCATTCATCCATCCGGCGGCCCCGGTTACGGCATGTACTCCGTCTGCGGCATTGCCCGAGGATGCGGCGCCGGGAAGGCTGCCGCTGTCTCCGAAGGGAAGCCATGAGAAGAAGGCGGTTACCTGCTGCGGGGAGATGGGAAGAAAGGGGACTGCCAGCAGGGCAAGGAGCAGAAACCATATGTTGTATTGTGTTCTGCCGGTCAGAGTATTTCTGAATATCCTTTTTAGTGTAAAAAGCAGAATGATAACAGCGCCTATGAAAAGATTGCATATCAGAAAATGGATGATGAAATCTGTCACTGGGAGCCTCCTTATTTTGTGTTGTCAGACAGCATGGCGCGCAGGCCGGCGATTTCTTCTTCCGACAGGTGGTGATTTTCCAGATAAGAAGACAGCATGGCGCTGATATTACCGTTATAAAATCGTTTTAAAAAGGCAGAGCTTTCCTGGTTTACATATTCGTTCCGGCCGACCAGGGGTGTATAGACGAAGACACGGCCCTGCTTTTCGTAAGTCAGAGCGCCTTTGGTTACAAGTCTTTTGATCAGTGTCTGAATCGTTTTCGGACTCCAGGCGGTGGTCTTCAGCAGCCGTTCTGTGATCTCATTTGTGTTGATTGGCGCGTATTTCCATACAATTTTCATAACTTCAAATTCCGCTTCTGAAATCTGGGGCAAATCCGTCATAATTATTCCTCCTAAATCTTACATATGTAATAAATCTATTATACAGCAGACCGGAAGGGGTTGTCAAACAGAGAAAGCTTTCTAAATTATTGAAAAAAACCAGGCTGTATGATAAGGTTTAAAGATAAAGAACCGGATGCTCTGTGAGAATCTGCAGACTGCCGGAAAAATCTGATGAAATGACAGGAGTGTACTATGCCAGTTTTTGATTTTAATAATTCACCGGTTGATTCCCAAGAACCGGAATGTACTTATGAAGTTTTTTATTCCAATGAGTCTGAGACGTCTGCCGCGCATCCGATTCTGATTCTCGGAAACCGCGCGGGGCATCTGAAACATCATTCCAGCGGTGTGTTTACAAATCCCATTCGGCGGACGGCTTTCGAGTTTAAAGACGGAGAGGAAAATTTCAGCGAAGATATTCTGCAGATTGACGCCAGGTTTGTCAGTCTTCTGAAATGGCTGGGGGAAAACCATATCAATGTGCGCCTTTCCGGAGCTGTGCGGGAAGACGGCTATGCTGTGTACAAGATCCGGGAGATTGCCTTCGGGGGCGGAGTGAAGCTTTCGGCAGAGGACGGCTTCCTGCAGTTTATGATTGAGCGGCTTCTCTCCAGTGACGCTCCGTCCGAAGAGATTCCGGATGAGGATGAGGAAGAGACCGGAGACAGCATGAAGCTGACCAGTATTCAGAGCATTACGGATTTTATAACCTGCGCGGGAAGAACCCTGCCGGATAATATCCGTCTCTGGGCCAGAAGGAATCTGGCGGTTGCCCGTTCCCATGAAGTCTCCGCGGAAGAGCGGCGCCATGCCCAGAGAGCGCTTTCAATTATGATGAATATTCAGTGGAAAGGTCACTATTTCGAAGCCATCGATCCCCAGGAGGCGCGGCGGATTCTGGATGAAGAGCTTTACGGCATGGAGCAGGTGAAGCAGAGAATTATTGAGACGATTATCCAGATCAACCGTACCCACACCCTGCCTGCTTACGGCCTGCTGCTGATCGGACCGGCAGGTACAGGAAAGTCGCAGATCGCCTATGCGGTGGCCCGTATTTTAAAACTGCCCTGGACCACGCTTGATATGAGCTCAATCAATGATCCGGAGCAGCTTACCGGCAGCTCCCGTATTTATGCCAACGCAAAACCGGGAATTATTATGGACGCGTTCTCTGTGGCCGGGGAATCCAACCTGGTATTTATTATTAACGAACTGGACAAGGCGTCCTCGGGAAAAGGAAACGGCAATCCGGCGGATGTTCTTCTGACGCTTCTGGATAATCTGGGATTTACGGATAATTATATCGAATGTATGATTCCTACAGTAGGAGTGTATCCCATTGCCACAGCCAATGACAGAGAGCAGATCAGCGCGCCGCTTATGTCCAGGTTTGCTGTAATCGAGATTCCGGATTATACAGAGGAGGAAAAGAAGGTAATCTTTTCCCGGTATGCCCTTCCGAAAGTTCTGAAACGGATCGGCATGAAGGAAAATGAATGTATTCTGACGTCCGATGGGCTGGATGCCGTTATCGATCTGCACCGGGATACCAGCGGAATCCGTGATCTGGAGCAGGCGGCGGAGCATATCGCGGCCAATGCTCTATATCAGATTGAAGTGGACCATGTGGATTCGGTAACATTTGACGGCGCGATGGTGCGGGAACTTCTTTCCTGACGGGCGGCTCTGCGGAAAAATGAGAAGAAGGAAAGACTGGATGATCCGAGGAAAGAAGAGCCTGGCGCTGCTTCTGTGTCTGGTGCTTCTGAGTGGATGCGCTCCGTCAGACAGTGCTCGTCCTGATACCGGTGAAGCAGAGACAGAGGCCGGTGACGGAGAGGGAAAAGTTCTGGATGACTATGATGTAAAATCCATGGATCTGAAACAGGAAGAAAAAGAAGAAATTCGGCAGCAGGTGTCTTCTGTTATGGAGGAATGCGCGGATATTCATGCCGCGGCAGCAGGAGAAAACAACAGCGGTGACGTACTGGAGGAAGACACCGTTCATCATATGGCGGAAACGGCAGCGTCAGAGGGAAGGGCGGTAACCTGCGGCAGTTATGATTTTAATATGCTGAATTATGAGGAAACCGACAGAGCGCTGCGGGAAGCGGCGGCCGGAAAAGAAGCGGAAACCAGCTTTTTTGTAATAACATCTGAAGGGTATTTCCGGTATTTTTATCTTCAGTTTGCGGATAAAAAGCTGACAGTCTCCTATGCGTCTGCCGTTTTTGACGGGGATGGCGGAAGCCGGATCCGGGAGATGGAAAAGTTTTCTGCATATGACTGGGAATATACGGAGAAAGGGTGGCTGATCTGGGAAAAGGCGTTGTCCAGAAATCAGGAAATGGATATGCATACTTTTGTGCGGATCCTGCCGCTTGATGAGACATGCAGAGAGCTGGGGAATGCTTATATTCTGTCGGTCAGTTATTTCTGCAATAATCTGTTCCTGACAGACTGGGATGAGAACAGCATGGAGAATATAGAGTTCAACGATCTGTTTGATTTCCTGTATGAAATGAAATACGGGATCAAAATGGATGAGGAAAAATACCGGAACGGGATACCGAAAGAGGAGTTTGAAAATGTTGTCCGGACATATTTTGATATTTCTGCGGACCGGATGGAGGCGTATGCCCGGTACGATCCGGAAAACGGAGTATATCCCTGGGAGGCTATCGGCCCCTGGAACCGGGTGCAGCAGTTTCAGCCATTTCCGGAAGTTGTGAAGTGTACGGAAAACGGAGACGGAACCTGGACGCTGTATGTGGAGGCTGTGTTTGTGGAAGGAGGCACAGACTGTTCTTTTAGGCATGAGGTGACGATGAAGGAGGCGGACGGAAGGTGGATATATCTGGGAAATAAAATCGACAGGGACGGTTCGTACAGCATTCCCGGATATAAAGCCAGGCGGGAATTCTGAAAGGGTTAAGAAATACCCGGCGACAGAGCAGATAACGGATGAAAAGTCCGGCGTATTATAACAACATAATGAGAAACAGGCATTCTGCATTTTAAATGCGGGGTGCTTTTTTATTTGCGGGAAATTTCTGAGAGTGTCCTCCGGAAGGGGGAGAAGAGATCCGGGAACGGGATGTACGTATGGAGGCCGGGTTATTTTCTTTGTACGACTGATTTCGAAAATAAAATGAAAGCGGATTCCTGAGGAAAACTGAAAATTCCTGAAAAAATACATAAACGAAAGTAAACAAAAGTAGACAAAACAAAAACGAAATGATAGTATAAAAATATCAAAAGCAAAAAGGAGGAAAACGAAATGAAAATTGCGATCGGATGTGATCCCAATGCCCAGGAAGCCAAAGAAGAGATTATAAAGTATATTGAGGCAAAAGGCTATGGGGATGTAACGGATTTCGGCAGTGAGGACCCGATCTATGCCAATGTGGCAATCCGGGTGGGCGAGGCTGTTGCTTCAAAGGAATACGACAGGGGTATTCTGATCTGCGGAACGGGAATCGGTGTTTCCATTGCTGCAAATAAGGTGAAAGGCGCATATGCGGCGCTTTTATCTGATGTGTACTCGGCGCAGAGAGCAAGGCTCAGTAATGACGCGAATATTGCCTGCATGGGCGCGTTTACAACAGGATGCAAAGAACGGGAACTGATGGTGGACGCCTTCCTTGGGAATGAATTCGTGCCGGGATGTTCTTCTCAGCCGAAAGTCGATGCGTTTGTAAAATATGACCAGAAAAGATAGGAATACCGGAAGAGCAGAACGTGCGGACGGGACAGCTGGAAGGCGAAATACATACAATAAAATATGACATTGAAAAACCTCCAACCAGAAAAAGACCAGAAGCCTCCGGCGGTAATTGCCGGAAGTTTCTGGTCTTTTCTGCTGTATTCAGCTGTATTGCCGCTGCGATCTGCAGCGTTTCTATGAATGGCTGGTTTTGTATGCGAGTACTGCGTCGCGGATCAGCTTGTTGAATTTGTCGGCCTGCCATGCCGCGCGGCCGGTGAAAAGTCCGTCGATAGAGGGCTGCACAATCAGTTCTTCGGCGTTCCCGGGATTTACGCTTCCGCCGTAAAGTACCGGAATATCAGCGCCGGCTTCTCCGAAGATTTCCAGAAGACATTTTTTGATTACCTGATGCATTTCTTCGGCATACTCTGCTGACGCAGGGGTTCCGTTTACCCCGATGGACCAGACCGGTTCGTAGGCCACCCAGATATGTGGAACAGATGAGACGGGAACATCATGGAAACCGACTTTCAGCTGTGTGCGGAGGACTTCCGGGCTGATGCCGTAATTTTTCTCTTCTGCAGTTTCGCCGATGCACAGCAGGGTGGTGAACCCATGCTTTAAGGCTGCCTTTACTTTCAGATTCTCTTCCCGGTCGGTTTCGCCGAATACGTGGCGCCGTTCGGAATGGCCGATCATAACAAGATCCAGTCCCAGTTCTCTGAGCATAAGCGGAGAGATTTCGCCGGTAAACTGGCCTTCATCCTCCCAGCACATATTCTGAGCCCCCAGCTTGACAAAAGCACGGTCTGTTTTGCTGACAGCGCTTTCCAGGGTGGTGTAAGAGGGGATGATAAACAGTTCAATTTCTTCCCTGCTGATATCTTTTGTGTAAGAAACCAGGTCCTGAAGATAGCTTACAGTATCCTGAATATTCTTATACATTTTCAGGTTGCTTCCAAAATACAGTTTTTTTCCCATGTTTAAACTTCCTTTCTCTGTGTGAATTAAGGTTATTTATCCGGTCCGCTGCTATGATGTTTAATTATAATGATTATATATGAAACGAAAGGAAAAAACAATATTTAAGGATCGAAAATGTAATAAAAATGATTATAAAACGAAAAAACGAAATAAAACGAAAAAACGCATCAAAAAACACGTATAATCTGCACAAAAACAACGTGCCAAAATATGTTAATCTACTGAAAATATAAAAAGATGTTGAAAAACACAAGAGATGGCTATAAAATATAACCAATAAAAGAAAGCGAAACGAAAATAAAAAGAAAGGAATGGAAAAATGAGCGAAAAATTCAGACCAGTGACAGCAATTACTATGGGAGATCCGGCGGGTATCGGTCCGGAAATTGTTGTAGGGACAATGCTTGACAAAGAGATCCATGAATGCTGCCGTCCCTTTGTAATCGGAAGTGAGGCGATTATGGAAAGAGCGGCAAAGATTCTGGGCAAAGAGCTGAAGTACAACAAAATCAGTGATCCATCCGAAGCAAAGTACGAATATGGTGTGGTTGATATCCTGGAGACAGGAGATTACGATACGGATTCGATCGAATGGGGAAAGGAACAGAAGCTGGCCGGCCAGATGGCAATTGACTGGATTATGAAATCCATTGAGCTCGGCATGGCAAAGAAAATTGACGCGGTATCCACTGCCCCGATTCACAAGGGTGCGATTAAGCTGGTGGGTGTAAAAGAGCCGGGACATACAGAGATTTATCAGAACGCGACACATTCGCCCTATGCGCTGACCATGTTTTCCTGTCATAAGCTGCGTGTGTTCTTTGTGAGCCGTCATATGTCTCTGGTGGACGCGTGCCGCTATGCAACCAAAGACGTAATCCTGGAAGATGTAATCAATATTGACAAAGAGCTCAGAAAAGTGGGAATTGAGAATCCTCTGATCGCTGTTGCGGGGCTCAATCCACATAACGGAGATCACGGCCTGTTCGGAACAGAGGAGATTACAGATATCGGCCCGGCAGTGGAAGCGGCAAAAGAAAGAGGAATCAATGCAGTAGGACCGTGTCCGGCAGATTCAGTATTCCATATCGGAAAATCAGGAAAATATGACGCGATTCTGTCTCTCTACCATGATCAGGGCCATATCGCATGCAAAACACTGGACTTTGAGAAGTCGGTTACTCTTACGTTCGGACTTCCGTTTATCAGAAGTTCTGTGGATCACGGAACAGCATTTGACATTGCGGGAAAAGGAATTGCAGGCTGTGTCAGCCTGATTGAATCTACAAAAGTTGTAGCAGAGTACGCGGCAAAACAGCACGAAAGGGGAGAAAGATAATGCCATTAATCGGAGCAGTGGCAGATGACCTGACAGGCGCGACAACAACAGGTGTACTTCTTGCAAGGTCGAAAGCAAGAACAGCAGTATTTTTTAATGAAGAAGCAGCGGTGAAGGCCGAAGGCGTGGAAGATCTTGATGCGATTCTGATCAGCAGCAACAGCCGTCCTCTTCCGGCAAATGAGGCCTACGAGAAAGTAAAGTCCGCCACAGCCGCTCTGAAACGTATGGGCGTGAAGTACTTTTCGAAAAGAATTGACACAACTCTGCGGGGCGGCGTGGGAGTTGAGATTGACGCCATGATGGATGTGGTGGGAGACGATGCGGTAGCTGTCGTGGTTCCTGCCATGCCTCAGTCCCGGAGAATTCTGGTAGGAGGGTATTCCGTAATCGACGGCGTGGCGCTGATCAATACGCCGGTGGCTCAGGATGTGAGGACACCGGTTAAGGAGAACTATATTCCCAGACTTCTCGGACAGCAGACCAGAAGAAATGTAAACCTTGTAACACTTGACGAAGTTCTGGAAGGAGAAGAAGCCATCAGGGACGCTCTTGAAGCGGCAAGAGAGGCCGGCGGTGAAGTAATTATTGTAGATGCTATTACGATAGAAGATGTAGAAGAAATCGCGAAGGCCTGCATTGAACTCAAGTGGAATGTGATTGCGGTAGATCCCGGTCCATTCACATCCAAACTGGCGTATTACAGAGATCTGATCGGACAGGAAGAACCGAATATTCCGCCGGAAGCAGAGGAAGACGGCAGGACCGTGCTGATTGCGGCAGGAAGCGCGACACCGGTTACAAAGAAGCAGATGGAAGTCCTCTGTGAAGATCCAAGACATGTGCGGATCAGTGTGGATCCGGTGGCTCTGATTGAGGGCGGCGATGCCGCGCTGGATGAGGCGTTCCGGGCGGTACATAAGGCAGAGGATCTGCTGAATTCAGAAAATCCTCCCAGAGCGATTCTCTTTGAGACGGCTCTTCACGGAGAACTTCTGAATCTGGCTGAAGAGGACAGCAAGCGGCACTATGCGGAGGGCATGAGCGCAGACAGGATTAACGCCGGACTGGGTACAATTATTTCTCAGCTGTTGGAACTCTGCGGCAGGGAAAAAGTAGCGGGGCTTTATACAACGGGCGGTGACACAATGGTAAATGTGTGCTACCAGCTTGGCGTAGAGTGCATAGAAGTAATGGATTATGTAATCCCTCAGACCGACATAGGAAGACTTGTGGGAAGTTATGACGGACTTCCGATTGTAGGGAAAGGAGGGCTGACCGGAAATGACAGGACAGCCTGCGACATCGTGGACCGCCTGTTCCGGGAGGCAGCAAGAAAGCAGATGACTGGTTAATGTGATAGAAAGGTTTGGAGGAAGTGAAAAATGAGTGATAAGAAAACGGAAGTGAAAAAACAGTCAGAAGAGAAAAAACAGATGGATCTCGATCTTTTAGGGAAAATGAAAAAAATGCCCGGAGGCCTTGTTATTATCCCTCTTGTACTTGCAGTTCTGATTGCCACATTTTTCCCTCAGGCATATCAGATCGGCGGTTATGTAACCGCGCTGTTCTATGATGGAAATTCCTGTATGATGGGATTTTTCCTGATTGTCTGTGGATCGGCAATTAACATCAAGCAGGTGGGAATGCCGCTTTATAAAGGCGTCGCTCTGACAGGAATTAAATTTCTGCTGGGCGTGATTGTAGGTATGACGGTGAGCGCTCTGTGCGGGCCGGCAGGCTTTTTGGGGATTGCGCCCTTTGTATGGATTGCGACGATTACAAATTCAAACGGCTCTCTGTACATTTCTCTGTCTTCGCAGTTCGGAAATGCTACAGATACAGGCGCGATATCAATTCTGTCGCTGAATGACGGACCGTTCTTTACCCTGGTAGCTCTGGGCGCTACCGGACTTGCGTCAATCCCCTTTGATTCTCTGATCGCAGTACTCGTTCCGCTGCTGATCGGTTTTATCTGGGGTAATCTGGACGCAGGTTTCAGAAGGGCATGCGCGACGGCTCAGCCCATCGTTACCTTTTTTATGACGATTTCTATCGGAGCAAAGACAGATGTCAATACTATCATAACAGCCGGAGCGGCAGGTATCATCCTTGGTCTGATTTCCGCGGCTACAGCAGTGATTTTCTTCTTCGTATTCAATCTGCTTCTGCCGAAGAAAGAGAGAAACGCAATGGGCGCTGCAATCGGAACTACAGCCCTCAATTCAGCCATGACTCCCGCTGCAGTTGCAGAGGCGGATCCGTCCATGGCGCAGTACACGGATATGGCGACTGCCCAGTGCGCAACAGCTTCTGTTGTAACTTTGTTCCTCTGTCCGTTCATTACAGCGTTCTTTGACAAGTGGATGCAGAAGAAACAGAAAGGCATTTACTCACCGGAAGGATGGGCGCGCTATAAAGTAGATCCCAGCGTACCGGCTCCTGCGTCAGAGGCGTAAATAACGGCAGATATGAATGGCGTAAAAGCGGTATCACACAAACGTAAAATAAAACAGAGAAAACAAAAGTAAAACAAAAAATATACATAATTCATTACAAAAAAGTGAAAAAAGTCCTCTGATATGCTACAATAAACCTGTGCATATTAAGGGGACTTTCTTCAAATCGGAGAAAGGAGCTTAGTATGGAAACAATTAAGGTGCAGATGACGAGGAAGTTATTGTTTGATTTTCTTTTATATCACACCTATTCAAAAGCATCCGGCTTTCTTGTGAATATGCTGGGTCTTGGCGTGGCTGCCGTGGGAGGCGTTATGCAGGCAATGGGAAAGATAGAGACTGGACAGCTTGCATTGTATCTCCTTGCAGCAGCGGCCTTTCTGCTGTATACGCCTCTGCTGCTCCGGCACAGGGCCAAAACACAGATACAGGTGAATCCGGAATATCGGGATCCGCGGGATTACGTATTTTCGGAGAAGGGGATCTGTGTGGTACAGAATGGAGAGGAGACCCTGTATGACTGGAGCCGGATTGAACGAACTGTCACAACACCCAAAACCATCGGGATTTATTACGGCAAGGACAGGGCATTTATCATTCCGAAAACAGCTTTCGGAGACCGGTTTGTTCCTGTTATGCAGATGGTTGTACAGCATATAGGGCTGAACCGGGTGCGGCTGACACAGTAGTTTATTATCTCCGGAAGGGAAATAAGGGGGCGGCTGTTATGGAAGAGCGCAGACAGGCAATTTTACGGGAACTGGAAGAAAAAGGAAAGGTCCGTGTGGCGGATCTGAGCAAAGAGCTGGGGGTTTCTGAGGTGACCATCCGCAACGATATAAAAAGTATGAGCGCGGAGGGACTTCTGAAGCGGACCCACGGCGGCGCAGTCAGCCTGGAGCAGAATATGGCGAGAAAGTACAGGGCAGAGACGGTTTACCGGCATGTAGAATGGAAAAAGGCGATTGCGGCCTGTGCCTATGAATACATTGCAGACAGGGATACGATTATTATTGACGATGCTTCCAGCAGTTTTTACCTGGCGCTCCATATTAAAAGTCATCCTGAAAAAAGAGTGGCAGTAGTGACAAATTCTCTCCTGGTTGGAAATGAACTGGCTGGAATCGACCATGTAGAGCTGTACATGATCGGCGGCTATGTGGGCGGACATCTGGCGGCCAGTATGGGTGAGTCCGCAGTGGAGAATATGGAACACTTCCATGTGGACAAAGGTTTTATCGGAGTTCACGGCATTAACTTTGAAGCCGGGCTTACTTCTATTGCCACCCCTCAGATGCAGGTGAAAAAGGCAATTCTTAAAGCGGCAAAAGAGGTGTATGTACTGGCGGACAGCAGTAAATTCGGCGGGGGATATCTTTCTGTCATCTGTCCGATTAATGCGGTTCATAAGATTATAACAGACAGTCATGTCTCAAAAGAAAATATTGCGATCGCAAAGGAAATGAAGGTCCCTCTTGTGATTGCAAAAGAATAAGCCGGAAATATAAGGCAGATATTCAGGGAACAGCGATGTGCTGTTCCTTTTCTTGATTTTAACACTTCTTTTTATAAATTTAATTCTGACTTCACAGAAAATCCATCAAGTTTTTAACAGTATTCCGTTACAATTCTTCCCTGAGTTTAAAGGAAAGGTTTCGGAAATGAAAGAGAAAAAAATAACAAAAGACAGACTTTTACATATGCTGGTCCGGGCGCTGCCCATGATTATTGTCCTGGCTCTTCTGGCGGGAACTGCTCTGTGGATAAACCGGCCGAAGGAAGGAGAAACCGCTGCGGATTCCAGCCGGATGGTCTATGCGCCGGCCAGGGTGACGGCGGTATTATCGGACAATGCGCAGGAGGATTTTGAAAATGCGGAAGGCCGGCGCGTGGGAGACCAGGAACTGGAGATCCGGATTCTTTCCGGAGATCACAAGGATGAAATCATGACGGTAACGAACTATATGAGCGCGCTTTTTAACTTTATAGGAAATTCCGATTTTGGGATAAGGGGGAAAAGTAGCCCTGCTGATCG
>ERZ1090861.173-NODE-173-length-42646-cov-41.765725_pt1 | contig 42646 bp, 56 predicted proteins | sample MGYA00478482_ERZ1090861 | MGnify/ENA primary metagenome ERZ1090861 (study PRJEB33644, sample SAMEA5815744) | chicken gut metagenome | biome: Chicken; feature: Gastrointestinal Tract; material: Caecum | place: Ireland | collected 2019-01-01 | study: A study of the... | reverse complement strand
CACAATATTCCATCATATTGTAATTTCTGAATCTATTCACAAACAAACACCCTGGGTCGCCCCAGTCATAATTGTTATGAATAAACGCCTTAAACACCTCAATGGGTGTAACTTCCCACTCTACTTCATGCCCGCTATAATTCTCATGACGTGTCACAGTAATAACTTCCCCAGTCTTATAATACTTGTCAACACATTCCATGAATTCACCATCAATTTCAAGGCTTAGATTGGCTTTTTCGATTAGTCCCTCTTGAGATTTGATAGTAATAAAATTCATTGCTTCTTTGTGCCAGGCATCAAGGCTCATAAGTAGTGCGCCTTTACGAGAATTGGACACATAAATGCCATTGCAGGAAAATTTATGTTCATCAGCAACTTCGATATCGTATACATGACGAATTCCAACATATTCAATATTTGAAATTTCATCAAAAATCATTGGGGCATACGGCTTATCTTTTACCTTTAGATATGTGTATAGTCCAATATTTGTATTTTTGCTAATTTTAGCTAAATGTTTTGCATCGTTTTTAGACAAGCCCGTGTTCTTCATTGTGTATGGAGTTACATATTTGCTGTTTTTAGCATAAGAAACATGGCTTTTAGCTACTTTATAGCTATAATACGTTAGAATGTCATCTCTAATGGAATCGGATACTCGATAAATTGGTCGCTTATTGCTTTCATTTTCTCTATAGTCTACGCTTATAGTCGGGAACAATCCAACTCTCTTCATTAACAGAGAAATTTGTTCAGCGTATACTTCGCAAATAGTGTCGCAACAGATGGAATTTCTGCGCACACTACCATCGCTGTCTATTGCGCCGCCAACAAAAGAAAGAACACAATCATCGTCTCCGTTTAGAACCCAATCTGGAACTCTAATATAACCACAAGTGTCCTTTTCTACTTGTTTTTTAATCCACTTGCATACTGGTGCCGTTAGAACAATCCTGATTGCATCTTCATCTTCTCTGTTATTGTAATATGCATTAAAACCCAAAGAAGATAGATATGAAATTAGTTTGTCGCCAACTTCTTTGTATTTTTTGTGCATGGTAATATTCCCAGTGTTGTCTTTCCTGATATAGCCATTTGCTAAAAAATGGGCAAAGAAATAGGCTTTTTCGTTAAGTTCTTTTTTTATATTGTTTGGTTGTGATGTGATTAAGCAAATTTTATCTCCAATATTCAAAGAAGACAATGGAGATACATTGAATCCATCAACACAATATTTGTGATCAATAGTGGTAGAAATAGTATATCCTTTTTTGGTTGTTACTTTATATGTTTCTTGTTCACCTTTATCCCATACAGTTAGCACGGGCTTATAACCTGTTTTTGTATAGACATTATCGCCAACTTCGATATTTTTAATTGGTTTATATCCTTCAGATGTCAAAACAAGCTCGTTTTCTTCGATGCACCCTCCCTGTGAAGTTCCTTGTGTAACCTCGTTGTAAATCTTCATGAAAGGGACAATGCCATCTGATTCGTAATTATCACCAATGGGTGTTCCTTTGGGGCGTAGTTTGCTTAGACTTAGACCTTGACCACCTTGTGCTTTGAATGTTTTGCCAATGTCTACGGCGGCTTGCATAATATCATTATAGTCATCTTCAATAAATCCACGACTATAACAATTAGACATTCCACTTTTGTTATCTTTTAATCCAACATTGCTTAAGATACGCCCGCCAGGAAGAAACTTCTTTTTAATAATTAGTTGTTTTACAAGAGGGTCGCCAAGACTTACTCTATCAAGCCATTCTTCAAAAGTTTCATTATTCTTTTGATACTTGCGAGCCATAATATCTTGGCCTAATTTATTATCTTCTCCTAACCATTCAGCAAAGGTGTGTGGTTGATTTATCAATTCTATACTCTCCTTTATATATAAAATGTTTTTTCATATATTTATTTACTAATCCACAATCCAACCCAATTAAATTTTGTACTTCTCCAGCAGTTAAATTATTTCCTATTATTTCTTGCGTTTTTATTTTGATTATTTTATACAAATATTTGGACCTAGATATAGATTGTAATTTCTTATCAATGTTGTTGGAATTCATTGCGAATGTTACCAACCTTAAATTTGAAATATTATTATTCTGTTTGTTTCTATCTATATGATCGACAACCATATCTTTATTTGGGACAATATTATTGTTATAAAAATATACTAACCGATGTTGAGAAATTTTCATTGTTTTCTTTTTATAAAAACACGAGAAAAATAAATATCCATTTTTATCAATTTGCCATTTCATTTTTTTATACAATTTATCATTTAATAAAAAATAATTTGTCGGGCAATCTTTTTGAGTTTTAATATAAAATCTTTCGCTATCTAATTTAACTCTATAAAACTTATAATTTGTTTCTTTTTTGATTTCAATAAAAATATCTGTTCCATCAGTATAATATTTAGTAGGAATATGATTATAGACTAATATGTTTGAAATTTTAATAAGTTGGATATTATCATGTGTGTTTTCAACAGTCACAATATCACTCCATTTCATCAATTATATCAAGTGTTAAAGTATTTGTACCATATTTACGTGGTGTCACTTGATACTCAAAACCATAATGTTGTTTATATTTTAACAAAATATTACCTATAGCTTCATATCCAGAATCGTATAATTGTTGGTTTTCATTTGCTAAATTGACAACTTTTTCAATATTTAATTCGTCATCTAACTCTACCTCATGAAACATCTCAACTAATTCGCGTACCATATACTTGCTCATGTTCATTCACCTCTTTCTTGTGTTAGTAAATCAAATAACCATGTGTCTCTTTGTTGCGTTTCTTCTATTTGTAAAGCATCTTTTAATGTGTTTTCATTTGCAATAATATATAATTTTTCTTGAGCACGAGAAGCCGCAACATATAATAAATTGCGGGATAACATATGTTTATGTGAATCATCTACAATAACAATAACTACTTTATTTTGGGACCCTTGAACTTTATGGATTGTCATAGCATATCCAAGAAGTAAATTATTCAACTGCTCATTTGACATATAAGCGGTCCCAGTATCAAACACTATTTCAAATGTAGTCTTGCTTTCTTGCTTATCATATGTTGTCAAGCGGCCTATGTCCCCATTCATAACAGCCATTGTATCATTTTTGGTAAGCACATTATATTCATTGTGAGTATTCAACACAATATCATTTAATTTAAACTCAACATCCACATTTTTCATTGGGTGTTTAATAACCCCAGTTGATTCATTAGGATTGTGGATTTTTTGAATAAAATTATTGATATTATATGTCCCATATTGCCCTTTATTTTGTGGGGTTAATATCAATATATCCTTATCTTTGTATCCGTTTGATAAACAATTTTTATATAAATTTTCTATCGTTTCATATGTTTGCGTCGTGTTGTTGATAAATTTAAAATCATTAAATGGTTGATGTATATGGTCAATATTGCCGTTGCGAATATCGGTGGCAATCGTTGCTATACCATTTGTACCATATCTAAATACTTTTGTCAAGTTAATTTTTGGCACTTTGCCACTTTTGATAATATCACACAATACATTGCCATATGAAATAGAAGCTAGTTGAGCCTCGTCACAAACAAAAATAAGTTTTGATTCTTTAGGGATATAATTTAATAAATCATATAGTAATCCAACACCAATCATTGAAAACTCGTCCACAATTACATATTTTCCAACTGGTTCATAATGAGCCAATAACATATGTATGGTACTAGCTGCGCGGCCTGTTGATATTCTAAGGCGTTTTGCAGCAATTCCTGTTGGGGCAACCATAGTATAATCAATATACATATGTTCTAGCATATTGATTAAGGCTTTAACAGAACTCGTCTTCCCTACCCCAGCACTGCCGCTCAACATTAACACATGATGTCCTTCAGCAACATATTTCAAAATTTGGCTTTGTTCATCAGTGCATGTGAACCCATCAACAGTTGTAAATTGTTTCCAATCAGAAATAGGTAATGGGGTTTTGGGCTGATTTACACGCCGCAATATTTCATCAGCAACATATTGTTCTTGTTGGTATACCAATCGGATACTGGCATATTGGGTGTTAGAGTCATAATAAATCTCATCACATTTAGTAATAGTAGATGGAATCAAATCAACCAATTCAGGGGCATATTCCCATGCAATTTTAGCAAGTTGTTCGGCTTGAATCCTTGTATGTCCATTTTCAACATGTTTATGTAATAAATGTAGAGTAAGATATTTACATCGTTCGTCTGATACTTTAAATTCTGGAAAATGATTCAGTATTTTTTTATCAGCAGATGCAAATCCTATATCTAATTTTTTAATCAATGTATAATATGGGGATGATTTTAATTCCTCAATAAATTGCTCAATAGAATCATATTCTGACGCGGCCAAATTGATAGCCTTGTTTTCAGTAATACCATATTGCGTACATGTATTCCAAAAAAGAATATATTGATAATCCTCTTGTATTTTTGTAAAATATTCTTGTAGCCGTTTGGGGCCAACATTTTTAATATTTTTATGGGATATTCCCTCTGTTTGTTGATTAAGCACATCCTGAACAAAATGTGGATATATTTCATGGACATTTCGCGCTTGTTGTTCTGTCATAAACCGGCTTAGGATTTTACATTCTGCGTCAACATCCACAACAACTTGCTCATTATTTGTTGATATATTGCTAAATCCAATCAATTTATATGTGTGTGTGTATTTGGAATTTGTGTCTGATTCAATATCCAAATCATATTGTTTGTCAAGCTGCAAAAACTTTAAATTATCCCCACATAATGTAAAATTGCCATATTTATTTACTGTAATTCCACGTTGGGTATATGATGGAACACAAGAAATAATACGGTAATTGGTTAAAGGGTTCCAATATAATTCTTTTGTTGGTATACATGTTGTTTTCATATATTATTTATCCTATTTCAAATGATAATATTTAACTTTATAAAAATTTCACGTCTCTAACATAACTTTACATTAACTCCTTTACGTCATTCCATTTAACTTTAACAATCGCTCTATTACCCTTTCTGTCGTACATATCAACAGGCAATCTTCCCACAAGCCCTTCCATATAAGCTGTGCCAAAATTAGACTTTGGATGTTGTTTGACATATTCTACGGCTTTATCGACATTTCCAACGATAACAACAGGCACAGTATCTACATCAAACATCTTAGCAATATCTTTTATGTTGTCCCATTCTTGATACCGACCATTAATTGCAACGTCAAACATAATGAAAGAAACGTCATCTCGATATTCTCCACCGTTCTGAATCTTTGGGCCATATCCTTCACCAAAGAGAACAACTTCTTTTTCTCCAAATGTTTGCTCAAACAGTTCTTCGGTTGTGCTGTCCATAAATTTTTTATTCAAGAAATTTACAAGATGTGCAGGAATTTGTGCTCTTTCAGTTCTTCCTCCAAATGTAATGTTATGCCCATCCCAAATTACCCGAATGTTTGTTCCATCAATTTTTTCTGTCCAAATCCAATCGTTATCTTTGAGATATTCAATCATGGGATTCCTGAATTGACCTTCGATAAGTTTCTTAGTCCCTTCAATGTCTCGGGCGTAAATCGTTTCAATTTTATTGTAAAGCATTATATTGATTTTCTCCCTATTTATTATTTTTTAATTTCCTCAAACACAATTTGTTTGGGCAACATTTTATGGCAAACATATACACTGCTGAATGGCGGATTCAGTAAAGGCTTTTGTTCTTTATAATCTTTGAAATATGCCACCCGTTTATTGAAATACATAATTTCAAATTCATTATCTCGGAACATTTCAAATCTTTTTTGGCTTTCAAATAATCCAACAACACCAACCAACATAGCAAATGAAATACCAATGTCAAATAATCTTGACAATACTTCGCCCTTTATACTGTACGGAGGATTTGAAACAATATAATCACAATAAGGGACAGGAACCTCAAAGAAATCTTCGCCGTTTTCAATATGGGTGTGAATTACTGTATGTCCAACTTCTTGAAATATTTTAACAAACAAACTTTGCTCTGTATCAAATGGACACCATATTGTTGAATTTGGCTTAATATATTTTACAATAGGCTTAATAGCATATATTGGTGTGTAAAATTCGTCATTGCCACTGTTCGCTACTTTATACATTTTCATATTATCACCTGCATATCAATAAATAATCTTCCCACGAGATTGCCATACTCATGATTCAGTATGAGCAAGGCTTCCATCGTTAGCAAAGGTTAATATTATTTAATTATTTTATCAATTATTTCTTCTTCGTTATATGGAATTATACATCCTAAACCAGCAGTAAGAAATATGCTTGCACCCCTATCACAACAAAAAATTGTTTCCATCAGATTATCATTATCTACTTCTGAAATAGGATAATAAACAACGTTGAATACAATCCCTGTTCCTTTATATCGTTCAAGAAATTCCACCGTATAGAATTGCAAAATCTCATATTTACTAAATAATTCAATTTTATCTTTGCATATTCTATATTCGTAATTATTTTCTGTATGTTTTCTTTTTATTTGTTCAATAAGATTTTGCTTAAATTTTTCATGATAAACAATGGTAATCATATCAACCTCACACTCAGCGTTTCACTGGTTCACCATTTTATTCTTTACTTCTTCAATTTTTTCCTTTGCAATCTCAAAATATTTATCATCAAGTTCTATACCAATGAAGTTACGATTGAGATTCTTACAAGCAACCCCTGTACTACCTGAACCCATAGTAAAATCAAGAACAGTATCGCCCTCATTTGACCAAAGTTGCACGCAACGCTCCATAAGTTGAACAGGCTTTTGAGTTGGATGGTCAACTCGTTCTTTACTCCAAGGAACAATAGGACTAATATCTGTCCATACATTGCTTAAAGCTCTATATTCGCAACCATTCTTTAACCCAAGACCGCCTGTTTTCTTTTTGATAGTTGAAGGAATCTTATTGAATGTATATTCACTTCCGTTACTATACCAAAGCATATCTTCACGAGTTGAAACGAGATGTTTCTTTCCGCCCCTACCTTTGATTCTATCATAGATAATCCAATCTTGCAGAATCCAATTTGTGTTATGTTCAATTAAACATATTGTGTCGCACACATTAGACCATCCTTGGAATAAAATAATATTTCCACTTGGTTTAATAATTCGTGCACATTCTTTAATAGCAAAATCAATGGGGAATTTATTGTCCCATTGAGCTTGATTGATATTGTAAGGAAGATCAGTAATTATACAATCAATACTATTGTCTGGAATCTCTCTCATAACTTCAAGACAATCGCCTTGATATAATTTGATATCGCTCATGCGTTACTATCATCCAATTCAATATTATGATGTGTTATAAATATTTCTGAATCAATTAGTTTCCAATGAGCAATTTTATCAAATACATAAATTCCATTATTATCCACATATTTAGTTTTAATTAAATATTCATCATAAACATATCTACCATCTTTGACCAAATATACAGGAGTGTTATAAGGCACATCATTCATGTGATTATTTTCTTTTAAATGCTGTATTTCATTCATAAAATTTATTCCTCATCACCATACCATAAAAATCCATATGTATCAACAAAATTTTGTATTTCTTGTCTTATATCTTCATCTGAACATCCTTGCAATTTATGTTCAACACATTCTTGTATCTTTTTAGTTACCAATTTATCAACAATGACAGCAAGTATGAGTTTATCAATTCTATCTTCTATACTATTCATATTTTACACCTACTTGACCATTCCAATTTTCATACCACTCAATAATTCGAGCAATAGAAATCTGAATCTTTTCGTTAAGTGATAAAGATTGCAAATGTTTTAATTGCTCATTAGTGTGTTCCATTGTAAATAAACAACCTTTCAACTTTATCAACAGGTGTAGTTTGGTTCAACATGGATTTCACCGGCATTTCCCAAATACATTTGAAATCATCTGGCATCCAATATTCGGAACATATGACAACATTATTTTGTCCACTCAATCTACACCAATCATAATATTTATCATATGGAAATGGTTTAGAATCGTATTGTTTTACGCCTTTATATGGCGGGTCGCAATAAATAACCCAATTTTTTAAACAAGGATTTAATTGTTGAAAATCATAACATTTGAATTGGATACCAGATAAATTAGGGGCTTGTTTGATAAGATTGTTAATAAATTCATGTGGCATATCACGCGGCGTTACGCCATCATTTTTAAAACCCCGTGGGTACCCTTGGAAAAATCTAGCCCCAAAGCTGCAAAATCCAACAAGCCCCACAAACCAATCGGCATATCTCTCTGGGTGTAATTTGACATCATAATATGTTTCTTCACTAATGTTTTCGGGAAAAACGCTTGTGTCTTGTTGAGCTTGTTCCAATAAAGCAATCAAGTATTTATTATTGTCGTTTGCATATTTATTTTTGCATGATATCTTGTCAATTACATTGCAGCCGCCACAGAATGGCTCAAGATATCCATGGCATTTATCGCCCAATTCATCAATATAGGATTGAATAATGGGTACAATATATTTTGCAATTCGTGCTTTACTACCCATATATTTCATTTAGGCTTCTCTCCATATTACTAAAAATTTATGTCTCCATGTAACACATTCACCGCTTTTAACTTCAAAAAGCCAATATCCATCATATTCAACATGATATTTTTCAACATAATCATCAATTTGTTCTAATTGCGGCACACCTGAATATTGTTTAAAAGATAATTTCATTAAATATTTATCTAGCTTTAATGAAGAACTATCTTTTTCCGGTTTATATACAGTATCAATATAAATGATATTGTTTTCATAATCATGAGTGTACTTACTTATATCGGCAAAATAAGGAACAAACTTATCATCATTATTATAACACAATTCAACCTTTGGCAAATCCATAACTAATTTCATACTAATACCATCCTTTATTTATTTTGATATATCAATTTTAACATACATATATTGTTTTGTCAACAAGAATTTTTGTATAAAAAAAGACCACAGGATGAACCCATGGTCTGAATAAAATTTATGTGTTATATACTACAAGACATTTCCATGTTAAAAGTCCAGAACCTGTAGCATTTAACCCATATGTTACTCCATCAATGCTTGTATCATAGGTGCTAATAGAAAAACTATTGGGGCCAAAAACTATTCTCCATTGTTCACTTAACCCAAATCTATATCCACCATAACCACTCGAGTAATATAAACTAAAACTCCCCGGAATATCTCCCGTATACCCAGCTTGAGGACCCCATACCCACATACAATATCCCTTTATCCATTCTCGCCCATCTCGTGCCGCATAAGGCCATACTACTAAAAATTGAATATTAGATGAATCACCATAATTTAGGCCAGAAAATATTATACTGTTAAACATTAAACCCCTATTATTTGGTAGTGGAGTATTTGTAACGGTTTTAGTAGCAATTCCATAACCTGTGCTAATCCGCCCTATATTATTCGCCATTGTTTGAAAAGAAGCAGATGCAGATGTTGTAACCCCTTTGTCAGTAATAGCATCTGCAATCAATTCTTTCCCATTACTGACAGACGTAAAAAGTTGGTCAATGGCCCCTTGTACATTTGTAGATGTAATAATAGATGATGTGCTTGAATTGCTATATGTGGTATTAGCAGCAGTTAGTTGGTCTCGCCGTACTGCACTAGCATTAGATGTACTTGCGGCCAAATTGATAATTGAATGATTCCCCATGTTTAAATTGGCTTCCATAGCCTTTGAGCCATCAAGGAGTAATGAATTACCAGCCGTTTGATTCAAAATAGAACCGTGCGCCATTATTCATTCCCCCTTGCTACATAAGGGAATTTAGGGCTTGTTAGCCCCCCCCCTAGATGTGGTCTGACTTACAATTTTAACCATATTTTCACCACTTTCTTAATATATTCGATACGTTGTAATAACATATCAAATGAATATTTATCCAACATTTAGTTTTATATTTCATTCTGTATAATAAACTTCCATTGTTGGGGCTTTAACAATCTCATATTGCTTTACAATAGCTTTGGGCGTTACTTCTCCATCCCATTCATTTGTTTCAAGCGACACAATACAATCAAGAATAATATCGCCATTTGTCATCAGTTCATCAATGGCTTCTTGTTTGAGCTTATACATCCAAAAACTAACATTGCCAATATTAAACAAAATAGTGTTGTGAAACTTGCCGCAAATCTTAAACATATAAGGGCTTACATTAAACCGCATATGGAAAGTAGGCTTTACAATCTCATTCGCCAAACTCGCGCCCCATAACATTTTATATCCACAAATTCTACATAAATTCTCTGTAATTTCGTCCGGTTTAATATGTGCCGTAACAGGAATACTTGGGTCAACACTAAGCGATAATGTATCAATAAATTCAATCAAATTATTGATATTATCCTGTTCTACTTCAAAGCCACATGCTTCTTCATGGCCACGGCAACTAGCAATATTTGTTTCATTGATTTGTGTAGCAATAGGGATTGGGCTTCGTACAGAGCCAGAATACAACCCTTCATCTGATTCACGCAAAATAAATGTAGGCTTATTATATTTTGAACAGAATGTATTTGCAATAAGCCCTGAATAGTTTTTATATTGCGGGTCAACAAATCCTACAATAGATTTATGCGTCATATCAAGATTGGGTTCAAGCTCGTTTGAAATTTGTTTAACAACCTGTTTCTGATAGTTGTGCAAATCCTTGGCAATCTCAAGTCCAATTTCTGCATCCAGTTCCCCAACCACACAAGCAAAGAATTTCTGCTTTGCATCCATGTCTGAGCTTCGATAAACGGCATTGATTTTAGGAATTGGCCCCCATGCAATATCATTTGGGGTTAATTCTTTCCAAATAAATTTTTCGCACAATTCTTTAATAAAAGGATTGCACAATTCTGTCCCAATTTTCTCAATACCATTTTTGAGATAATACCGATTTTCTAATGTGTTAAATTTACGAATATCAGAAATAATTGCCAACGCAACAAATTCGTCATAGTTTGGGGCAATACCAATCCCATATGATTGATGATACAACTTGATAAATTTATCAACAACACCTGTGCCCGGCAATTCTTGGTTTAGCTTGGGATTTAAATTGTTATTTACAAGAATGGTTGGGCGGCCATAAATATCCATTGGATGATGGTCAAGAACTAAAACCTTAACCCCCTCATGTTCCAATGTAATAGGGGCAACCATGTCACCACTACCAGCATCGGGCACAATCATGAAATTAACGCCCGCTTCAAGGATTTGTTCCACCATATTTTCATCTGAACTGCCTTCTAGTCCATGCTCTTTGCCTGCATGAAAAAACATTTGAACATTGCTATATCCCAAATGTTTTGTAATAAAATCATACATGATAGCACTAGACAAAAGGCCGTCTGCATCTGAATCACAGAGAATCCCAATTTTCTCATTATGTTGAATGGCATAGTATAATTCAAACACAGCCGTACACATATTGGGATAATCTTGTGGTTCATCCAAACACGACATATCAGGGTTCAGATACTTGCCAACATCTGTTACACCACATGCCGTTAAATAATCCTTTAAAAATGTTGTTGGATTTACATGATTCAATTTTGCTTCAACATTCATTTGTATCACATCCTTTTAAATATGTTTTATTATAGCATATTTAAAAGTAAATGTCAACTGTTTTTTCGCTTTGCAAAATAATGAAAAGAGAAGGCAGCGCTACCCGCCTTCTCTTTAGATGACTGGTTTTTCTGTTGTCCGCCAACGCTCAGTTCCATCAGGTTTCCCCTTCTACTGCATCAATTTCTGATTTTAGGTGCCAGTCACACCGCACGTCCAGCTATAAAATATACTTCTCCCACGCTGGCTTCATCTATCGAACCTATCTCCCAACCAGAAGATGTATATACTATTCTAAAAGATGAACCGGCACTCCGAGCCAATAACATTTCATCTCCAATTCTTGGTGAACGAAAAACATATTCATATGCAGCCTTAAAACAATTAGATTCACCTGGATCAATTGGTGTAGAAGAACTAATGTTACTTTGTAAAAAAACAAACAACCCATAAAAATCAAAATGTCTATTACCAGTAGGATGGTCATATTGTGGCCCAGAACTAACAACAGCAGCATTTAATTGTCCAACAGTAGCTGCATCTGTATCTGCTACACCATTAGCAACATTTGTAATTTTATTGTTACCCATGTTTAGCCGACCGGTCATAGTGCCACCAGACCGCAACAAATAATTATTAAGTGATGCAGTTGTGGCATAATTATTTAATCGGCTGTTTAATGCAGATGTTGTTACATAATTGTTTAATGTATTGGTTAATGAATCCTGCGTTACCAATGTTGATGTATCAAGTGTTGGTGTTTGACCAAGGATAACGCCATGAGCCATTAGCAATTACCCCCAATCAAATATGTGGCTACCTGTTGCCTACAGGATAGCCCCCCCCCCTAGACCACATGCGAATTTTATTCATGTATTCATTCCAACTCCTTATTTTTTATTATTTTACTAATGTACGATTATTATATAATTTATCCCAAACATTTTTTCCTTTATCTGTTGGGCTATCTTTATAATCTAACAGGTTTTCAGAATCCCATATTACATATACGTCACAATATGGTTGAAATAATCGCACAATTTTATTAACATGTGCTTGATATATTTGAAATTCGGCATCATCCAATGATTGATATTGTTTATCCAATGCAATATTGACCGATTGTATATTGTATTTAATCAATATATCACGCCGCATTGGCTGCATATTCCAACCAAACAAGGCCACAGTATTGTTTCGCTCTAAAATATCATTGGCTTGTAACACACTTTTTGGGGCTTCAAATATTGTTACTTCTTTTGTTTGTTCAATAGCTACTTGATTTTGATACAACCCATACAATACTTGACTTGTAGGAAATTTATATTCCTCATTCAAAGTTTTTACTGGCTGATACTTTAAACCTTTATTAACCAGCCACTTTTTTGTATTACGTCCGTGAATCCCTACTAAATTGCCATCAATATCAAACACTGGGATTATAATTTGTTCATTCTTATTATACCACATAATTTGATATTTGTCAATAGTTTTTTTAGAAATATTTTCAGCCGCCCATGATTCATGTATATATGGCTTAAATAGCCGCAACACATTTTTATTATATATTTTTAATGGTTCAGCCTCATTATGATTGGGCAAATATCTTTTCATGCTTTGCCAATTATCAATATTTGGCTTGACTTGACAAGTTGATATATCTATCTTGCATATGTCACATACATACTCAACTGCTTGGACAACGCTATCATAGTTGAGTACCTGTTGAACAAGCGAGAATATATCGCCATTGAAGGAGCAAATATAACAATAGAACGACTTGGATTGAATATAGTAATACAGCTTTGGCTTGTGTTGTAAAAAATCGCTATGATGATGGCAGATAGAATAGAATATAATTTGTTTATTATCTTGCTTAACAAATGGAACTCCAAGGTTATCCATGATTGATATAATTTGGTCAATATCTATTTGTTGCTTGATATATTCAAAGTCAATCTTTCTATCTGCCATAGTTTATTTATTCCTTTTGAAGTTGTGCTTGTTCTATTCTATCTTTGGCGATTTGGAAATATGTTGGGTCAAGTTCTATGCCGATAAAGTTTCTATTGTTTAGTAAAGCCATTTTACCAGCAGTACCACTACCCATAAATGGATCAAAAACAATATCGTTCGGATTACTCCATGAGATAATATGGTCGTTGGCAAGTTGTTCTGGAAACGGGGCCGGATGCCCCAGTTTGTTTCTTTTTTCTTCAGTAATTTGCCAAACATTAAATCTTTTTCCGTATTCTGCTACCGTTTTTTCTTTGCGAGAAAACAGTTGCCCATTAGCTTCTCTTACAGTAGGTTTTACTTTAACTCCCCCGTGTTTATTTTTTCTATCTTCAATTCCATTAAATGCTTTTGGTTTTCCCTTAGAAAAAATAAACATATATTCAAACACTTGATGATAACGATTTGGGCAGGGGTTAGAGAAAGTGCTTTTTTCCCAAATCATAGTATCATGCAAATTAAAACCACACTCCATAAACCACAGCGCTTGCTTAAAACTCGTTCCGCTTTCACTTCCTTTAATCGTTGCGTCTCCAACTACCCAAACAACTACACATCCTTCCTTTGTGATTCTATATAGCTCTTTAGCAATATCCTTAAATTTATCAAAACTCCATTGCTCAATATTCCCATTATATGTTCGTAGGTTATCATAAGGAGGCGATGTAACTGTAAGGTCGATACAACAATCTTCTATGTTTTTCATCACTTCAAGGCAATCACCTTGATACAATTTTACTTCACTCATAATATCTTATTCACCATATATCAAATTGGTTTTTGTTACTTGATATGGTTGATTGTATTTTGTGGTTACAAAATAGTCCTGTGTGCGGCCTGTGTTTAAATCCAAATAAAACCATATTTTTGTGCCTTGTTCATAATTACTAAAGCGTATCTTATACAAATGTAATATGCGATTTGGTTTTATTTTGCAATCAGGGAAATGGTTATCCATCATCATATCACAAATTTCCATTTCTTTACTACGCAATGGAGTAACCACACCTGCAACATCACATTTATTTTGAATAGCACGAGAACCAGCTACTACACTTGCATCTAATATTTCTTGAGTGTTAATATTTGCATTTACCTGTGTAAATGACAGTATAGCCACATTATATTCAGCCGCTATATCTTTCAATTTACTAGTAATAGCTGATAATACTTGGTCCGACCGAGTTTGTACTTTATTTTTAGTTGCAATATCACTTGAGGCCGTTGCCGTTTCTGTAATATAATCATACACCACATATCCTACATTATGATTTAACACATAATCTCTAATATATGTTTCAATTAAATCAACAGTAAATGACGGCATTGTAACGATATATATATCTGATTGATGCAATACTTCTATTGCTTTATCAATTCGCTCTTCTTCTCCCTCGTCATATTTACCGTTCAATATATGAAATGTTGGAACCCCACTAATAGAAGCAAGCAATTTTGGAGTAATTTCTGTTTCAGCATCCATTTCAAATTGAATATATAATGCAGCTTTATGTTGATAACATTTATTTGATACATATTGCTTTTGTTCTTCGTCATACAAATAAGGACAAGCCACTTGAGCAATATTATATAATCCAATGGTCGATTTACCAGAACCAGAAGGCATTGAATATACAGATAATTGACCTTGAATCCAGCCGCGAGAAACAGTATTTAAATATCGACTAAATGTGGTGGCCCCATACATGGGTTCATCCTTAAATTGTTCCTTGATAGCTTCAAACCCATTACCCGCTTTGATTTCTTCAATATTTTTATCTTTGAAAAATTCTTTTTTAACTGCAATTTGAATTCCTTCAAAATGGTCAATGATATCTTTCAAAGACGCTTCTGATGTATTGTTCTCAAACTTTGATATATCAAAACCATAACTTTGATATTTACGCAATACAGAACATTTCTTGACTTCTTCATAATATAAATCAAAATTATCAAGATTTGTTAATTGCTTAACAGTGTCAATAAAGTCTGATAATTGATTTTGGTCAAACAGTTCTTTGATTGCTTTATATTTAGTTGTCATGCTGTAAATATCTATAGCTTCAATAGATTTTGCACCATGTTTTGCTAAAAAAACAATCGCTTGAAATAGCCGCAAATGAAATTCGATAGGCTCAAAATCATATTTATTTATAGTATATTTACTATTATTTAATAATTGTGGATTGATTATTAAAGCCCCTAGCAACAATCTTGCATTTATATGATTATATAGCAATGATTATTACCTCGCTATTCAAAAATTATTTCGTCATTTCGTATATTTGTTCGTTCGATAGTTTGTTCGCCTGAATCATGTTTATATTCCTCAATTTGTCGTTTGACAATCTGTAATGACCGATAATAAGCACGTGCTTCTTCATAATAATATGGGCAAATGCTTACATTAGTTACATCTCTATTTTTAACTTCTCGCACATACCAAAATGTATATAACATACCGCCATACGTCATTGCAGAATATGTTTCCATCATGGATTTAATTTGAGCAGTAACCATAATCCAATCTACTGGATGGGGAAATATCTCATTCAAATAATCCAACAACTGTTCTCTGTCACTTTTTTGTCTTGGGACTTCTTTTTCTGCCTTCTTTTGTTGATACTCGATTTGACATTCCTCAGAACACACATAGGCTCTATTTGAAACAAGAATCGCTTTTTTCTTATCAATCTCTTTACCACATTGTCTACATTTCACTTTCATTGGTTAATCATATCCCATTCGCGCAAATATTGTTTTATATCATATTGAGAAATGCTATATCCTGTATCAACCCAATCAATAACTTGTATATTGTTTATATCATCAAATGAATATACAACATCATTGACTATATCATAGTTTGGCCGATATGTGCAATTTAGTTGATATATAGTATTAAGTGTACATGAATCTGGCTTATCAATATTGAACACTTTAGGGCTATCAAATGTAATATTTAAGAATTCTTTATTTGATATAAATTGTCCCTTTAATGCAATATCAATACTATCTTGTGTTTGAGGTTGACATATTTTGCAATACTTAAAATTAAAAAATATTTGTTCGTCAGTTGGAAAAACATTTCCACTTATTAGCAATTTAGTAGGATTGTTTGCAGTCAAAGTATAACATGATTGATGATTGACATATACTTCCCCGTCAACTTCTGGATATAAATATTGGAGCAAATTTAAGAACCCTAAATATTGCTCCTGCTTAAACCTTCGTGAAAATATTCCATTACAATTTACAGTAAAATTATTTATATTTATAGCAAGTTTGGCTTTTAAGTGGCTAGGGTATAAATCTACCCTAGCTTCACTTAAATTACCAATAATAATAAATCTATTTAATAAATTCATTACCACGGAGCATTGGCATCATCATCATCTTCCCCAAACATATCTTCGCCTTTAAACATTGCGTTAAAATCAGGGGCTGGTTGTCTGTTACTGCCATTATTAACAGTTACTTTGTTTTCATCCAATGTTTTCAATTCGGGTACAGTAAAATCCCCAGATTTAATAGCGTTTACAGAACGAACCGATACAACGCGGCTACGGGTGCGCTTTTGTCCATTGCTATTTAGATATTCTTCATCGCCAATAATTGCCCCAAACAATTTATTTTTGAGGGTTTCTTCATTCCAATTCCATTTATATCCATCGTTAGAATTTTCAACCGCAGTAATAAATCCCTTAAACATTGATAATGCTTTATCACTATATGAACGATACAATACAGCTGCACTAGGCCACTGTTTCTCTTTTCGAGTGTCGTTATCATATTCCTTCTGATATTTATTTTTATGTTCACCTTGAGCAATATCAAACTCAATTTTCAAATATTCTTTTTCAGGAACATCAATTACATTTTTGATACCAACAATATAACCTCCAGCAGGCAGACGAGAATAACCATTACTTGCTTGAATTGCATCCCAATTACCAATTTTTTTCATAATACAATACCTCTGATTTAATTATTTTCTTTATTCGCAACAGTTTTTGTAGTCTTAGAAGAATTAACTGGTTGTGATTTCAACCCATAATATTCTCTAATGGTAGTATCAACCATTTTCAAATCATTAGGAATTTCTTTATCATCAAACATTTCCATAGGGGTCTTACATGGATTAGTACCATCAGATTGTGTGATAAAATAATGTCCCCGTTCATTTGCAACACAAAGCAAACAAATTGTAAAAAGCCCCTCAACTGTCAACTGCTGGTCGAGCATTTTACCCAATGTTTTTGCCTTAACATTACCATTTTCATCTTTTTCGATATGTTGCAAAATATAAACAATAGTATCAGGCGAAGTTTCTTCTTGAATATACCGCAACATCTCTTCATAATTCTTAGCCATTTCTGTAAACTTACCATATCCAGTAATATTAGCTTTTGCAAATGATTCAAATGCCATAAGATATTGAGCATCGTCTACTACATAACTAAGAGTTTGGCCGCTTGACACAGCAACTTTAATCATTTCATACGTTGCTTTATCTGCTTTTTTGAGTTTGTTTACATTTTTAAACGGAAACGGCTTAGATGCAACATTGAGAATTCTAACGTCATTAGAATTAAAATTCCTCATTGATGCACTTTTGCCAGAACCGCTTTCGCCAAGAATTAAAACTGCAATTCCCATTTAAAATAATCCTTTCTTTAAGTGTGTGACTTTGTTCAGCATGATCCCAACTCCTTCCAGTGGCCGGAAATCAGATTGTCCGGCTTGGTTTTTGCTGTGACAACAGCGAACTGCGGCCAATCCGCAATTTTGACTGCAAGCCCGGAAAAAATGCCATATCCACAGCCTGCCTTGATGCCCCAGCCTGCCTTGATGCCACAGCCTGCCTCGATGCCACAGCCTGCCTTGATGCCTAAGTCTGCCTTGATGTCCCAGCCTGCCTCGATGCCCCTGCCTGCCTCGATGCCCCAGCCTGCCTCGATGCCACCGCCTGCCTTGATGCCTAAGCCTACCTTGATGCCTAAGCCTGCCTTGATGCCACCGCCTGCTAATATTCTCTTAATATTTGCACCTTTTTTGAAGTACAGCGTGCCGGCAAAAGCAATGTTTTTGTCAGGCTCGTCAAAATCTTCATCAAAAGTGCGAACATCGTCCGAAGGCCCACAAACTTTCATAAGCCACTGCGCAAAATCCATGCGGTCTTCGTCTGCGCACCGGTCGAGTACCTGCTGGTATTCTCCGCCGTCTGGGAACACGCGCTTAAACTCACGCTTCCCTTCCGCACAGGCATCATGTGCCTTGAGGAAATCCAGCGTAATCAGTTGACTGCCCTTCATCTTCCTTCCCCTTTCCTGCTTTGTAGTAATCTTTCCGTATAACCTACTCGTTAAAGTATGTAATAAGCATATCACTTTTATTCTTGTTTGTCAAGATATTTCCAAGCCTTTAATTCAATAATCTTTTCCCCTGTAGTTTTAAATGTTCCATCATCCATTTTTCGCATCCTATCTTTTTCCTGAAATAAACATTCAATATAATTTCCTGCTTTCAATGGGTGAGTTTTAATAAAATGACGGTTAGCTCTATATGTCCGCATAACACCATAACAAATATTATACATTGTTACTTTTGTGGTCCCATAATTATTTTGGTCAATATCAACCACAATCCAATTATCAACAGATTCATTTTCATCTTTCAATGTAGAATATTCAAGCAACTCTAACTGATATTTTATGCGGTCTACTATAGATGTTTTCCGAATAGAAGATGTTTTGATTAACGCTTGTATAAGTTTGTTATTATCAAGATTCCGAAATTGCTTTTCTGTTTCTGTACCACAATAAGGCCGCACTGCTTCAATTTCTTCATTTGTCAATTTACTTTTAGATAATGTTTTAGAATTACAATATTTTTGATATATAGCAAATTCATCAATCAATTTATTGGGTGGCGCAAACATTGAAAAATAATCTAATTTAAACAAAATATCAATCGCTTTAACATTTATATTAGGATTATCAATCAATGCTTGATATAATTGCGACCGTGTTTTAATCCCTGATTGTCCAAGCTCATATAAGGCTTGAGGAGTTGTTTTTGGCATACCTTTAATGCTGGTTAAAGTCTGGGTAATGTAATTATTTCCTCTATCAATATTGAATTGCCTATTATCATCCCCAAACTTTGCATCTTTTAATTGATAACCGCGCCGCAACATTTCTTGTTTAATAAGAGATACCTTACTTTTGTCGCCCTTATTGGTATATCGTTGTAAGACACATTTATAAAATTCAAGTGGATAATATGCTTTTAAATATGCAATAGTAACACTATCAATAGCCATACAATACGCATGGGCTGCATTGAACCCATAGCTACTATTATCTTCTATAATATTCCATACTTCCTTAGCCATTGATTCCGCTTTATTTTCATCATCTGTTTCCCCTGTATCAAGTATACGTTGAGTAAACCCTTGAATAAATTTAGGCTTTGCTTCTTTAATTACATATTCTTTCTTTTTGCTAATAGCTTTAATAATAGTATATGTTTCAGCAATGGGGAATCCAGCAAACTCAAGCACCTTCATAAGGTCCTCTTGATAAATAATAAAAGATGATGAACGGTATTCATCTTGTATCAAATTATCAAGGGCCTTAATCCCGTATTCAAAATGCTGCCGAGATTCAAATGTATGATACATTGATTTAAACCCGGGCCGAATAGCGGCTATAAATTGCGTAAGTTCTGAGATATTTTTTGGCTTATATCTCATTACTTTTTGTGTTGATTTTGGTTGTTCGCATTGGTTGACACATTGCGTCAAACCTTGCGCATATATATCCCATACCTTTTTATCCCCATCAATTTTTTCCAATAACTGGTTGACAGTAAATGGTTCAAACCCAACTTCTTTATAAATATCATATGTTAGACCGATACTATCTACAATTAGATAATCTTGTTTTAAATAACCAAAACTATCAATATCCCCTGATTCAATAACAGCTACTAATACTTCTTTTTTAGTTGTCTCAGATTTGCATAGAATAATACCAATGTCTGATTCAACATCGCCAGAATATGCAATCGTAGCACAGGCATGGCCTTTTCTTATGTCATATATACCTAGATATTTTTCACTTTGTTTAACTAATGATAAATATTCAGTAGGAATATAATTTTCAATCGCTATTTCTTCTCCATCAGCATTTGTAACAGCTTTTTCATAAACACCAATAAGATACGATACATGATTAGCTAATTGAGGTTCAATACTTACTGCGCGAGCATACATTTTCCATGCAGCCTTTAATTTTAATGTACCCAAAGCTAACAAATCATATGTGCCCAATTCTCCAATTAGTTCTTTTTGGGCTTCAATAAAGGGCTTTCTGTCACTGACGTTATTATCAATCCTTGCTACCCTCGGTTTCCCGATATTTATTAGGGGAGTAGACTATACCATACACGTTGAAATTATCTCGGTGCCCATTTGGTAGTCGTTGAGAGCTTACCATATATGTATATTTACATACTTAGGTCTGTCTCTGCTGATTGCCCAATCTTTTAAATTTTCAGATAACATTAAAATTTCTTTTAATGTTTACTATTAAAAGCTCTAAGGGTTTTCCAGCATATTCATGGTTCAATTATACATCACTGTACAAAGGGACTATTGTTGAGTAAATAGTAAATATGTTCTTTATATTCTATAGGGTCGTTTGTTTTTATCGCTTTGAATTCTGATTTTTTAATTCCTAATTTTCTTAGTTCAATATATAAATTACGATATCCATATATTAAATGACCTGTTTCATCTACAAAAATCTTAAATTTCCAATTATTTAAAATGTCATTTAATATTTTTAATCTTTCATTGATATCTTCTAATTCAGGTGAATATTTAACAAAATGATAACTTGTTGGAATTTTAGGTAAAGATGAGATAATTTTCTTAATGTTTTCTTTTAAAATAGCCGTATCACCAGTTTCCAAAATAATCCATTTAGTAGCTCTTCCATGATTTTCTTTTTTACATCTTGGGTCTGCTTTTCTTCTTTTAGATGACTTTTTTTTATCTCGTCAGTCCAATGATGCCCGTAATTAGGATTATTTGGTCCCCAATAATTCCTATTTTTCAATCGTTCTCTTGCAGCTTGTTTCATTTCTGGCGTCCAATGATGTCCATAGTTTGGATTCTTTTCACCCATTACTATTTGCCTCATTTTATTCCTAAATTCATCTGTTACTACATACCCACTCATACCTTCACCACCGTCTGTTTGATTTGTTAAACGATAGTTTGTATGTTCTTTGTAAAATTTAATAAGTTCAGTTTCTTTTTCAAAAGCCTTAGATTCAGTTAAATTTTCGTAAACTTTTCTTACTTCACATTTATGGGCGTTGTAATAATTTAAAAAGAATTTGTTTCTATTTGCTACTGCTTTATATCTATAATTCTTACCTTTCCCAACATAAAATACTTCACCGGTATCTACATTGAACCATTCATATACATAATATTCGTTGCTTACTTGTTATCACCAAAAATAAATTATTTACTTACTATTTAATCAACTTTAATCGGGTGGTGTATGGCTTTCTAATACACGCTCTTTTGTCAAGAATCTCTCAGGATACATTAACACAGGACTGTTGATTTTGTCAACCTTAGTTAAACATAGCAGCTTATTGATATACATACCAACAGCAGAACCACGCCCAGTTGGAGTTAAAATGCCGCCATATTTTTCTTGACCATTTTTCATAATGTAATATGACAAAATAAAATAATCTGCCATATTACATCCTTCAATTTCACCTATTGCATCTTTAATTTCTTTGATATATTCATCATATTTTGATTGGTTTATATCCCATTTTTGATGATTCCATTCTTTTTTGAGGATATTTTCAAATATTTGATTTCGTTCTTCTTGGGTTTTATTTTGCAATGGTTTGATAATTGGAACTTTTAAAGACCTATCAAGGACAATAGGTTCAAAATCAAACAACACATTAGTATTATCAATCGCTTGTTTGATGTGATTATCAGATAAAATTTCTTGTTCTTTAAATCTGTTTACCAAGATATCATATGTTGGAAAATCAAGATTACACCCTGCTTCATCTTCATAATTGATACCAGAAGATTCAAGCAAGTCATCACGTTCTATCATTTGTGAATTGTCAATAATATGGCTATCACATCCAGCAATAATAGGGATACTATGTTGTGTTGACAAATCAAGAATATGTTGATTTAATTCTTTTTGCTTTGCGGTGTTATGTGGCTGAACTTCAAGATAAAAATATGGGAATTTTTCTGCAAGTTGTAACGTGATATCATCAATGTCCGAGTATTTATTCCAATATACGATGCACGCGCTTGTAAGCATTATATCATCAGGTGGTAACGACATAATCAATTCCAAGTCAAGTCTTGGACGATAATAATACCCATCTTTATTAGCAATAGATAATATTTTATTTAATGCTTTGCGGCCATTATCATTTCTTGCTAATAAAATCATATGGCAATTAGAATTGTCATTTGTATGTCTGTCTTTAACCCAATATGCCTCATATCCAAATGAAAATTGAATATGAGTATCGTTTTGTTTGTTATATTTTTCTAACAAATTGTATGTGTGAAAATAGTTACCAGCCCAACCATGCTCAACAGTAGTATAAATACATGGTTTATCTTCATATCTTTGTTTTAGAACATCCCAATAATCAAAATGTGTCAATGGACTATCTTTTGTATATACATTTGATAATGATGTATGTTTATGATAATTTACCCACATTGGTTCATTCAATATACATCAACTCCTTAAACTCAACAACTTCTCCATTCACCATCTTGTGATAAAAGATTCGATTATCATATCGAATTGTACGGATTCTTGAGTATTTATAGCAAAGACTTAAATTATCCTGTTCTGCAAATTCATCATCCGTCAATATTTCGCCATATCTCAAAACATCATCAGGCGTAACTAGCTTCTTCCATCCAATACAATAATCCCAAAAAATAAAATTTCCTTGTGTTAGTTCATATTTAATTACTGGTCCAGAAACTTCATCAATATCAGTCACTGTAGAAGGTACGCTTGTTTCATCTTTACAAATAATATCGCCAACATTAAATCTTTCCATAAACAATTCCCTCCTTTGAAGTATCTACATTATACCACAAAGAAGGGAAGTTGTCAAACTATTTATTGAATTAAATATATTAATTATTAAATGAATACAACTGCATTGAAATCCTGACAATTATCAACTCTTATAGAGTAATAAGAACCATTTGAGGAAATGTAAACACTATACTCATGATTGTTAATAAAAATTCTTGTATTATTGAAACCCCCAGTATTAACAATAACCCCAGTATCATAACTTGAATAATTACTACCCAATCCCCCAGAAGAATAATAATTACGAGGCATTAAAATAATAAATTTAATTTTTTTTGGCACAGAGATGCTGCTATCTTCATTTGTAAATATTTGAATATCTGTAATAGACAACAAAGATTTTAAGTTATCTAGTGATGTAGTGCCTGTTCCACCATTAGCAACAGGTAACACCCCAGTAACACCAGGGCGAGGTGATGTTGCTAGAACATTCGCCGCTGCTGTTGATGCTAAATTAACTAGCATTGAAGGGTTAGAAGATAATCCGGTTCCACCATTTGTAATAGGCAAAATGCCAGTTACACCTGGTGTTACATTAGCAGTTCCATTAAATGAAGCAGAACTGGTAGATGCTAGATTAGTTAAAAAAGTTCTTGAATTAGATAATTTTTTTGCTGAATTAGCCGTGGTGGCTGTTGTAGCACTGTTAGCCGTAGTAGCAGTATCGGCACTTTGAGCATGAATAGCCTCTTGAGGTATTTGGCCTAGTATAATCCCATGCGCCATTATTTAACACCTCTTTCGAGGCATTTATTTAGGCTAGTACATAATGCCCCCCCCTAGACAGGGTATGAGTATTGATTGTTTTCATAAAGTATCATTCCTTAAAAATAAATTTTTGTATCTTCATTCGTGCATATAACACGACTTGACTTTCCTTGTTCAGCTAATTTATCCTGTAATTTTCTTGCAAAATCAGGCTTATATTTCATATCACCATGTACTAATGCAATTTTATCATATCTGCATTGATTAGTGTAATAATCCATCAATTCCTCATAATTTGCATGAGAAGAAAAAGATACTAATTCAACAATATTTGCATTATTTTGCACGATAATTCCATCAATATTGATTGTTTTATTTCCATGCCGTATTTGTGTTGCTAATGTATTCTCGCTACTATATCCACAAAATAAAATAGTGTTGTTAGGATTTGGCAAAATAGTTTTAGCCCATTCAATCACTCTGCCACCATTCATCATACCAGATGCAGAAATAATAACGCACTTATCATTTTGTTTCTGTAATTGTTGGCTCTCATCCCATGATTCAACAAAATGGATATTTCCCCATTCAATTTTCCAAGGCCAAATATCACAAATTTTTTGGGCTAATGGAGAATCAACAATGATTTTAATATCATCAGGTAATGTTTCGTTATCCCATAGCTCATACAACAAATGCAGCATAGTTTGAGTGCGCCCAAAACTAAAGCACGGAATCAACACCCTATTGCTTTGTTGAATTACTGATACAATTTTAGCAATATCTTTTACCCTATCATATTGTTTGTTGAATCTTCTACTAGGGTCATTATATGTATTTTCGCCTAATAGTAAATTGACATATGGCATTGTTTGTCTTGGTTCGACATATGGTTGAGGTGTTTCGCCGCCTATGTCTCCAGTAAAACCTAGCCTATGATGAATATTTTTATCATGAAAATCCAAATAAATTTGACAAGCATGTAAAATATGATTGGCGGGAATATATTTTAACGTAATAGATTCATTGATTTTATGTTCCCATTGTTTAAATTCCCAATCATATTCCAATTCAATTATGCGGCTTAATGCCCTATCAATATCCTCTTGTGTATAAAATGGGCTTGCTTTTTTACCAGATTTATCTAATTTCAAACAATCTTGAGTAAAAATTTTCATTGAATCTTCCCATAGTAATTTTAAAAATTGTTTAGAGCCACAAGGAACATATAAATGTGCCTGACAACCGCGGGCATATAAAGCTGGGATAAGACCACTATGGTCAATATGAACCTCATGCAAAATAATATAATCAATCTCTTTAGTTTTGATTTTTTTTAATAGTTTTTCATTTTTTTTATAATTGGTTGCAATATCACTTTCTTGGTATAAACCACAGTCTAATAAAATTGCATATTTTTTGAATCTTACCATATAACATGATTGAGTTACACCAGTTGCTGAACCACCTATTGTTTGCATATATGGTTTTTTAGTACCACGGTTTACCATTTATTTACCTCAATTCCATATTGCTTAAACAAATGTTTTTGTGGGGCAAGAAGCCCATAATATTTTAATTCAGCTTCTAATCGAAGTTTAATTGCTTCATTTTTATCTTTTCGTCTACCCAATTCAATTCTTTTTCCTTTATAATTTATAAAAGCTCTCCAATTCTTTTCTCGATTAGCAAAACTGACCCCTGTTATTCCTGATGTATTATTTGTTCTTATTCCAGCATTGATTGAATTAAGAGATTTATCAGCAAGTCTTAAATTTTCATATCTGCAATCCCAAGGCTTTTGATTGATGTGATCAACTCTATATCCTTTTGGTATTGTTTCATTATGCAATTCCCAAATAAAATTATGAAGCATTTTCATTTTATTTCCTTCATGAGATTTTCTTGACATTCTAGCCGAAAAATATGCCCCATTTTTAGAAACTCTGCCATAAGTTCTAGACCAACAATGCTTACTACATTCTTCATAATCTTCTTTAGAAATATAAAAATTATTTCCTTTAGAATCAACACCAATAAAATAATTTTCTTTTTCTTGGTATTGATTTCCTTTAAAATTAGGATGATCTTTTAAACATTTATCCTGAGTTCTTAGATTATTTTCTTTCACATATAAAATCCTTTATTAAAAATTACATGTTTTATTAACCATTATTTAATTCCTTTGGATTAAAAATTATAATCATAGATGGGAATGGTGCGCTATTTTTACTGTTACCAAATTTTAAACGACCACGCAAAAACCTAATTTCTGCTTTGTGATAGATGTAATCATGAAACCACGATGTGTCTGTTCTGGCTGGTAACAACATAACAACTAAATTTCCATCAACATATGCCGTATCGTATGCTTTTTTAACCCATTTACCAAACTGTCTTCCATAGGGCGGGTTACACCAACATCGGCCATACCAAGATTGAATTAGCCCATCTTGTTCAGGGCTATAAAATGTGGCACATTTAGCGTTATCTACTGTTGCGCAGACATCTAAATCAAAATGGAATTCTTCATTCAATTTATCAAACAAATCTTGTGGTGTTTCCCACATGTCAGATTAGCTAGAAAACATAACGTCTGTGTTCATGATTCATCCACCATTTCAGGGGCATTTATAGCAATCCATAATGGACAATTATGAAAATTATATTTTGCATCAGCAAAAATATTATCTCTAATGTCCGAAAATTTAGGTACTCTTCTTATTTTATTATTGCACTTATCTTGACAACCACATCTATAACATGGAGATTCAAGAAGCATTTTTATCCTCTGGCTCATAATATTCTTCCCCAATATCAGAATCAATTTGGAATCCAATAGCAGAAGTGTTTGATTTTTCCATTCGTTCATTCATTTTCTCAATTTCTTCTTGAATACTCATTGCTTGATGCTGTATTAAAACAATTTTTGAAGAAAGTAAAGTTCTAAAGTATTCAAATACTAAAGTTAAAGTTGGCATTACTTCATTAAAAAAAATAAGAACACCAACTGACAATAAAAGATATTCCATATACACCTCTAGTTTGGAATTTCAATGCAATCTATTTCATTGCAGCATCCATTAAATCCTGTTTTACAATCACATATTTTTTCATATGTTTCAAAATATGAAATATCATATACTTGCACTGGCGTATTCAAAGCAATTTGGATAGCGTCATATTCTGTGTCTGCCACTATATTTTTCAAGCGAACAAACCCATTGACAGGAACAATAACGTCATAGTTATTCATTATCGTCCTCGCTATCTTTTACAATAACATTACCATTGTCATCAAAATATGATCCATCCAGCCCCATTTTCTTACGCATTTTATCTGATTCTTCACGCAATAAGGCTTTAATTTCATCAACAGATTGCAAGTCTTTTACCTTTGAATAAGCGTTTATCCATGCCCCAATCCATCCAATCATAATGCCTTGCATCCTAATATTTTTAAGTTGATTTTCAATGACTGGCGCAATTACATCTTTTAATTCAGGGTTTGATAATTCAACAAGATTATCAATAACTTCTTTGAGTTTTGGATTATTATCTAACATTTGTTTTAGCATTAGTTGTTCTGCTTTTTCTTTTTGTTTCTTAGTCAACTGATTTCCCCCATTTCACAATTTGGACATAATGAAATAGAACATGTTTCAACAGGGTTACCGTCAATACCCCAATGTGTTACTTTATATTGATATTCAACTAATTTTTCTCCACATTCAACACATCGGCCCATTTTTTCTAATTCACCAAAAGCCATTCCGCCCATACGAGTAATAACATCTTTATCAATCTTATCAATATGAGCTAAGAACAAGAGACAATCGGCCTTGATTGCCTCATCATCCTTAAAATACTCATTGATTGCATCAACAATCTCAGGATACATAGCAGGAATTGTCATTGTTCAATCAACTCCACATCTTTAGCTTTTGCAATAAATTCATATTTTCTATCGGTTGATTGGATTTCACACAGAGTATCATTGTCCACTGTATACATCCTAGTAATATATCCTACAATATCTTGTGGTGTTTTCACATATTGTCCTTCATCAAATACCCATGTATTTTTCTTAACCATAACAAGATTTCCAACATACAATTTACGCCTTACTTTTGCTTGCTTAGGCTTCTTTGCATTTTCTCTTTGAATTAGCTGCTCTTTATATCTATCGAACGCAACTTTCATACCAGCCGCAATATCAAAAGCATCATCAGGATGACACATTACTTCAACTTCAATATTACGTTCTTTATTGGCAAGAGTAATAGTCTTGTCGTGAATTGTCAATTCATATTTACCTTCAATCGTTTTTGGGGCGATGTTTTGTCTTTTATAATAATCAGTTTGTTTTGGCTTTGGCCTTGTATTAGAAAGTCCTTTTAAAAACGCATACATTTCACTGTAAATCCAATCATTTAAATCTTTTGGATATTCAGAAAACAAACCATCATAAAACCTATCTGTTCCAAAATACATATCCTTTTCTCCTTTGTTAAAAACTTGTTTTAGACATAATGTTGTTAATATCTTCTTGTGAATTCTTAATGTATCTCATTGTAGTTTTGATACTTGAGTGTCCCAATGCGGCTTGAATATAATTTAATGGAGTATTTTCACTTGCTTTAATAGTAGCAAACGATACACGCAACCAATGCGCTGTCACGTCTTTCCAAAACGGAATGCCAGCTTTTTTAGCAATCGACTTCAATGCTTGATTGAAATTGTTATTTTTAATATGATTGCCTTGATGACTTGCAAACAAAATATCGCTATCAGTGTTACGATTTTTTAAATATTCATCAATAGCAGCTTTAGTCTCATCATTGACGTATACTTTACGCGGCTTACTACCTTTACCGATGATGGTAATTTCACGATGAGATTCACCTTCCATATTCAAATATTGAGACAATTTAATATTAGTTAATTCATCAAAACGCAAGCCAGTTGTAGCAAACATTAAAATCATAGCTTTGTCACGACAAGTAGGAGCATTTTCAACCATAGCCCGAAGCATCCAAGATTTAGGGCACGCTTTTTCTTTTGCTTTAGGAATAGGCGACACCATACCCTCAGCAGGATTAGTGTCAATAACACCATATTGCATCAAGAAACGAAAATAACTTTTAACCGCCGCAATTTGAAGCCGTTGCGAATTGGTTGACAAATAAGTAATACTTGAACGCCAATCTTCTAAATCATCAATCGTAATTTCTTTTTCAGGTTTGCCAATATAATTCAACATCTGCTTAACATAGTTGATATATTCGTGAATAGTCCGATTGGATTTTCCATTGGCCTGCAAATGAACAATATAAGTGTTATACATATTGACATCTCCTTTGTTATTATGATAAAAGTATATCATAACATTCCAAAAATATCAATATGCATATTACACAAAAATATTTGTTAAAATACACAAAAGGCCGCTATTGTGTATGGATTATTTAAATTACCAATAACGACCTTTCATATTTAATTTAGATTTGAGATTTTAGCTGTGATGCAGGCGCAAACTTTACAACATTATGTGACGGAATAGAAAGCATTTCGCCTGTCTGCGGATTTCTAGCCTGACGCTCAGCCCTCATTACCTTCTTAAACTTGCCGATGCCCGGCAGAGACACTTCATCTTCTGAAAGAATAGCATCATACAATGCCCCAAAAGCAAACTCATATACCTCTGTTGCATCTTTCTTTGTGATATTGTTCTTTGCGGCAATAGTAGCAATAAGTTCTGTCTTACCCATAATTTACAATCCCTTTCTCAATACAAATAAATATTCTTTTAAGTGTTTGTTTCTATTCTTTAAGTTTCGGCTTCCACGAAACACATTATAATCAATTTCCTTCACTTTACATACACCATATTTATTTAACATATCTATCATTTCATCATATGAAATAAATCCTTCTGAATTATACGATACAATAATATATTTGGCAGACAAATTACTAACCATTTCTTCTAAAGCATCTTTGGCTGTATTCTTATTATTAAACACTGATCTATTCCAATTATTAGGAATCCCAGATACAGTGCTAATGTTATTTGAATCTAATTTATTCGCAGCTATAACATTAAGCATAAAGTAATTAGACCCATACGGATGTTGATTATATGGCGGGTCAAGATACGCTACATCGCATTTGATTTTATCACTAAGCCATACAGCATCTCTTTTAATTATTTCATATTCTGTTTTAACATTACATAGCACAGGCTTTTGCAATTCAATCTTTCCTCTAATGCGGCTTAATGCGTTCTGATTGTGTCCGCCATATTGCCCAACACCTGTATCTTTGTTCTTATAAAACCCTTTAAACACACCACTTGTATTTACATGCACAGACGCTTGATACAAAAGAGGGCCTAAAAAATATGGATGTAAGTAATAAGGCATTTCATCTATATAATGATTGATTGTATCAATAATTTGCGCGTTTTCTGTTGTGTAGAAACACCGTTCATTAGGTTGTATGTTCTTGTCATCGGCTGGTGCATAATGCTTTGATATAATTCCTTTTACATAAATTTTATTATCTAATTGTGCCTGAATTACATCAAACCATTCATCATATTCTTCCATAATAAATGATGATTTATTTGACAAATAACAATCATTTATCACATAAGAATATTCTTCTAAATCATTTACAATAACATTACAGCCATATTGCTTAAACAATCGCGCCACAATACCAGAACCAGAAAATAAATCAGCACATGTTAATTTACGATAATTTTCTAATTTGATAATGTCTTGCAATATTGTTTCCAAATACGGCAATAAAGCACGTTTATTGCCAATATATGTTATAATTTGTTTTGTTAAATAATCATTCATAATTCTTTATATGCAATATCCCATGCTTCATTAAAAATTACCTTATCCTTCCCACCTGTTAATATAGCATAAGCAATAATACGTTGTAATTTATTATTGATTTCTATATCATTATTCTCTATATGTAATATGTTAAGAATATGATTGACAGTATCAGGTATGTATCCATATTTCATTGATAATATCACTTCTTAAATATAAAAATTGTTTGCCTTTATTCATCCAACTTTTGAAGTAGCAAACATGAGGATTTTAATTTACGGAGGTAAACGCGCGCAAAATGGCGCTGTTGGTGAAAAATAATAAATAATTCAAAAAATGACTAAAATATTTAACTAAAGCAATGTTATAACTTAAAAAAAATAGGATAATATCCTTTATATTTATGTAATTTTTCTGGATTTTTAGAATTATAATTTAAAAAAGAACTAAAACTTCCAAAAGATAAATTGTGTTCTCTAGCAAATTTTCTTATTCCTTTGAATTTGCCAAGTAAATTTAAATTGGAATCATAAACATAAAATTCTTTCCCATATTTTTCCAAATCTTTTTCTTTAATTTTTTCATTTTTCCCGTTGTATGTGTTGTTGTATAAATGGTCACACCATTCGAGATTATCTATATAACAATTTAATTTGTTTTCATCTTTATGATTTATTAATGGCAAATTATTTGGATTAGGAATAAAAGCTAACGCAACAGCTCTATGTGCCGTCATTATGTATACTTTTTTGTTTTTATGAAGATTATATTGTTTATATCCATCCTTATGAAGACTCCACTTTAATTTCTTATTTGTATATAGACTAAAAATATCGCCCCATTGGTTTACTTGATATAATCCTTCATATCCTGGAATATCTTTCCAAATCTCTTTTTCTTGCATATTTATCTTCCCTTCAAGATTTTTTATTATTTATGGGTGAGATGAAAGGAAGGGCTTTCATCTCTAAATATAGTGGTTAGCTACCCACTATAACCCCATATATGGTCCCGGCAGGAGGTACTGCCCCTCACACACGGCCCTAATCTGGGGCGCTTCGGTTTATAAGACCGACGGTGCTCTTTACACTATACCGGGATATCAGAGGCCGAAGCCTCAATGATTTTCTTCCATCAGAAATTTCATAATCTTTGCTTCGTCTTCCCGCTTAGGAGCATGGATTTCAAACCAATCGCCATACTCACCAAGAAGTTTAGAAACACCAATAAACATCGAAATTTTAGACTTCAGATTAAGTTTGAAATTTGGTTCTTCATTTTCATCAACTCGCCAATCTGTTAGATACACAGGGCCTTGACAAGAATCAATAATTTTCATAAATTTGTCTACATTACTTGAATTTAACTTCATATTGGTTTATCTCATTTCTTTAGATTTGGTTCCGTTTATCCTTTACGAATTGAGCAACGGTTTCCTTAACTTCCTTCATCGTGCTTTCAAAGAATCACACGCTAACTTAATCCTCTTGGGTGATGTAAACCACACTTTGCTTACCGTTTGTAGAGTCGTTACAAAGTGCGAAAGAACACTATCTCTGTGGTCCAGGGTACGGGATTCCAACCCGTAAGGTCATAGACCGGCGCATTTTAAGTGCGCTGAGTTTAGCAAGTTTCTCCAACCCTGGATATTGATTTATTATGGGGCTGAATTAACAACCCCAATATTTTATTCTAAATTACAGCACACGCTCTTATCAATCCCAACATCCTAATTATACCACAAATTTCACATTTTGTCAACCTCTAATTTTAATTTTTATAACAAGGAATCACAATTTTCTTTTCTTCTCTAGTTTTGTAGTTCTCTAAACTAACTACCCAATACCAACAATCTACTGAATTTCCAGTCCCAACCGAACTTACAGCCCAATCTTCAAGGTTTAATCCCCATAAATTAGCTTCCAATCTATCAAGGAAAAATTTTATTGAATTATTTTGAATCATAATTTTTCTCCTTAAATAAATTTGCCCATCTTTATTTCAACCAACCTACTGGCATAGGTAATGGGCTTGAGGTAATAGATATTCGCACAACAATCGCAGAAAGGAATAGGCATCCAGTCTAATCCAACCTTTTGCCCATATAAATTCAATACAACTTACATGTCATTTCGATGATGGGCTACAATAATTCACTTCTACCCTGACTACCCTTTTTATATCTACCCTACGTCAAGCCTATTAGCCATTCAGCTTTTTCATGTCTTGACCCGCCTCAGATGTATTGAACCATTGAGAGGAATAGCCAGTCACCTCTCTATGCGTACCTTTGGCGCTTACGCTTTGAGTACATATAGTACCATCAACTATGGACGCTATGCCATAGATTTAACCGTTTCTAGGTGGTCAGCCTAGCCACCAAGCTTGGACTCGCACCAAGCATCTCCGGCCTCGACCGTGACTCTACTCGTTGAGTTATTGATGGATATAAAATCTAACATAGCCTACACTTTGCAAACTTTACCCTACCACAATCCTCTACCTCGACTATGTTAGATTGTTTTGACGGTTTATTCCTTCCACCGACAAGATGCCAGTATCTTATTCTACTTTCACCAACTGGACAATGGAAAGCTCGAAGTCTTGAGGTTGTGGGTCAACCTTTTAGCCGTTAGGCAGTGCGATTACCGGAAGCCTAAGCAACACTCATCAACACCATTATCTATCCTAACTGTTATAATATCTGCACGACTTCCCCAATAGACGCTTTGGATGCAGGGGTTGGATTTGGACCAACGATCTTCAGCTCATGAGGCTGATGAGATAACCAGACTTCTCTACCCTGCAATATGTATTATATCATATTTTTCGCTATTTGTCAAGAAGTTTTTTATTTACCCATGAACAACGCTATAGTTTGTTCATCAATTCCTTACTTAGTTGGAATCGCCGGTTAGCGAATTTTCCGGTCGTATGGGTGTATTAAATTGAGACACAGGGACTCGAACCCAACGGTAGCGAACCGCACCGACAGCGCAAAAGGATATCGGCTCCATTAATCCAGCATGGTTCATGTCTCATGTAGGGCGGCTAATGGGCTATACAACGAGAGCCGCCAGACTGTTGTATCCCTCAATAGACTACATCTTCCTTTTATAAGATCTGCCTCGATAGGAAGAACATCAAGGACTTCATTTACTTGCTCATGAGCTGACATTTACTAAATAGCACTATCGCAGTTCTCGCATATTTACTATCTGCTTCCGAGCCACTAGAAGCACCCTTGGTTGTCTCTAAAACCACAGTCATGCAAAACTGCCCAAGGCCCACTGAAATCTAAATGAGGCCACCACACCTCTTGCTCCCATATGTCCTAAACCATACCTGTTGCATCAAGTATTGGGAGTCCACTTATTTTTTTTGAGAAGATTTGGCATTCGGCCACTTCTCTGTGAGCATCTAAAGCCTCGGTAAGCTCTCATTAGTTATCAACAACAATCTATCTTTCCTGGCTCCCTGATATTTTATAGCCAAAATTCTTAGGTAGCTACTCCTAACAGGTATTGTTTTCATGGGCGACTCTCTAACTCTATCCCCAAGAGGTACTGACCTCTCGTAGATTGGACAGCACGGTTATCTTACTGCCGCTGTTGGTGACATGCTCCCGCCGCCTATAGAGGCGGGGGCTTCCTGCTCAACAACCCTAACGGGCCGAGTATCAACAGGCTATCCCCGTGTGCCCCACGGTTCTATGGGAAGTCACGCTATCTGCGCAACTCCGGCATTTCTGATATTTATTGCGGCGTTTTCGTCCCGCAGTATCGTTTCGCCACAGGAAGGGCAGACCCACACCCGGTCAGAAAGCGTCAGGCTATCGTTTATGTACCCACAATTGCGGCACAGTTTGGAAGAAGGGAACCACTTGTCTATCGTGATTAGCTCCTTGCCCTGCTCCGCCAGCTTGTAGGACAGGAAGGTGCGAAACTGACCAAATCCGTTATCCTGTGTAGCCTTCCCCAGCCGCAGGGATCCGGACATATCCTTGTAATTGATGTCCTCTACGCAGATGATGTCCCACTTATCAACTAGCTCACGGCTTCTCTTGTGTTGCCAGTCTTTGCGCTGGTTCCTGACCTTTTCGTGGACCAGAGCAACCCGCCGTTTCTGCTTCTGATAGTTGGAACTTCCCTTCACCATCTTGAATAGCTTACGCTGCTCCCTATCAAGCCGCTGTTCGGCTCGGCGGTAGAAATGCGGCATATTCGCCTCTACGCCTTGGCTATCAACGTAGAAATGCGGACTGCTGTAATCCAGACCCAGGGCCTTGCCGGTGTCCAGGGTGCGCTCTGGGATGTTCGCTTTATACTCCGTAAGGATAGAGACGTAATACTTTCCGGACGGGTCTTGGCTGAACGTAACACTCTTGATTTTGTGACACTCTGGTATCTGTCGATGGAATTTCACCCGCACAAGACCCATCTTTGGTAGTTTCAGGAAGTTGCCCACAACGGAAATATTCCCGTTGATACAATTAGTGGTATACGCCTTTCGTGAGACCTTTTTACTACGGAATTTTGGAAATCCAATAGACTTGTCTCGGAAGAAGTTCTTGTAGGCGGTCTGCAACTGCATCTGAGCGTTGCACAGGGCCATAGAATCTGCCTCCCGCAGAAACGGAAACTCGACTTTATATTGAGCAGGAGTGTTGTGGAGCATTTCCCCTGTTTTCTTATAGTGGGCGATTTTATCCGCAAGCATATGGTTATAGACAAACCGGGCACAGCCTACCGTCTTAGCAAAAAGTATCCGCTGTTCAGCATTGGGCATTGCCCGGAACTTGTACGCTTTATTCATAAAATCACCAACTTTCAATGAATTTTACAAACTAATTATACCATAAAAGAAGGAAATATGCAAGGAGGGTGCAATTCCTCTCCCACCTATAGAGGTGGGAGAATCCTTGCTAAATTATGTTGAATTTGTTTGCTGGCCTCGCTATTCTACAGTTGCTCGATTATTCCAAACCCTTATGTTAGGCACCAGCTAACTTACATTCCAATCATACCACAGATTTGAAGATTTGTCAAGAGGAAATTTTGTTTTTAATCACAAACTTATCTACCCATTCCCAATATTTTCTAATTACATTTTCAAAATACAAGTCCCCATAAAATCCATTTCTATAATATCCAATACCCTCAGCCAATTTCTTCCAGCTATTCAAAACCTCAACTATATCCCTTTCATCCTTTGGAATCTTAGTAATGGGATAGAATGGCAGACGAATATAATTTTCCCTATCATATGGATGCTTCTTTCTATATCCTATTTTCTTGATTTCATATCTAGGTGTCGCTGCCCATGTAGGCGTGGCTTCTGCTTTAGCCTTGAAATCAGCCCTAAACTCATCCATGTTATTATACCAACCCAATGTGTATTTTCCATATTCGCCACTCCAAATTTGCGCATATGCCGCATCAGGATTATCATGGAATTGTTTCCATTCATCTATCACTTTCTTCCCTGTGCTATAATTATCTTTCTCAAAGAAATTTCCATAGCCATCTACATACCAAGTCGTACCATCAATAGAGCAAAATTTAACCGGCTTTGCTTTGCCCTTTAGTTTATCAAATTGGCGTTTAGTGAATCTGGCAAAACCATGTTCGCCATCATTCACGCCTTCAAAAAATCGCTCATAGAAAGACTTGGGATTTGTGATAGTTTTCATAAATGGTACGGTATAGCTATGATGGTCATACCTTACATATTCACAACCATCAAGATAACCATCTTCGTCTTTGTATTGATAATAAGCAATGTATCCTGAACCATATGGTATCTTCCACCATCCAACAGGCGTAATATGAGACAGGGATTTAATCTTCTTTACATACTCGATAAATGTCGTATCTTCATATGGTTCAATAATAGCGTTCGGATATGCTTGCTTGGCGGCTTCGACAGTGGGGTAATATAGATGGAAGATGTAATCATCATCTTGTTTGATTGTATATCGGTTCATTTGTTTGGATCCTCACATCTAATTCCTATATATTGTTTATGCAGTTTGAACCAATCTTGCTTACTCTTATTAAAAGATGACAGGAATGAATTTAATCTTTCGTTCTTGTTCTTGAATCCATAGAAAATTTCCCCAGGATAGCTTGGATTGATTTGTGGTTCTGCATCAAATTCATCTATCATAATCGCATCAAGAACACTACGAATCATCCAGCTTCCTATTGGATTAAGAGCACCAAATTTATCAAATCCTTTTTCGGAATTTACATATTCATAAAGCTGAAAGAAATCCTCGCTATCATAATTTTCTTTGTCGTGAAATTCTAATATCATTTTGACTACTGACTTCATAAAAATCAACCTCCCTTATAGTATCTATATTATACCATAAGAGAGGCTGTGTGTCAAGGGTTGTTTTGTTTTATTTACGGCTTTTTCAATTCTATGAAGAAAAACCCGTATACCGGCCTATATTTCTACAATAAGGCTACAATAATCTTAGTTCAATTATTTCTTACTTATCAGAAATAACTTCGTCAGCAAAAATAACATTATCCTTGCTTAGCTTAGCATTTTTAGCGGCCCGCAGGAATGTCATGTTCATTTCATTCAGCACGGGGTCGGTTGACTTGCCATTATTAGGAACAAATGTACCGTCAGCAAGAATATCACCACGGAAATTGGTAGCACCATCAAATACATGAATAGTGCCGTCAGCATCCATACTATAATTACCGTCAGCGTACTTCTGCTTACCTTCCATACCGGGCACCCAAATGCCCCACTCATCTTTCCACTCATCGTTGTGGAAACCAACGTTAAACAAAGGAATCTGGTTCATGTTATTCTCTCCTTTATATTTTATTTAGTCTTGTTTGACCATGGTTATACTATACCACAAATCGTTTTATTTGTCAACAGTTTTTTTTGAAATTTTATTTGATTAGTTTTTAATTCAAAGTAAAATAATCAAATGAAATTTTAACCTTTTCCATTAGATTCTTAGCATCAATCAAAGTCAAATCTTTACAAGCCGCAATAATTTGTCCAGCTCGATTTGCTTCTTCTTCTGTCTCAAACAATTTAAATTTATTTCCTGCTTCATCCATTACTTCAATATCTTTCAATTCCATATAAATACCTCTTAATAAAATCTCTTAAATGTAGCGCCGCTAATTGTAGTACGCCATACATATTCTTCATAGTCTTGTTTGATTTTCTTTTTCTTATTTTCAGCCAATTTGTTACTAAATTCCAAATATGCTTCACATGAACCATGGCAACCTACATCCCGTTTAGTACAATTTGTACATGGATTATATTTGTTCATGTTGTGAAGTTTGAAATGATGTTTCCATGTGTCGTTATACATTTTGATTTTACTCCATTACTGTAAATGAATAGTAAAAGTATAATTATTACTAGCTGTATCAACATTGGTTGAAACAGAATATCTAGACGTTACTACAATGTTTCCATCAATAATTTGAACATTTGAAAGTGACAAGCTACAACTATCAAAATTATTGCATCCCGGTGAACGGCTTAAAATTGTATACTCTACATTATTTATTTTATTAGTTTTAATTGGAAAATTAAAAATTGTAGACATATTTTTATTCCTCTTATTATGAAAATATCAAACGAACCGTATATGATGATTCGTAACTATTACTAACAAATCTATCATAGTGCCCAGTTATTCTTACATCAATATAGTTTTCTCCATAATCTACAATATTTGCATATTGATAACAGCTTAAAATCCAACTATTTCCGCCAGGAGATGAATCCCTAGACTGTGTTGGTGTTAAATATGAATCATTTGAAACAAATATTTTATTCTTGGGAATTAAATCAATAACAGCCATATAATTACCTCGCAATAACAACAGTGATTGGAATACTGACCGCTTGATTGATTGGATTAGCTACACCAAATGTAATTGAACCAGTAGATTGACTACGGAAATACAAGTTCATTCCAGCTACTGTATTATATGTATCATCATCTGTAGCTCTTAATGAAACAAACACTGTTGAATCTGAAAGAATATTACTATTTGAATATGTTACACTTGTTTCGTTAGCCTCATATGACATAGTAGCAGATGTTGATTTTACAAAAAAATCATTCAATTCTTTCCATGTAGGAGCACCGCTAGTATTTTGCGACAAAATAGAATTATTATTTGATGGAAATGCCATTGTTGAAACAGCACCTGTTCCATTTCCATACATAATACGATTATCAGGAATTGTTGTTGCTCCTGTGCCACCATGATTTACAGGTAAAGTCCCTGTAATTCTAGAAGCGGCAATAGATACTGATGTAAGTTGCCCATATGTAGCAGCATCTGTATTTGCTGTTCCATTTGACAAGCCAGTAATCTTATGTTTGCCCATTGCCAATGCGCCAGTCATAGCTTTACTGCCATCAAGCGGCAATAAATTGGATGTATCCGTTTCTTTGTTTAAAACTGCACCAAGCGCCATTATATCACCTCATAATAAAAATTTCTTTTTATAATTATAAATTTCATTTACTAATTCAACAATATCATTTTCAGTTGTATCTTCCCCAAATGAAACTCGAATTGTATTTTGTGCTTCCTGTTCTGTCAATCCAAAATTCCTAAGAACTCTGTAATCAGAATCGCCAGCACAAGCAGAATGCCCAACGCCAATATAAATTCCCTTGCTTGATAAATATGCCGCTAAAGCATCTGCATTGATATTCTCAAAACATATTGCATTGATTGCATAATTATCTACCCATTTAATGGCATATTTTGGGCGGCTAATTCTTTTATGATTGATTCCATAATTATCTAACAATTTAGACAGAATCAACCAATAATTTTTAAATCGCTCTTGTGATTCTTGAATATATTTTGAATTTTGATATTTCAAAAATGCGTCTCTTGTTGCAAGGATATTAAATACTGGCAATGTCCCAATGCTCAAATCTTTTTCAGATTTAATATTAAATTGTGAAGCAAACCTATCTGACAACCATAAGATGCCGCTATTTTGTGGCCCATAAAACTTGTGTGCTGAACAAACCCAAGCATCACAAATTGATTCAAAATTTTTAGGAAATTCCATATGTCCAATAGCCGCTGTACAATCAACAAACAAATATGAATTATCTGATTTCAATTTTGCAAGCTCGTTCAAATTAAATACAGTACCTGTAATGTTGTTCATCAACATGTGACACACAATACTTTTTTCAAACTCAAAATCATACTCGACATAACCAATATCAGCAATATCGTATACTGCTTCATGTTCATGTGAGCTACAATAAATCAAGCAATTACATTCTTTTTGTATTGCTTCTGTTAATAATTTAATCAAAGAAGTGGCATTACCACCAAACAATACAATTCCTGATTTGAAAACCACAGCTCGTTTAATATCTTCACGGGCTTGTTCAATAGCCTTATAAGAATTGATTCCTACAGCATGAGGACTATGTGAATTTTTTAATTCTGATTTTTCAACTGGCGCAAATTTCATTGGTGTTGTGGCCGCATAATCTAAATATACCATTTTTACCACCTTCCAAAAAATCTATGCCCACCAATTTCTGTTATGAATCTCATACTCTCATGCCAATTTGAAGTACACCATTTAGGCGCATAAAACCAAAGCATTTCATCATCAATCAACATTTCACCATCATCAAATACACGACTAACAACTTCTTTTACATCCAAATATGCTTGCTCTGATTCCGATTTCAAATTTTCTTTCCATCCTGCATATTGATAGTGTTCTTTGACTTCTGATGGCCGCAATCCATCATTAACACATGCTTGCCAAATACATTGTGCCACAGCCCATTTTCCATCGTAAGGTTCGCCGCCAGCCTCACCAGCCACAATACATTCAACAACATATCTTTCTTCATCCGTCAATTCAAAAAATGGTTCTGGCTCAATAGATTCCAAATAAGCGGCTTTCATTTCTCGATATTCAAATATTTTATCAACCGCACTAATGGTTTTGATTTTTGTATTTATATCGTTTGCCATTTGAATACTTGGCTCTTGAAAATCAATTTCAATTTTCTGGTTTTGATTTTTCTGGTCGTTTAAGATTTCTAACCACATAAATACAGCAAGCAATGCCCAAAGACAAATTAAAAATTGCCAAACAAAATTCTGATTTGGATTTTTCATTTTCGATTTTCCACCTCGTTCTTTCTTTAATTTTCGATTTCAATTATACCATATTAAAACGGCTTTGTCAATATCAATTTCAATTTTGCAGCTCAATTTTGGATTTCAATTTTCCAAATAAAATTTATTATAAAAATTTCGATTTCAATTTTCTAGCTCGTACATATATAGTTACATATCTATATACACAAAACCATATCATATCAATCAAAATTACATAAAATTTATTATAAAATATTATATACTTATCAATATAATATAATCTATATATAAAACATATCAAACAAATATAATATACTATAAATAATTTTAATATATGATATTTCATATATAAAAATATTGTTTCAATATATGAAATACTTGATTTTTTTATTTATACCTAAATACATATGTACATAATATAATCATTTGAATCTGCATATGTCAATCAGTGTTTATAGGCAGATAAATTATAGCATATTACATACATCAACACAATAGAAAGTTTTTGATAATCTATAATGAAGAATACGCTTATAAATCCATGTGTCTATTATGCGTCCCCTTAATAGCTACATTATATTTATATTGACATAAGGTCCATCATTAAATTAAACTACGCCCATATATTCATACATATAATAATTTTATTATATTTTTAATCAATTTTTAGGCTTATTTTTATACCCCTATAACTTCATTACCTATTATTTATTCTACGATATTTATATATGTATTTACATAATATTTATTATATATCTATGTATCCATTTATGTGTTTATATATCTACATACTTTAATGTGCATATATACATACATATATCTATATACATATATGCGGGGAAAATTAAACGACATGTAACATATGCGCGTGGGGGAAAATGAAAACATAAAACAAAACTTTAACACTTTAGCATGAAAAAATTTTAATTAACTAACAATTTAATATGGTAAAATTTTAATGTATTATCAATTTATTATATTAAAGAAAATAAATCGATAGTATTTGTAAATAATTTATCAATTTAAATTGATAT
>ERZ1090861.172-NODE-172-length-42754-cov-8.702194_pt1 | contig 42754 bp, 35 predicted proteins | sample MGYA00478482_ERZ1090861 | MGnify/ENA primary metagenome ERZ1090861 (study PRJEB33644, sample SAMEA5815744) | chicken gut metagenome | biome: Chicken; feature: Gastrointestinal Tract; material: Caecum | place: Ireland | collected 2019-01-01 | study: A study of the... | reverse complement strand
GGCTCGTACGCGAAACCCGGGGGGGGGTTGGGTTGGGTTTGGCAGCCACTAATATTTTTTTATTTCCTTAAAAAAACCCGGGGCGCCCATTTATAGCCCGCCCCGCGTTTTTGATTGAATCGCCGGGCATAAAGTCCGGAAGCTTTGGCAGAATATATAGATTTTTCTGTGTTTTGTGAAGATTTCTTGTGTGGATGATTGCTTTTTCAATGAAAATACGGTATGATATTGGGGAGGTGTGCGCCATGGAACGACCATTGGTTTTGTCCGCGCTTGCGGACGACCTTTCTCTGTCCCAAATCAATCTTGCCGGCACGCATGACAGCGCAACGGCGTTTTGCGCGCTTCGTAAAATTGCGCGCTGTCAAAACACAACGATCGAAGAACAGCTTCGGCTCGGCGTGCGGCTTTTGGACATTCGGCTGTACCTGCGCCGCGGTCGGTTTTTCCTTGTGCACAGCCATGCGGATTGCTTTACGGATGACGCGCACAGGACACGCCTGTGCTTTGACGACGTTTTTGCCGCATGTGTTTCGTTTTTAGAGCTGCACCCGCGTGAAACACTTGTCGTAAGCATAAAATCTGACCGTGGGCGTGAAAGCACGGGCTTTTTCCGTGCGTTTTACGAAACTTACATCCGCCCGAATATGTCGCGTTGGTTTTTAGGGAACCGTGTGCCGACGCTTGGAGAAAGCCGCGGGAAGCTCGTGCTGCTGCGCCGCTGCCCGCGCGCGTCGGACTTTGAAAGCAAGGAAGTCTGCGGTCTGGATTTTTCCGATTGGGAAGACCAGGGATCGCGCAAACACACCGAACCCGTGCATATGCGCATGAGTGAAAAACTGTGCGCCGAGGTGCAGGATCGTTATCACCTGCCGCCCGATATCAAATGGGCACGGTGCGCCAAGCCCTTTCTCGACATCTGTGCGCCGACCGCGAGCCGCATTTGTCTGCATTTTTTGAGTACCTGCGGCGGTCACGGGATCCCTGCGCAAAACGCAGGCGCGGTCAATGCCGAATTTGCGGCGTATGCGCTGCGCGGCGACCGCGCGCAGGGCTGGTTTTTTTTGGATTTCATTGACCGTTCGCTGTGTGATAAGATCATGCGGTCGAATTTACAAATCCACGCAGTAACCGCGTCAACACGGGAGGAATAGCCATGGAAGCCTTTTGGGTCGGATTGGGCATCACAGCCGCTGTGATCGCTGTACTTCTCCTATTGCTGTGCGGCTTCATTTTCAACCAGCTCGTGTGGCGCAGGACGATCCCTTTGCCGCGCTTTCTCGGCAAGATCATCGCGGGCGGCGGGGTACGGGACGATACATACGAAAACGCCGCAGCGGCGGCGCTTGAACATTTGAAAAGCCTGCCGCTTGAAGAGATCACCCTGACCGCACCCGACGGCGCGCATCTGATCGCACGCCTGCTTGTGCCCGAAAAACCAAACGGCAAAGCGGTGCTCGCCTGTCATGGCTCTCGGAGCACCGGGCTTCGGGAATTTCGTTTTACCGCCCCTGACTTATATGAAAAAGGGTATGTCGTTCTAATGCCGGATCATCGCGGCTGCGGCGACAGCGACGGGAAATACATGGGCTACGGCACGCATGAATCTAAAGACTCATTGTTGTGGGTGCAATATCTTGAAGAACACTTCCCTGGAATGCCGATCTTCCTGTTGGGTGTGTCCTTGGGCGGTGCGACGGTGCTGATGATGAGCGATCGAACAGAAGGCACGGCGGTGCGCGGCGTGATCGCGGACTGCGCGTATACCTCGGCGTGGGCGGAATTTTCTTACCAGCTGCATACATCTTTCCATCTGCCTGACTTTCCGCTGCTGCACCTTTGCGACCTGTACTGCCGTATTTTCTGCGGGTACTCGTTCCGCGACGCCTCGCCCATTGACGCGGTGCGGCGCGCCAAAGTGCCGATCTTATTCGTCCACGGCGGTGACGACCTGTATGTGCCGTACTATATGCAGGGCGAGCTGTACGACGCATGTGTGACCGCAAAAGAAAAGCTGACCGTGCCCGGCGCCGTGCATGCGCGGAGTTTCTATACCGCGCCTGAAGCTTATATGGCGGCAATGGAGCGGTTTATGGAGCAATGTCTCGGAGCGAAAGCATGAACATACTGTTGGAGACCGAAGCGCATCTTTTGCACGCGTGTGAAAAAACAAACGTGACGCTGCCTTTCACCGTTCCAAAAAACACAACGCTTTTGCGCATTTCCTATTCATATGCGCCGAAAACGCTGGACGGTGAGGCGGCGCGCCCCATCATTGAAGCCTGCCTGCGGCGTGATACGGGGGAATTTTATTCGGAATATCCCGACTGGACACAGTATCTGCCGCTGAAAAACCTCGTCACCCTTTCGCTGGATTCGCCCGAGGGCTTTCGCGGCTGTGCGCACCGGCAGGCGGACGTGCAAACGCATATTCTAAGCTCGACCGAGGCTTCACCGGGATTTTTGCCCGGTGCTCTCCCCGCAGGGGAGTGGCGGCTGGTGCTCAATGTACACGCACTTGTCACAAAAATTTGCGACTGCCGTATTAAAATCGAAGCGGAGGTGGACTTTTGTGACGAATGAACGCTGGTTTGCCTGCGAGCTGCACTGCCACACCGTCCACAGCGACGGGGATTTCACCGTCCCCGCGCTTTTGGAGGCCGCGCGCGCGCGGCATTTGGACGGTATTGCGCTGACCGATCACAACACGTTTTCGGGGTATATGGAAGCCAAGACGAGCGTTTCGCCCGTGGTGCTCGGCGGGATCGAATGGACGACCTATTTCGGGCACATGCTTGTGCTCGACTGCGCACAGTATGTGGATTGGCGCGACGCCAAGCCCGACACCATTGACGAAAAAATGCGGCTGGTGCACGAAAACGGCGGGCTGTGCGGCATTGCGCACCCCTTTCAGCTCGGCACCCCGATTTGCACAGGCGGGCATTGGGACTACCATGTGCGCGATTGGTCGTTGGTGAATCATCTTGAAATCTGGTCGGAGGGCGCGCCGTATCTCAATACACCGAACCGCCGCGCCATTCGGCTTTGGGCATCGCTTTTGGATCAGGGGTACCGCATCGCGCCCACGTTCGGGCGGGATTGGCACCGCACGAAAAACAACCCCCTGCCAAGCGCGTGCACCTTTCTTCGCTGCCCCGCACCCCTGACGCCTGCGGGGATGAAGCACGCAATCGCTTCGGGCAGAACGGTGGTTTCGGTAGGTCCTTTGTTCACGTTCGAAACCGCAGACGGGAAGACCTCAGGCGACTGCATCCCGGCGGGGGACGTGCAGCTCGTATTTCGGACGGACACGACGCGGCTTTCTGACATGCAGACGGAAAACACCTTTGTCCCGCGCGAGATCCGGCTTTACACGAACGGGCTTCGCGAAGTCCTGCGGCTGCCCGTTTCGGGAGAAACACAGACAGCACAAATCACGCTTGACGCGGCGCGGTGGTACAGCGCCTGTCTTTGGGGCGACACGGACGGCAGACAGGATACCCTGCTCGCCGTTTGCGCACCCCTTTATATAAACGCATAATCACGACAAAGGAGAGAATTGCTTATGCAGGATTTGGCAGTTCCAAAGGAACGCCGCTACGTCGGTGTAAAGGAAACGGTGCTGTACGGCGTCGCCAACGGCGGGCAGGTCATCGGGTATAACCTGGTTCGCGGGCAGCTGACGTTTTACCTCGTCACCGTATTCGGCATACCGAGTGCGGCGGTTACGCTGATGGTGTTCGTTTTAGGGCTTTGGGACGCCTTCAACGACCCGCTGATGGGCAGCATCGTGGACCGTACGCGCACCCGCTACGGCAAGCTGCGCCCGTTTCTGCTGTTCGTCCCCATCCCCTTAGGGATCGCCACCGTTGTCTTTTTCGGCGGGGCGGAGTTTTTGTCCGGCGTAGAAAGCAATGCCGCCAAGATCGTGTATATGTGGATCACCTATTTTATATGGGAGTTCTTCTATACCATCGGCGATATCCCGTTCTGGGGGCTTTCCGCCGCGATCTCGCCGAGCCCCGGCGACCGCTCGCGCTGCATCACCTCGGCACGCTTCCTTTCAAGCATCATCGGCGGTGTGGTCGGCATCGCCATCCCGATCTTTATTGACCTGAGCACGGCGGGTACGATTTCGTGGGATTTAAAGCAGGTATTCCTGTTTATGGGCGCCCTCGCCGCGACGGTCGGCATGCTGCTGTTCTTCCTCGGTGGGGTATCCACACGTGAGCGCGTGGTGCAAAGCGCCGACGAGCCGAAGCTTTTGGACTGCTTCCGCTTTTTATTTAAAAACAAGCCCCTGCTGCTCATCGTGCTTTCCAATATTCTCGGTACGGTCGGCGGCATTGCGGACGTCTTTACGCAGTATTACTATAAGCTCTCCTTAGGGATCGCGAGCCTTTCGATTTTGGCAGGCATACCCGGCACGATCATGGGCTTTTTCGCCTATCTTTTGATCCCGTGGTTTGAAAAACGGTGGACGTCGAAACAGATCGTCATCCGCATTTCGATCATTAAGGCGGTCGTGACCACCTGCATCTTCTTCCTGGGCTTTAGGAACTATACCGACGCGCGCGTCATCGTGCCGCTTTTGAGCTTGCAGGGCTTTTTTACGAGCGCTGTTGCAAGCATTTCGATGGTCGTACCCACCAAAATGGTCGGCGACACGGTGGACTATATGGAATGGAAAACCGGCGAGCGCAACGAGGGCATGACCTTTAGCCTTTTGACCTTCATCAGCAAGCTGACCGGCTCTTTGAGCACGGGTATCGCGACGCTCATCTTCCCGCTTATCGGCCTGCAGGAAGTCGGCGCGGACATGGTGCTCGTCGAAGGCAGCGGTGTCAATACACGGCTGTGGCTGTGGGGTCTTGTGACGATGATCCCGCAGGTCTTGAGCCTGATCTCCCTCATTCCCTATGCGTTCTATGATCTCGACGGCGATAAGCTCAAAAAGATCCAGTCGGAGATTCGTTCTCACCGCGAAAAGCTCTCGCAGGAGATCACCGAGCAGCACACGCAGGAGGAAGCCAATGGATAACAAATGCCCGAAATGCGGCGCAAAGCTGCGCCTGTTTGACTTGAAACCCGAATGTCCGAAATGCGGCTGCAACATCATGTATTACAGCATGGAGCAGCGTTTAGACGCCGACGCCGAAAAAGCGGAAGCGGAGTGGGCAAAGGTAGACGCTCTGCTTTATAAGCTGACGCCGAAACGCTTTCGCAAGAGGAAGGAAATACAAAACGAAGAGGGAGAGACAAGCCATGAAAAGGATGCATAAAATCTTTGCGCTTGTGCTGAGCTTCGCACTGCTTTGCAGCCTGCCGCTTGCCGCGCATGCACAGAACTCGGAGGGAAATATTTTGCAATTCCATAACGGCAGCTTTAAAATCTTGATTTTGGCGGATCTGCAGGACACCGATACCCCGCAGAAGGAAACGATCGCCCTGATGACTGCGGCGCTCGACCAAACGCAGCCTGACCTTGTGGTGCTGTTGGGTGACAACATCGCGGGCTATTGGAACGGCGTGGACAAGGAAGCGACCGAGCGCGCCGTAGACGCGATCGCCGCCCCCATTGACGAGCGGGGCATCCCGTTCGCGCTCGTGTTCGGCAACCACGACCACGAGGGGCTTTGCAGCGACGAGGTCGGAATGACGGAGGAAGAAGCAAAAGAATTCCTGCTTGCGTGCTTCCAAAAATATCCCACCTGCCTTGCGATCGAGGGCGAAGAGCTGACGGGCGTCGGCAACTACAATCTGCCGATCCTCGACAGCGCCGGTGAAAAAACGGCCTTTAACCTGTGGTTCATGGATTCCAACCCCTATACGCCTGACGAAGAGGGCGGTGGCTACGGGTATGTGCACGCGGATCAAACCGCCTGGTACCAGCGCACCTCCGACGCACTTAAAGCCGAAAACGGCGGCGAGGCTGTACCGTCCCTTTTGTTCCAGCACATCATCGTGCCCGAAGTCTATGACATGCTCACCGAGACCGACAAGGGCACCGAGGGCGCAAAACGCGGGCACAGCAGCTTCTCTGACAAGTACTATGTCGCGGACAATGTATATCAGGGCGCTATGCGTGAAGCGCCCTGTCCGCCCGATGTAAACGGCGGACAGTTCCAAAGCTGGGTACAGCAGGGCGACATCATCGGCGCGTTCTTCGGGCACGACCACGTCAACGACTTTGCCGGCGTATATGAGGGTATCCATTTAGTCGCAACGCCCGCCTGCACGTTTTACAGCTACGGCAACCATCGCGGCGTACGTACCGTGACGCTCAGCGAATCGGATCTGTCCACCTTCCAAAGCGACCTGCTGTTGTATGACGAGCTGGTCGGCGAGCGCGTATGGAATCTTTACAAAGCCCAGCACGGCTACTATGAATACCGCTACCGCTTTTTGCCGATCTTCGGCGGCGTTGTGGGCGGTCTTATCGTGGCGGCGGGCGCCGCTGCCGCGATCGTACACGGCGTGAAAAAACGCAAAGGCAAAGCAAAATAAAAACATTTGAATTTTCAGAAAGGAAAACGCTGTGTATAACACAAAAAATTTCCGCACGGCAGCTTGACTTATGAAACAGAATAAAAAGCCCACCATTTACACTGTAGCAACCGCGCACCTTGACACCGTTTGGAATTGGGATTTTGAAACGACGGTGCGAAAATACATTCCCGCCACACTGCAGGAGAATTTCCGTCTTTTTGAAAAATACCCCGACTATGTGTTCAGCTTTGAGGGCAGCCGCCGTTATGAGCTCATGGAGGAGTATTACCCTGAGGACTTTGAAAAGCTGCGCCGCTACATTGCCGCCAACCGTTGGTTCGTCGCGGGCAGCGCCTACGAAAACGGCGACGTCAACGTTCCCTCCCCCGAGGCGCTGTTTCGCAATATTTTATACGGCAACCATTACTTCCTTGAAAAATTCAGCAAGACGAGCTTGGATATTTACCTGCCCGACTGCTTCGGTTTCGGTTACGCGCTGCCGAGCATCATCAAACATGCAGGGCTTTTAGGATTCACAACGCAAAAGCTGACATGGAGCTCGGCGTACGGTATCCCGTTCGATTTAGGCCTTTGGCAGGGTGTAGACGGCAGCCGTGTGTATGCTTCGCTTGATGCGCAGGAATACAGCGCCTCTTTAAACGAAGTCCGCAAGCACAAAAACGCGCCGAACAAGCTCGAAAAAAATATGCGCGAATACGACCTGCCCATGACCTATCTGCTGCACGGCGTGGGTGACCGCGGCGGTGCGCCGAAGGAAAAATCGGTCAAGACCGTGGTTGCCGAAAAACAGAAGAATGCGCAAGAAGCCGTGCAGGTCGAGCTGACAAGCACGGACGGCGTGTTCCGCATTATGGAAGATGAACTTTCCGCTGCCGATAAGAAAAAGCTGCCCGTTTGGAACAATGAGCTGGTTTCCACCGACCACGGCGTAGGCGGTTATACTTCGCGCGCTTTGGGCAAACGCCTCAACAAGCAAAACGAACAGCTCGCCGATGCCGCCGAACGGTTTTCCGCTGCCGCCGCCTGGCTCGGCGCCGCCGATTACCCGCAAAATGTACTCGACACCGCATGGAAGCGCGTGATCGCGCACCAATTCCACGACGACCTGCCCGGCACCTCCCTTGCCCGCGTATATCGCCGCAGCTGGAACGATTACACGCTTTCACTCAACCAATTTGCAGGCGTGTATGAAAGCGCTGTCAAAAGCCTTGCGCGGCAGATGCAAATTCCCTTTAAACGCGGCATCACCGTTGCCGTCGCCAATCCGACCGGCTTTGCACGAAAAGGCGCTGTCGCCTATCGCGTATCGCTGCCCGCAGGGACAGCTTATGTTCATGTGAAGACTGCGGCGGGCAAAGCCGTGCCAAGCCAGCTTAATGCGGACGGCACGGTCGTCTTTACGGCAAGTGTTCCTGCGAACGGTGTCGCGCTCTACTGCATCACGCCCGCGAACAAGCCCTACCAAGGCGATACGGAGCTTCGCGTGACCGAACGGACGCTTGAAAACCGCAAGTACAAGGTCACACTCGACGACAACGGCGACATCGTCTCTGTTTTCGACAAAGCGCTTCAAAAAGAGCTGCTGAAAGCGCCCGTTTGTATGGCGCTGCACAAATACAACGGTTCAAAGCCGTGGCCTGCATGGGAGCTGGACTACAAGGAGGTCATGGCGCCGCCTGTGGACTTTGCCCGCGCGCCGCAATTTACGATCACAGAGGACGGCAGCGCGCGTGTTTCGATCGTGACGCGCCGTACCGCGGGGAAATCGGTGTTTTTCCAGCGCATCAGCCTTGGCGAACAGGATGAGACTGTGCGCGTAGACAATGAAATTTTCTGGAACAGCCGGCGCACGCTTTTGAAAACGCCGTTTACGCTGACCGTCGAAAACGAACAAGCGTCCTATGATTTAGGGCTCGGCTTCATCCGCCGCGGCACGAACACGCCGAAGCTGTATGAAGTCCCCGCACAGAATTGGGCGGATATCAGCGGCAAAGATTACGGCATTTCGATCTTGAGCGACTGCAAATACGGCTGGGATCACCCCACTGCCGACACGCTGCGCCTGACGGGGCTGCACACGCCGCGCTTCGGGTTTTTACCCGACAGCCACCAGGATCAGCTTGACCTTGGGCGCAACCGTTATGCCTTCGGTATTTTCAGCCACGAGGGCGACGATCTCGCCGCAACGCAGGCGGCGGGCATGGCGTTCTGCCAGCCGCTGCGGGCGTTTACGGTGCGTGCCGACCACGACGGGATCCTGCCGGCAGAATATGCCTTTGCTGAAGTATCCAACGGCGCGGTGCTGCTGCGCGCCATCAAAAAAGCGCAGGACAGCGAGCAGCTTGTAGTGCGCGTGAATGAGGGCACGGGAACAAAGCAAAGCGATGTGCATCTGCGCATCGGCAGCGGGATTCGAAAGGCTTGGCTTTGCAACGCGCAGGAACAGCCGCTCAAAGCCTTGCGCGTGCAAAAGGGCGAACTGGTATTTGACATCGAGCCTTTTGCGCCGATGACATTTTTGGTGGAGCTTAAACCCTTCGGCAAAGCGCCGGCTGTGGCGCAGCAGATCCCGGTTCGGCTGCCGTACAATTTGTCTGCTACCTCCCCCAATTCAAACCGCAAAGACGGCGCGTTGGGTGGGTATTCGATCCCCGAAGAGCTGTTCCCTCGCAAGATCAACTGTAAAGGAATTAACTTTACGCTTTCTGATTCTACGCCGAATGCATTGCGCTGCTGCGGACAGACGCTGCTGCTGCCCGAGGGCACAAAGGCTGTTGCGCTGGTGCTGACTTCCACGCAGGAGGACCGGCCGATCACCTTCCCGAACGGGGTTCGGGTGGAAGTACCCGACTGTTTGGAAGCGCTCGGCGCAGGCGATCTGTACGATGGCAAGCACAAGTATACAGCCTACCGCAAGCTGAACACGCTCGCCTATGAGTTCACGCACATGCACAAGGACGGCGCGGATGAGATCGCCAAACAGGCGTATCTTTTCTTTGAGAAGATCCCTGTAAAGGAGAATCGCTTGACGCTTCCTGTTGCGGAAAATATTCTGGTCTTTGCCGCAACGGCGATCGTGGAATAACTGTAAAACATATAAAACAGCGGAGGAACCGAAAGTTCCTCCGCTGTTTGTTTAAGCCGTAAAGATTGTTATCCCTTTAAGGCAACTGCCTGTTTTGCCTTTTCGGCAATATGGGCGGCGTCCAGTCCGTAGATGTGCAACAGCTCCACAGCGGGGCCGGATTTGCCGAACACATCCTCCACACCGACACGCAGCACCGGCACGGGGACGGTCTCGCAGATCACTTCGGTGACCGCGCCGCCGAGCCCGCCGAGAACGCTGTGTTCCTCCGCCGTGACCAGAGCGCCGGTCTTTTTCGCGGAATCGATCAAAATATCGCGGTCAATGGGCTTGATGGTCGCCATATTGACGACGCGCGCCGAGATGCCCTCGCCTTTTAAGGCTTCCGCCGCCATGAGTGCCTCGTTGACCATAAGGCCCGTAGCGACAATCGTAACATCCGACCCTTCTGTAAGCACCGCGCCTTTGCCGATCTCGAATTCATAATTCTCATCGAACACACGCGGCACGGCAAGCCTGCCGAAACGCATATACACGGGGCCATCATGCGCTGCCGCCGCGAAAACGCAGGCGCGCGCTTCGACATCATCTGCGGGATTGAGCACAACCATACCGGGTATGGAACGCATCAAGGCAATATCCTCACAGCACTGGTGGCTCGCGCCGTCCTCGCCGACGGAAATGCCCGCGTGCGTTGCGCCGATCTTGACGTTCAAGTGCGTGTATCCGATGGAATTGCGCACCTGCTCAAACGCTCTGCCCGCCGCGAACATGGCAAACGAGCTTGCAAACACGATGTGCCCCGTGGCGGCAAGTCCCGCCGCAACGCCCATCAGGTTGCTTTCGGCAATGCCGACGTCGATAAAGCGCTCGGGAAACGCTTTCTTAAACATGCCCGTCTTGGTCGCCGCTGCAAGGTCGGCGTCGAGCACCAGGACTTTATCGTTTTGCTCGCCCAGCTCCACAAGCGCCTTGCCGTAGGCTTCTCTTGTTGCACATTTGATCGCTTCTGCCATAATCACGCCTCCAATTCCGCCAAAGCGGCGTTCAGTTGGGCCATTGCCTGTTCATACTGCTCGGTATTCGGTGCGCTGCCGTGCCAGCCGACAGCATTTTCCATGAACGAAACGCCCTTGCCCTTGACCGTTTTCATCACGATAGCGGTCGGCTTATCTTTGCACGCATCGGCAGCGGCAAATGCGCTTTCCAGCGCGTCGAAATCATGCCCGTCGATCTCGACCGTATTCCAATTAAATGCACGGAATTTTTCAGCGATCGGGTACGGGGCATTGACCTCGTCCATCGTTCCGTCGATCTGTAAATTGTTGTTGTCGATGATCGCGGTGAGGTTGGAAAGCCCGTGGTTGCCGGCGAACATCGCCGCCTCCCAGACCTGCCCCTCCTGCAATTCGCCGTCGCCGAGGATGGCATACACATGGTAGTCCGCTTTGTCGAGCTTCGCGCCGAGCGCCATGCCCACTGCGGCGGAAATGCCCTGCCCCAAGGAGCCGGTGCTCATATCCACACCGGGAACCTTGTCCATATTCGGGTGGCCCTGCAGGTAGCTGTCGGACTTGCGCAGCGTTTTGAGATCCTCCACCGGGAAGAAGCCTTTGAGCGCAAGTGCGGCGTACAAAGCGGGGGCTGCATGCCCTTTGGATAGCACAAGGCGGTCACGGTCGGGCTTTTTCGGATCCTTCGGCTCCACATGCATGCGGACATTATACAGGTAGCTGAGCACATCGCAAATGGAAAGCGAACCGCCCGGGTGCCCTGCCTTCGCGTGATACACGCCGTCGAGCACACCCATGCGCGCCTTGGTCGCAAAAATCTGCAGTGCTTGTTTCGTGGCCTGCTCCATGGTTAGTCCTCCTTATATTCGTACATGATATATTCCAGCAGATCCGCCACAGCGCCACGGTTGCAGTGGCACGCGTGGAACTTGGCGATCTCGTGCATTTTACGCGGCGCCTGCGCGCACACAGCGGGCAGACCCACGGTTTGCAGCATCTCATAATCGTTGAAGTAATCGCCGATGGCGGCGGTGTGGCTGCGGTCGATACCGTACATTTCCGCAATATCCATGACCCCAACGCCCTTATGGATGCCTTTTTCAAGCATCTCAAACGAAGAGATGGACGAGGACATGAAATTCACATTGGGGTCTTTGATGGAAAGCAGATACTGTTTGACCGCAGAAACAAGCGGCGGCATTCCCAAAAAAATGACCTTGCCCCAGTTTTCCGGCGGTACTTCGTCAATGCGCTTGAACTTGCGGTGCGGCAGATTGTCCGCGCGCAGCATGATGTTTGCAAAAATGTGCGCATTGATAGTATATGCACTGTCGTTCGTTAAAATCTCGACTTCCACCGCAGGAAATTTTTTTGTCACCGCCCGCACGAGCTCATAACCTGCGGGATTGATGGGGTGAAAGCGCAGCATTTTTTCGTGCTCGTAGTCATAAATGCCCGCGCCGTTGAGCAATACGGCAGGGGTCGAGGTGATCGGAAGGCTTTGGAACGGCTTACGCATGGAGCTGATATTCCTGCCCGAAGCAAGGGTAAAATGGCCTTTTTTCTCAAGCACGAATTCACAGATGCGTTCGTAATTGCGCTTCGGCAATCTGCGCAGTTTATTGTTCAGCGTACCGTCTATGTCCGAAGCGACCAGCCAGTCGGAAAAGTCGGTTTTTCCCCTTGTTTCAACCTTCACACGTCAAACTCCTTTGAAATTTGGTAAAATAGGCGGGCAGCTCGCTGTCAAACGCGACAAACGCCCCCGTTCGCGGGTGTGTAAAGCCCAGCTGCTTTGCGTGCAGGCACTGCCCGCAGAGCGCCTTTTCTGCCGGTTTTGGATGCCCATACACCGCGTCGCCCGCCAGCGGATGGCCGAGATACGCCATATGCACACGGATCTGGTGCGTCCTGCCCGTTTCGAGCCGGCAGCGGATGTATGCGTACCCGGCGTATTTTTCCAAGGTCTCGTAATGCGTTACCGCAGGCTTTGCGTTTTTATCGGTGACCGCCATTTTTTTGCGGTCCTTCGGGCTCCTGCCGATGGGCGCGTTGACCGTGCCGCTGTCTTCCCGCAAATGCCCCGTTACGACGGCGCGGTATTCGCGCAAAAATGTATGCGCGGCGATTTGCTCGGCAAGCGCGCGGTGGGCAAAATCATTTTTGGCTACAACCAAAAGCCCGCTTGTATCCTTATCGATGCGGTGGACAATCCCGGGGCGCAGCACACCGTTGATGCCGGAAAGCGAATCCCCGCAGTGCCATAAAAGCGCATTGACCAAGGTGCCGTCGGGATTGCCCGGCGCGGGATGCACGACCATCCCCTTTAGCTTATTGACGACAAGCAAATCGTCATCCTCATACACGACGTCAAGCGGGATGTCCTGTGCCTCTACGCAAAGCGGCTTGGCCTCCGGTAGCTCGAACACCAATCGGTCACCTGCGCGCAGGCGGTAATTTTTAGAAGCCGCTCGGTCATTGATGCGTGCCGCGCCCGCTGTGAGCGCCTTTTGCAGTGAGGAGCGCGAAAGCTCCGGCAACAATCGAGAGAGGAATACGTCCAGCCTCTCCCCCGCCGACGCGGCATCCACGACGCACTCAAGCGGGTTCATTTTGCTTCTCCTGCGCCGCTTTGCGGCGTTCGCGCACAAGATCTAAAATCAAATACAAAATCAGAAGCCCTGCGCCGACGCACACGAGCATATCGGCGAAGTTAAACACGGCGAAGTCTACAAACAGCGGTTCGATATAATCCACCACAAAACCGCGCATCACACGGTCGATGAGGTTCCCGGCGCCGCCCGCCAAAATCAACACAGCAGCCGCGCGCGCAAGATTGTCGCGCAGCCACCCTGAAAGCAGAAGCGCAAGCCCCACAACTACGACGATCGCCGTAAACACGGATAAAAGCGTGGTATGCTCGCTAAACATGCCAAAGGCGGCTCCCGTGTTTTCGACGTAAGAAAGCTGCAATACACCGTCGAGCACAGGAAAGCTGCCTATGGGTTGTAGATATTCGATTGCAAGAAATTTTAAGCCCTGATCGACCGCGATCAGCGCCGCGATTATCAGAACGGCAATCCAACGAAACATCCGTTCCACCTCAAACAGGGGGCGCAAAGCCCCCTGCCGTTATTTTTTCTTGAAGAAGCTCTTGAAGGAGACAGCGGAATCATCATCCTTGTCGTCCGCCTCTGCCTCGTCCGCAGATTCTTCGATCGTTGCGTATGTATGCCCTGCGGACTCGGTGTCCTCTTCCTCATCTGCAAACGCAGAGAAATCCAGCGTAAAGCCGTCGTCTGCGTCCGCAGCGTCTTCGGATTCGGCGGGGACAGCTGCTTCCGCAGTTTCCTCCTGCGGCTCTTCTTCATCCGCGTCACCGGAGGAAATATCCTCAAAGGATTCTTGCACATTCTCGGGTTCGTCCGCCGCTTCGGGCACGGCAGATGCTTCCGCCGTGTTCTCCGCTTCGGCAGCCGCCGGTTCGGACGCTGGTTCCGCTTCCGCAGTCTCGGGCTGCGGCGCCGGCTTGTCCTCTGCCGGCATTTCCTGCTCGACATATTCGGGGATCGAATTGATCAGATTCAAATGCTCTTTGTAAAGCGAAAGCAGGTTCGCGCGGAATTCGCCGGCCTTCTTTTGCAGCATTTCAAATTCCAGGCTTTCCTTCATCACCTTGCGGTTGACTGCGCCCAAAATTTCGTCCGCGTCCTTTTTGCTTTGCAGCACGACCGCGTCCGCTTCCGCTTTTGCATTCGCAACGATCTCATGCGCCTGCGCTTCTGCTTCGGCGCGTTTCTGGTCGGCATCCTTCTGCGCCTGCTCGAGCGTGCCTTCGACGCTCTCCTTTGCGTCGCGGACAATCTTATCCGCAAGCGTTTGCGCGGAGATGAGCGCCTTTCTGAGGCTGTCCTCTTCCTCCTTATACTGCTCGACCTTATTGGCAAGCAGGCTGATCTTTTTGATCAGCTCGCCGTTTTCCTTGAACATCTGTTCATAGGAGGACGTGACCTCGGCAAAAAAGCTGTCCACATCGTCGGCGCGGTAAGCCCCGCGCCCCGTTGCCTGGAAGGACTTCGCCTTCAGAGTTTCCGGAGTAAGCATACTTCTGATTCCACCCATCACAAATTATTGATTAAAAGAATACACCGTTGTTTTCGAGCTCGTCCAAAAGGTCGCCCATAACATCCACATTGTAGGGCGTGATGATGAACGTGCTGTTCGCCACGCGCTTGAACTGCCCGCCGTTGGCATAGGCAACGCCGCTCAAAAAGTCCACGAGCCGCCGCGCGACCTCACGGTTGGCAGATTCCAAATTGAGCACCACCGTGCGTTTTTCATTGAGATTGTCTGCTACGGCACGCGCTTCCTCGAAGCTTTCGGGCTTGGCAAGCACAACTTGCAGACGCGCCGTGGTGTGGATATTGACGACATTGTCCCCGGCATCCCGCTCACGCTCACGCGCGCGGCGCGCGGGACGACGCGGCTCTTCGGGTTCCTCTTCACCCGCATCCGAACGGAAATCGTCGGATTCCAGCTCGTCGTAATAATCGTCCTCCGAAACGTTGACCATGTTTTTGACCTTATCCAAGAAGCTCATATTTTTCCCTCCTGTATAATCAGTAAATGCGCGGACCGAAAATTTTGGAGCCGACGCGAATATGGTTCGAACCCGCGCGGATCGCCTCGGCATAGTCGCCGGACATACCCATGGATAGGATATTCATAGATACATTATCTATTTTTTTTGCGCCGATGTCAACATACATATTGTATATATTTTCAAAATATTTACAAAGTTCTGCCGCCCTGTCGCAAATGGGCGGAATGGTCATCAGCCCGCAGATGTGCATGCCCTCGATCTCCGCCATTTCCGCGATGCGTTCGGGCGTTTCTTCGGGCATAAAGCCTGTCTTGCTCTCTTCGCGCCCGATGTTGACCTCTATGAGCACGTCGGTCACAACCCCTTTTTTCACAGACTGCTTGCCGATCTCACGCGCGACTTTCAGCGAATCGACCGATTCGATCATATCCACCTCGCCGACGATCTGCGCGACCTTGTTGGTCTGCAAATGCCCGATCAGGTTCTTGCGCACGCCTTCAAGGTGCAGATTCGGCTTTTTGCGCAGCAGCTCCTGCACGCGGTTCTCCCCAATGAGGGTAATGCCGCAGTCGATGGCGTGGTTGATGAAACGCTCCTCCACCGTTTTGGTGACCGCCATAAAGTCGATGTCCGCTTCGGTTCTGCCCGAGTCCTCGGCAGCGCGGGCGATCTCCTCACGGATGGCCTTCAGGTTATATTCTATGTCCCTAAAGCGCTGCTCATCCCAAGATTTTTCCGTCATACAGGTCTGTCCCTTCTATAATGATCTCATCATATAATTCGACATATCCGCTTTGCGGATTGCCGTTGTCATCCGTCGGCGTGACGCATACGGAATATTCGCTGTCGGAATAGGCGATCTCCACCTTTTTGAACTCCACAAGATTGCCGCTGACCACGTACACGCCCTGTACGCCGTCCACCTCGCGGATGGCGCGGTTGTCGACGCGGAATCCCGTGATCTCGTCAAACACAAGCCGCACCTGTTCCTTGCGAAGCGAAGCGTATTGCTGGTTCATCAAATTGCTTTGCAGCACCAGCACCGTTTGCCCATCCTCTGCGGGTAGCACCGATACGACCGTCGCACGGACGCTCTCGGCGGAGGTCAAGGGGAATTCGGCGGTCAGGGTATCGCCCGAAACGACGCTCGCCGCCGTCTGCGTATCCAATACGCAGACAAGATACCAATTAAACGCATCTACGAGCTTGCCCATACAGTTTTGCAGCTCGCTTTGCGGCGTTGCTTCGGCGGAAAGCACCGCCGCAAGCTCCGGACCCGTCGAAGTCAGCACATCGTCATAGGAAATCACGTTTTCATAGCCGTCCACATGGCTGATATAATAGCCGGGATTGTCCGCCGTTACCGTGGTATAGCCGCCCGACGCGCTTTGCAGCTCGGAAAGCCGCGCGCGCAGCGCGGTGAGCTTTTCGGTCGGGTCTATGACCGTGCCCGTGGAAAGCTGGCGTGAGGTGATCGCCTCGCATATCGCGTCCTCATAGCTTTCGTATTCATCCATATTCCCGCTGCGCATCGCGAGCACATAGCTTTGTGCCGCGCTGTAGATCTGCTCCTCAAGCACATCCACATCCGCCGTGCTCGCACCGATCTTGTTTTGCAGCGATTCGAAGTAGGCGATGTCCTCCTCGACCTGCTGCAATTCGGTATAATTGCGCGCAGCTTCTTCGGAACCGAATACCACCGCTACCGCATCGCCGCTTGCCACGCGGTGCCCGTCCGTCACAAGCGGCACAAGCGTGCCCGCCGCATCGGCACGGATGTAGCTTTCATCGCGTACCACAAAGCCCTCCACCGTCACGGCGTTGTCTACGGTAGTCTCCAGCGCAATCTCGGTTTCAACGGGTGAATAATTGATGCGGAAGATCTGGTACACACTCACGCCGACCACCAAAAAGGCAAGCAGCGCATACAAAATATTCATGCTTTTTTTGCGCTTCGGATGCAGCGGCACCACCTTGCCGCCATCCTGTTTTTCTATTCGGTTGGACATTCGGTCACCGCCTTTGCAATATCCAGCGCCTGTTCGAACAGTTCATTGCTCGGGCAGGCATCCGGGTACAGCCAATGGATGGCTTCGTTTCGCTTGAACCACGTGATCTGCCGCTTTGCGTAGCGGCGCGTGGCGCGTTTGAGATTTTCGACCGCTGTTTCCGGCGGCAATTCGCCGTCTAAAAAAGGTTTCAATTCCTTGTAGCCGATCGCCTGCGCGGCGGTCGCGGCGCTCGCGGCAAAGAACGCGCGTGCCTCGTCCAGCAGCCCTGCGGCAAGCATGTCGTCCACACGGCGGTCGATACGGTCATACAGTACGGCGCGGTCACGGAAATTCAAACCGATATAGGTTGCCGCATACGGTGAGGGCATATTGTGTGAAGCTGCGTCCAGCCGCGAGGGCGGTTCGCCGGTCTGCATGAGGACTTCCAAAGCGCGCACGATGCGCTTTTTGTCGTTGGCGTGCAGCCGCCGCGCGGTCTGTTCATCCGATTCGGCAAGTTTTTGCAGCATCGCTTCGCCGCCCATTTCGTCATACTGCGCTTCAAGCCTTTTACGAAGCGCCGCGTCTGCTGGGACTTCGACAAAAGCCGTACCGGCAAGCAGGTTATCCACATACAGCCCCGTGCCGCCCGCTAAAATGACGGTTTTGCCGCGCGAATGGATATCCCGGATACAGGCGGCTGCGTCACGCACATAAGACGCGACGCTATAAGGCGTTTCGGGGGAAAGAATGCTTAGCATATGATGCGGCACGCCGCGCATTTCCGCCGTTGTGGGCTTTGCGGACGCAATATCCATGCCGCGGTAAATCTGCATGGAATCCGCCGATACGACCTCACCGTTCAAGCGCAGTGCAAGCTCGACGGCAAGCGCCGTTTTGCCCGAGGCGGTCGGTCCCACCACGGCGAGCACGGGGATGCGCGCCATCACTGCACCCTCCCGAACTGCTTTTCAAGCTCCGTGCGTGAAAGCGTGATGAGCACGGGCCTGCCGTGCGGGCAATAGCGCACATCGGGATCGGCAAGCAGACGCTTTGTGAAATCGTAAAGCTCGTAATCCGTCGTGTGGTCGCCCGCCTTGACCGCGGCGCGGCACGCTACGGAGTGATACAGCCAGTCGAGCTTTTCCGAAAGCACCTCGCGGTGGTATTTGAGCAAATGCCCTGCAAATTCGGTCACGAGCGCGGTGATGTCCTCGCGCTCCAAATTGAGCGGGCAGGCGCGCACCAAAACCGTGCCGCCGCCGAAATCCTCCGCCGCAAAGCCTGCTTTTGTGAGCACCTCCATGTGCGCAAGCACGGCGGCATATTCCTCCTTGCTCAAGGTGACGGAAACAGGAACGAGCAGCATCTGGCTGCCCGACGCACCGTTGTCCTTTTGCAATTCGTTATACAGCATCCGCTCGTGGGCGGCGTGTTTGTCGATGATCAAAAGCCGGTCGCCCTGCTCGGCAAAAATATACGTCCGGAACGCCTCGCCCAAAATGCGGAAGTCCTCGGCGGGCTCCGCCGCAGGCGCGGTTTGTGTGCTTTGCACCGGGGATGTTTCGGCAGGCGGCGCGGATCCCGTCCCTGCCGGTGCTGCCGTTTTTGTCTGCACGGCGGTGGGCACGCTCAAGTCCGGCAAATCATCCTCATCCGTAAAAGCCGTTTCGATGTCGCGCAGCAGCGCGTTGTATGCGGAGATCTGCTGCGGGGTCTCGGCGGGTGCCACGGGTTTGGGCTGTACCGGTGCCGGCGTTACGACCTGCGGAGCGGTCGGCGCAGCAGTACGCGGCATGGCAAGCTGTTCGCCCTCCAAGCTCTTAGGACGCAGCACCGAAGGATCCGCAGACGGCGGTGTGAGCTTTGCTTCGGGGCGGGAGGTGTCCGCCGCAAGCGCGGATTTCGCCGCACGATACACCACATCAAATACACTTTTTTCGTTCGAGAAGCGTACCTCGATCTTCGCAGGGTGAACGTTGACATCCACGGCGGCGGGGTTGACGGTCAAAAACAATACACACGCCGGATATTTGCCGACCATGACGCTGTTTTTATAGGCTTCCGAGAGCGCCGCAGCGCCCGAACGTGATTTGATATAGCGGTTGTTGACGAAAAAGTGCTGCATGGCGCTTGAACCCCGCGAGCAATAGGGCTTGGAAACGAACCCGCGCACAGAAACGCCGTTCTGCTCGCTTTCGGCGGGCAGCAGCGTTTCGGCAAAGTCGCGCCCGTACACGGCGTGGATACACGAAAGCAGGTCGCCGTTCCCGGGTGTGCACATCTGCTCGCGGCCGTCTTTGATAAAGCGCAGGGATACCTCGGGGTGCGAAAGCGCGATATGGTCTGCCACAGACGCAACGGCAAGCCCTTCTGCGCGGTCGGACTTCAAAAATTTCATGCGGGCGGGCGTATTGAAAAACAGGTCACGCACAATGAGCGTGGTACCCACGGGGCAGCCCGCGTCGTCAAACGAAATTTGTTCGCCGCCTTCCAGCACGATGCGCGTACCGACAAATTCGGACGTCTCGCGGGTCATCATCTCCACACGCGAGACTGCCGCGATAGAAGGCAGCGCTTCCCCGCGAAAGCCGAGTGTCAAAATCGCGTCGAGGTCGTCCGCTTCGCGGATCTTGCTGGTGGCATGGCTTAAAAACGCCGTCGGCACATCCTCGCGCGCAATGCCGCAGCCGTCGTCGGTAATGCGAATATAGCGTATGCCGCCGTGCTGGATCTCCAGCGTGATGTTTTTCGCACCCGCATCGATCGCGTTTTCCAAAAGCTCCTTGACCACGGAGGCAGGCCGTTCCACGACCTCCCCTGCGGCGATGCGCTGGGCAATGCTTTTGGGCAGCTTGTTGATCTTTGCCATAGGGTCTGCACAGATTCCTTTCCCGAACGGACGGCTGTGCCGTTTCATCCGAATTTATATGTAAAGTGATTTAGCTTTCCTGCCTGGCGCGGGCGGCAAGCTCGTAGAGCTTGGTCATTGCCTCGATCGGCGTTAAGGTGTTGACGTCGAGCACCTTCAATTCGTCTGCGATCTCCTGCGCGGCGTTGCCGGCAAGGCTTGTTTGCAGGGAAATTTCTTCTTCAGCGGGCGCGGGCGCTGAAGATTTCGGCGCGCGCACCGTGTCGTTTTCTTCGAGCGCTTTTAAGATCACCTTTGCGCGGCGCACGACCGTATCCGGCACGCCGGCGAGCTTCGCCACGTCGATGCCGTAGCTGCCGTCCGCCCCGCCGCGCACGATACGGCGAAGAAAAGTGATGTCGTCGCCGTGCTTTTTGACGGCAATGTTATAGTTCTTCACGCCCTGCACGGTGTCTTCAAGCTCGGTCAATTCATGGTAGTGCGTGGCGAACAGGGTTTTTGCGCCCAACCGCTTGCGGTCGGCGGTGTATTCGAGCACCGCGCGCGCGATGCTCATGCCGTCGTAGGTAGAGGTCCCGCGCCCGATCTCATCGAGAATAATCAAGCTTTTGGATGTAGCGTTCTCTAAGATCTCCGCCACCTCGCGCATTTCGACCATGAAGGTGGACTGCCCGCTTGCCAGATCGTCCGACGCGCCGACACGGGTGAAAATGCTGTCGCAAAGCCCGATCTCGGCATGTGCGGCGGGGACAAAGCTGCCCATCTGCGCAAGCAGCACGATGAGCGCCACCTGACGCATATAGGTGGATTTGCCCGCCATGTTGGGGCCTGTTAGGATCATTGTGCGGTTGTCGCCGCAGTCCAAAAGCGTATCGTTGGGTACGAACGGCGCGCCGTCAAGCATTTTTTCAATTACGGGGTGCCGACCCTCGGTGATGTGGATGCGGTCGGAGTCGTTGACTTCGGGGCGCGTATAGCGGTTCGCCGCCGCCACCGCTGCAAGCGAACAAAGCGTGTCAAGCGTGGCAAGGGCGCGCGCCGTGCGGCGCGTGCGGTCATACTGCGCGGCGATTTTTTTGCGCACTGCGCAGAACACCTCATACTCCAAGCTCACGATGCGCTCCTGCGCGCCGAGCACCTTGGATTCGAGCGCTTTAAGCTCCTCGGTGATGTACCGCTCGCAGTTCGTCAGCGTCTGCTTGCGGATGTATGTATCGGGAACAAGCTCCTTAAAGGAGTTGGACACCTCGTAATAATAGCCGAACACGCGGTTGTAGCCGACCTTTAATTTTTTGATGCCGGTCTTCTCCTGCTCTTTGCGTTCGAGCTCGCTTAAATACCCTTTGCCGCCCTCGACGATCTCGCGCAGCTCGTCAAGCTCCGCGTTAAACCCGCTTTGGATCATACCGCCCTCACGCACGGAAAACGGCGCATCCTCGCGGATGGCGTCGCACACGAGCCGATACACGTCCTCGAGCAGATCAAGGTCGCGGCAGACGTCGCACAAAAGCTGAGATTTACAGCTTTCCAACCGTTTTTTGATTTCCGGGAGAGGTTCGAGCGTGGTTTTTAAGGAAAGCAGCTCCTTGGCATTCGCTGTATTGTAGACGACGCGCGTCATCAGCCGTTCAAGGTCATAAATCCCCGAAAGGCGATCTGTAAAGTCTTTTAGCCTTACGGAGTCGCGCAGCAATTCCTCCACGGCGTTCTGCCGGCGGGAAACGGCGGCGCAGTCGCAAAGCGGGCATTCCACCCAGGCGCGCAGCATGCGCTTGCCCATGGCAGTCTTTGTTTTATCAAGCACCCACAACAGCGAGCCGCGCTTTTCGCGGTCGCGCATGGTTTCGGTCAGTTCCAGATTGCGCCGCGTGGTTAGGCTTAATTTCATGAGCCGCGCGTCGGCGTACACCTGCACGCTGCGCAGGTTCTGTAAATCGCTTTTTTGCGCTTCATGCAGATATTGGAGTGTAGCCGAAAGCGCCAGCACTGCGCTTTTGTATGCTTCCCCCTGCAAGTCCTCTGTTCCTGCCGCGCCGAACTGTTCGCGTGCACGCAGGAGTGCCGCATCGTAATCCGCCGTTTCGGCAGGCAGCATTTCGACCGAGGCCTCGAGCTTCTTCGTCACGAAGGTGCGCACGCGCGACAGTGACGCCGCCTGCGGATTCATCAGAAGCTCGCGCGGGGCAAAACGGGCGAGCTCGTCCACGGTGCGCTCATCGATATTCTCTGAAAAAGCAGTCACCTGCACCTCGCCCGTGGAGACGTCCGCAAAGCAGAGCCCCATTTGGTCGAAGCACAGGTATAAGCACGCAAGGTAATTGTTTTTGGTCTCGTCGAGCATACTGCTCTCGATCACGGTCCCCGCTGTGATCACGCGGATGACATCGCGCTTGACGATCCCCTTGGCGGCTTTCGGATCCTCCATCTGCTCGCAGACGGCGACCTTGTACCCGCGCGAGACGAGCTTGGCGATGTAGCTGTCCGCGCTGTGGAACGGCACGCCGCACATCGGCGCGCGCTCCTCCTGCCCGCAGTCGCGCCCCGTCAATACGAGTTCCAGCTCGCGCGACGCGGTTTTGGCGTCCTCAAAGAACATTTCGTAAAAGTCCCCGAGCCGGAAAAACAGGATCGCATCCGGATATTCTTTTTTGATCTCAAAATATTGCTGCATCATCGGGGAAAGTTCCGCCATAATCCGCCTCTCTCACATCCGTTGCTGTTTTGCCGCGCAAGCTCGCGCGGCAGGTTCTCAGTGGCAGCCGCCGCAGGAACCGCAGTCGCCGCTGCAGTTGTGCGCCGCAGGGTCACAGGTCTGGGGATCTTCGCCGTTGACGCACATGGCAAGGATACCCGTGATGCGGTTCATCATGTCATCCACCGCCTGACGCGCAGTCTCGAACGCCTGCATGTGCTCGTTTGCCATGATCTGGTTGTAGACCGCCTGAAATTCGCGGTTGTATTCGTTCATCTTCTGCTCGTCGGGCGACTCTTTTGCCGCTTCCTGCTGGTAATTGAGCTGCACCAAGCGGATCTTGCCCATCAGGGCATTCAGCGCCTCGTCCGCGTCGTTTGCCTCTTTGGCAGCGGCGTAGGCAAGGTAGGTCTCATCCTGCTGGATGGCGGCGCCAAGCTGTCTGGTCAGAGTTTCGATGTCCATTTTTGTTTCTCCTGTCTGTATATTTTTTATTTGGATTCGTTTTCCGGTACGGCCTCGCCGAAGATCGTCCACTTGCCGGTCTCGGTAACGCGCACATCACAGTATGTGCCGATTTGTTCGGGAGAGCCTGCGAATTCGATCATCACGTTGCCGTCCGTGCGCCCTGCCAAGCGGCTCGCGTCCGTTTTGGAACGCCCCTCGACAAGCACGGTATAGGTCTTGCCGACGCTTTCGGCAATGCGCTTTGCGGCGATCTCCTCCTGCGCGGCGGTGAGCTCTGCGAACCACTGTGTTTTCTCTTTATGAGAAACGGGGTCGGGCAGTTCGGCCGCCGCCGTGCCCTTGCGCGGGGAATAGATGAAGGTGAACAGCGACGTGTATTCCACCTCGCGCACGAGCGAGACGGTATCCTGAAATTCCTCGTATGTCTCGCCGGGGAAGCCAACAATGATGTCGGAGGTCAGGGAAAGCCCGGGCACGGTCGCCTTTGCATCCGCCACAAGATCAAGATACTGCTGCCGCGTATAGCGGCGGTTCATAGCGCGCAGCACGCGGTCGTTGCCCGACTGCACGGGCAAATGCAGGTGCTTCGAGACCTTATCGCACCGGGCGATGGTTTCCAAAAGCTCGTGCGTGCAGTCCTTCGGATGCGACGTCATAAAGCGGATCTTGAAATCGCCGGGGAGCGCGTTGATCTCGCGCAGCAGCCCTGCAAAGTTCAGATCGCTTTTGTTGCCCTTTCCGTAAGAATTGACATTCTGGCCCAAAAGCGTGATCTCGCGGCAGCCCGCGCCGATGATCTCGCGCGCCTCGCGAAGCACATCCTCAGGCTCGCGCGAACGCTCGCGTGCGCGGACATACGGCACGATGCAATAGGTGCAGAAGTTGTCGCAGCCGTACATGATCGGCAGCCACGCCTTCACGCCGCCGCTGCGGCGCACGGGCAGGTGCTCGGCGATCTCGCCGAAGCCATCCGGCGCGCAGACTACGCGCTTGCCGCCGGTGAGCGTTTGATACAGAAGCTCGGGCAGGCGGTGGAGCACATGCGTACCAAACACCAGATTTACGAACGGATAGCTTTTGTAAATTCGCTCACGCACATGCGCCTGCTGCATCATGCAGCCGCACAGCGCCACGATCAGATCGGGGTTGTCCTGCTTGTAATTTTTAAGCTTGCCGACATTGCCGAACACGCGGTCCTCGGCGTGCTCACGCACGGCACAGGTGTTGTAAAGCACCAAGTCCGCTTTTTCGGGACTGTCGCAGAAGTCGTAGCCCATTTCGGAGAGAAGCCCCTCGATGCGCTCGCCGTCCGCCACGTTGCCTTGACAGCCGTAGGTGTGCACGTAGGCTAAGGGCTTTGCGGTGGGATATTTTACCGAAAGGATCTCGCGCACCTTTAACGCATACTGCCGCTGGCGTTCGAGCTCCTCCGGGGGGATATTATGCAGCTTTGCCAAAGTGTTTCACCGTATTCAAGTGTTTTTCAAATAGATCGAATGCAGCCATGCGAGGACATCGCGGAACACAAGCTCGTGATCCGCTTCAAACAGGATCTCGTGTCGGTCGCCCGGATACAGGATGACGGTCGGGTCATGCCCTGCAAGCACCAGATTGTCCGCGACGCTCAAAGCGCCCTTGCCGTTGAAGCCGACAGGGTCTTTTGCGCCGGAAATCACCATGATCGGTAAACTCTGCGGCACAAGCGATGCCCACTCGCGGCTCGAGCACTCGACCGCGAGTGCAAACAGATCGCGATAGCCGCCGAGCTTGAACGGGAAACCGCAAAGCGGGTCTTCGAGATACGCCGTCTGATTTTCGACATTGCAGCTGATCCACGCGACGGGCGACGCACCCTTTTCCCGCGCCATGAGGTTGCACGCCGCGTTGAAAAGCGTGCCGAGCTTATCCACATCCGCTCGCGGACCAAAGCGCTCGCACGCCGCGTTGATTGCAGGCTGCAAGACCTCCGCCGCAGCGGGCAGCTCGACTGTGCCGCAGTAGATCACGCCGTTCAGCTCTTCGCCGAAGTGCGCGGTATAGACCCGCGCGCACAAAGAACCCATGCTGTGCCCGAACAGGAAATACGGCAGGTCGGGATACTTCTTTTTCATGATCTTGGTGAGGATGTGCATGTCATCCACAAGCCGCTTATCGCCGTTCATATCGGCGAAAAAGCCGTAATCCGCAGGTGAATTGACAGATTTGCCATGTCCGAGGTGGTCATTGCCGCAGACTACGAAACCATTGGACGCAAGAAAACGGGCGAACGCATCATAGCGGTCGATGTGCTCCGCCATACCGTGCGCCATTTGGAACACGCCGATGGGCGACAGCTCCTCTTCACGCCAGATGAGCGTGCGAATATTATGCTGTCCGGTCGAGGAATGGAAATACGCTTCTGTTTTTACGATCGCCATGCCGCACCTCCGTAAAATACTATGGATTTTGGATTACATTGTATTGTACCACAAAAGCAAAGCTTTGTCACGTCCTTTCTCGCGGGAAGACGTTTCCTTTCGCATTACCGCCTCATAAGGGCGCAAAAGTGTATTTTTTAACAACTTCTGCGCGCAGGGCGTCGAAAAAACCGTCTTTTTCACGATGAAAAAGCATTGCGCGAAAAAAGGCGCTGTGATAAAATAAAGGTAGCCCCGACAGCGCGGGGCGTTTTCCGAATCACGCAGACGAAAGGAGGCAGTTATCCATGACTTACGAACAGGTCGTTGCCAAGGTCAAGGCAAAGTATGAAAACACAGACGCTTCTTCCGTCAACGGAACGCTTGCCATTCAGGTGAATCTGCTCGGCAAAAACGTCGAGGGTGTTTTCTATATTGAAGCCAAAGACGGCCGCGTCAACGTGGAGCCGTATGATTATCACGACAACAAGGCGGTCGTGACCGTTGCGCCGACAAATCTGATGAAGATCCTGGAAGGCAAAATGGATCCGATCATCGCCTACACCACCGGCAAGGTCTCCGTTTCCGGCGACCCCGGCGCCGTTCTGACGCTCATCAAGCTGGCAAAGAAATGAGCATTTTGCTTGCAAAACACGCTCGGCAGAATGCCCGGTGCTGATAAGGCAGTAAAAATGTAGAGAAGATGGTGTAACCCGTTTATGCGGCGGGTTACACCGTTTTCTTTTTATGCGGTGAGTTGTTTTGGTATCTGTGATGCGCTTCGCATCTGTTCCATCATTCTCCGGATCTCCTGCTCGTCCGGTAAACTGACTAATCCCACCGCCGTAAAATAGATGTCGACCTTCACCGATTTTCGGGCGTGCTTCTTAAAAAGGCAAAAATATTTGCCCACCAATATAGGTGGGCATTCACAAGCGTAAAGAATCAACGATTCTTGTTGAAATATTCACGATTTTGTGATATGATTTTTTTGGATTATTGTCGGAGGTGAAGTTGGTGGCTGTTAAATATGATAAGCTCTTTCACTTGTTAATTGATCGGAAAATTACGAACGCTCAGCTTGCGCAAAAAGCCGGAGTCAGTGCAAATATTATTACCCGTTTGAAACGAGACCAGTATATCTCCTTGGAAAGCATTGAACGCCTTTGTGTTGCTTTGAATTGCGGCGTGGATGATATTCTTGAATTTACAAAATAATTTTTTACCACCTAACTTCCGATAATTTTTTATTATCGGAAACAAAATTATATTGGAGGTCAATTCATGACACCCGAAGAAAAAGCAAGAGTTAAAATAGATAAGCAATTAAAAAACGCCGGATGGGATATTGTTTCTCGAGATGAGTATATTCCATCTAACGCATTAGCGGTTAAAGAAGCTTTGATGCAGGGAAATAAAGAAAGCGACTATCTGCTTTTTGTAGAGGATAGAGCCATTGCTGTTGTTGAAGCAAAAAAAGAAGAAAACAGTCTGGATGATATCGTTGCAGCACAGGCGGAAGCTTATTCTAAAAATCCACAAAACTGGTATCCTTTATGGTTTGACGGACGAATTCCTCTGGTTTATCTTGCAAATGGAAACAAAATATATTTTAAAAATATGCTTGCTGATCCTGATGGTGATTATATTGAGTTGACCGAAATGCATTCTCCTAAAAAAATGTTGCAAATTATTGGTAAAAAGTCTGAATATGGTGCGTTGCCAAGAATTGAAAAACGGGGATTGCGTGATTGCCAATATGACGCAGAGGTTGCATTTGAAAAGGCTCTTAAAGCCGGACAGAAAAAAGCGCTTGCTGTTCTTGCAACCGGTTCCGGCAAAACATATTTTGCTTGTCTTGCAGCTTATCGCTTGCTAAATTACACCCCCACAAAGCGTGTGTTGTTTCTTGTTGACAGAAATAACCTTGCAAGGCAGACGGAAACAGAATTTAGTCTCTTTGACCGTACTGAAAAGCAACGGCCCATGAGTTCACTGTATCAAATCAATCGCTTGAAAAAAGTTGATGATATCAATGGTGATATTGTTATTTCTACCATTCAAAAACTCTTTGCAGTTTTAACAGGACAATCTATTTCGGAAGAAAACGAAGATAAAGAAGATGAAAGCCTGTTCAGTTTTTCCGATGATAATAAAAAGGAACCTGAAATTGAATTAGGCAATGATTTAAAGCTACCGCCCGATCATTTTCAATTTATTGTTATTGATGAGTGTCATCGTTCAATTTACGGTAAGTGGCAGTCTGTGCTTAACTACTTTAAAAATGCGAAAATTTTAGGATTAACCGCTACACCGACACCCGAAGCGGAGGCGTTCTTTAACAAAAATAGAATCGAAGAATATACTTATGACGACTCTGTTGTTGACGGAGTCAATGTTCCTGCAAGGGTTTACAGAATAAAAACTAATGTCACGGAACACGGTGGTACTATTCATGCCGGGGATATTGTCAGAGATATATCGAAAGGCGGTGTTGAACTGCCGTCTTATGCGGCTGAAGAAAGAGTGGATTACAACGCAAAACAGTTAAACCGTTCTGTTATCAATCCAAGCCAAATTAAAGTAGTTGTCGCCGCATATATGGACTCTATATATACCGATCTGTACCCTGACAGAGAAGAAAACTGGAAATATATTCCAAAAACGCTCATTTTTGCAAAAGACGATAATCATGCAACACAAATCGTAAATGTGGTTAAGGAAGTGTTTAAGGAAAAATTTGAAGACGGCAAAGTGCCCGAAAAATTTGTGCAGAAAATCACCTATTCTGCCGGTGACTCGAACGCCCTTATTCGTGATTTAAGAACCGAAAAGGATTTTCGCATTGCGGTAACAGTTACTCTTGTAGCAACCGGAACCGATGTAAAGCCTTTGGAAGTTGTGTTCTTTATGAATGATGTACAATCAGAGGTTCTGTATACGCAGATGAAAGGCAGAGGCTGCCGTGTTATCAATGATGATAAATTAAAAGAAGTTACACCTAACGCTACAACGAAAGAGTGTTTTTATATCGTAGATGCTGTCGGAGTCACTGAGCACGACAAAATTATACCAAAACCTACAGGTACGGCAAACGGTAACGGTGGGAATAAAACTCTTAAGCTTGATCAGCTGCTCGAGCATCTTGCACACGGAGAAGTAAATGATGACAATCTTGCATTGCTAAGAGATTATTGTGCAACAATTAACAATCGGTATGAGGATAATCCTTTGTTCGGCAGGCATTTAAACATCTTTATTTCGGATTTTGGCTTTGCGCCGAAGACATTGGCGAACGCTATAAACAAAGCGCTGTCAAGTGGAAGTCTCCCTGAATACATTAGCATTTCTGCACCCAATGCAGAAAGGAAAAGTTTGATTTATTGCCTGATTTCAAATGTTGAGGCAAGAAAAAAGCTTCTTGAAATGCACAGGGGATATTTTGCAGTTGCACCGGATAAAGATAAAATCATATACAAAGGGTTTTCAAAAGAAACAGCAAGAACTTTCATAGAATCTTTCGAAAAATATTTGAGCGAAAATGCTGATAAAATCGAAGCTTTACGCATCATATACAATTCAGAAGATATCGTTATTACACATTCCATGCTTGCAGAATTGCAGGACAAGCTGCTTTCAGAGAATCGCTTGTTTAAACCGTATACTGTATGGAGCAATTATAAATTGCTGGATATGAACGGGAATGTGGAAGATTTGGATAAGAAGCAGAATATGAATGCGCTTACCCACCTAATTCAGCTTGTTCGCTTTGCTTACAAGAAAAGCAGCAATCTCAGGAGCTTGCTCAAAGGCTATTCACAAAGATTTACTCTCTACTGCGGACAAAACCAGCGCAACCTTACTCCCGATCAACAGGATATTATGAGGCAGATTGCAGATTATATCATAAACGACGGTTATATTGACGCAGTGGAACTCAACGCCGTTGATACAGATCTTTGGCGAAAAGCGATTACAAGTTTCGGTGCCTCGGCGTTGACGAGCGAGATGATCAAACTATCAAAATTCATTTTAAAGGCGGCTTAATATTATGGCAAATACACAAACAAAAAGCGAAGCAACATTACTTAAAAAGGTATGGGATATTGCGAATGTGCTTGCAGCAGCGGGCGTAGGATTTACTGATTATATCACTCAGCTTACCTATATTCTCTTCCTTAAAATGGATGACGAAAAAGAGGAACTCGGTCTCGGCAGTTCTTTGCCTGAAGGGTGCAAATGGAAAGACCTTGTTGACCTGAATGGATCTGATTTGGTTGAAAAATATGAAGAAATCCTCAAAGAGCTTGCAGATGATACAGGTTTGATCGGCACAATATTTACTAAAGCTTCCAACAAAATTGACAGTCCGGTTCATCTCGCAAAAGTTATCCAAATGGTGGCAAGTGAAAACTGGTATATGATGGAAGGAGATTTCAAGGGAGCTATTTACGAATCCATCCTTGAAAAGAACGGGCAGGATAAAAAGAGCGGCGCCGGTCAATATTTTACTCCTCGTGCTTTGATTAAGGCAATGGTAGATGTAATCGATCCTAAAATTGGAGAAACTGTTGCCGATCCGGCTTGCGGAACAGGCGGATTTCTTCTTGCCGCTTATGAACATATGAAATCGCAGAGCAAAGAGATTGCCAAGCAGAACTTTTTAAAAAATAACGCTTTATTCGGTGCGGACAACACACCGCTTGTTGTTACGCTTGCTTCTATGAATCTTTATTTACACGATATCGGCACCAAAAAAAGCCCTATCGTTTGTCAGGACTCGTTGCTGGATACTTCGGATAAAATGTATGATGTCATCCTTGCAAATCCTCCTTTTGGCACAAGACCGCAGGGAAGTGTTGAAGTTGCGGCAAACAGGCCGGAGTTTATTAAAACATCCGATAACCAGGTCAATTTCTTGCAGCATATTATGTCCATTGTAAAAACAGGAGGCAGAGTGGCGGTTGTTTTGCCTGATAATGTGCTGACTGACGGCAATGCTACTGCAAAGGTGCGTGAAAAGCTCTTAAAAGATTTTAATCTACATACGATTCTCAGACTTCCAACCGGTATTTTTTATGCAGGCGGCGTTAAAACGAATGTCCTTTTCTTTGAAAAAGGTTCAGAAACAAAGGATATTTGGGTTTATGATTATAGAACAGGTATAAAGCACACCATGGCCACTAAGCCAATGACAAGAGAACATCTCGACGACTTTGTAAATTGCTATTGTTCCGGTCATATGGAAGATAGGGTGCAGACCTATTCTGAAGATAATCCAAACGGCAGATGGCGTAAGTTTACGGCTGACGAAGTTTATTCTCGTGACCAATTAAAGCTTGATTTCAAGTGGATCGATTTAACCGAAAAAGATGACCGTTCTATTACTGAAATCCTTTCCGAAATGCAAGAAAAAGCATCTTCCATCAGCGAAGCAGTTTCAAAGCTTCAAGAGACGCTTGGAGGAATTGACTTATGATTGATACGAAAGCGTTAAGAGAGAAAATCCTTGACCTTGCTATCCGTGGTAAACTTGTCCCGCAAGACCCAAATGACGAGCCAGCTTCGGTTCTCTTGGAGCGCATTCGTGCTCAGAAGCAGCAGATGGTAAAAGAAGGTAAACTGAAAGCAAAGGATATTAAAAACGATACCATTATCTTCAAAGGTGAGGATAATTTGCATTATGAGCAGTTTCAGGATGGAACGGTGAAATGCATTGAAGATGAGATACCGTTTGATGTGCCGGATGGGTGGGCGTGGACGAGGCTTGGCGTTATCTGCCCTTATGGAACTTGTGAAAAAGTGGAAACCAAAAATATTGCAGACAATGAATGGATTTTAGATTTAGAGGATATTGAAAAAGATACGGGACTTATTCTTAAGCATATAACAAAAAAGTATCGTTCTGCAGTAAGCACCAAGCATAGATTCTTACAAGGGCAACTGTTATATAGTAAACTTCGTCCTTATTTAAATAAAGTGGTGATTGCAGATCAAGACGGCTATTGCACATCTGAAATATTGCCATTAGATTTTTGGGGCGGTATTTCACCTTTATATATGCAGATTTATTTAATGTCGGCTACATTCCTATCATATGTAAACATGATATCCTATGGAGTTAAGATGCCAAGATTAGGAACAAAAGACGGGGAAAAGGTTCCTATTGCACTTCCGCCATTACGACAACAAGTTATCATAGCAAAAAAAACAAGAGAATGTTTGCAAATTCTTCTATCTCTAACGATAGAGAAGGATAATTTAAAAAATTTAATTGAAATCGCTAAATCCAAAATCCTTGACCTTGCTATTCGTGGCAAACTTGTACCGCAAGACCCAAATGACGAGCCTGCTTCCGTACTTTTAGAACGCATAAAGGCTGAAAAAGAAGAACTCATCAAACAGGGCAAAATCAAGCGGGATAAGAAGGAATCTGTCATCTTTAAAGGTGAGGATAACTCTTATTATGAGAAGATTGGCAATTCAGTAGCCTGTATAGATGATGAATTACCTTTTGAAATACCGTCTTCATGGATATGGTGTAGGGGATATTCATGTTTTTCCGGTATGGAAACCAGGAGCCCTAACGGAGATTTTTTCAAGTATATCGATATCGATTCCATTGATAATAAACTACATAAAATAAAATGTCCAAAGGTAATAGCGACCAAAGATGCGCCAAGTAGAGCGAATCGAGGCGTACAAACAGGCAGTGTTCTGTTTGCTTTTGTAAGACCATACTTAGAAAATATTGCGTATGTCGATGAGCAAAACAAAGATTGTATAGCATCAACAGGATTCTATGTATGTAACTCAAATGGTGCGTTGTATCCTTTATTTATGTATTATCTAATGATATCCGAATATGTTGTGCAAGGACTAAATCAATTTATGAAGGGCGATAATTCGCCATCTATCAGTAAAGGCAATATTGAAAACTGGTTGTATCCAATCCCCCCAAGTAATGAACAAAAAAGAATTTGCTCCAAACTCGAAGAACTTATCGAATTAACTTTGACAGTAGAAAAGAGCCTCAGTTGAGGCTCTTTTCTATTCCTTCTAGAATTGAAAATAGACAATCTATTTTAGATACAATAGAAAGTTGTTCCTTAAACGGCGGCAAAGGAATGATTAGATTATGCAGAACCCTTGATGAAAAGCCTTGCAATCCTATGCCATGCCCACCAATACGGCCCATCTGTTTCCAGAGATAAAAAATGTAGTAGTAAAATCTATTTGAAATTGAAAGTTCAGCGTATGGACGAAGTTTATGAATATGATTCTGTATGCGGATTTCTTCGTCATGTTCCCAAATTGCGGCTCGTCCAATATCCCCACCTTCACACACCAGAAGATCGCCTTTTCTAACAGTACACTTTTCGATTTCATTTTCAGAAAATCGCATCTTTTTTAGAGAATCAAGAACGAATCGATTCCAGTACAAATTTGAGGTTGTAATATAAGTCATTAGGTATCCAGTAGTGTTAGATGAATTTAGTGCTTTACCTGTGTTGTGCGAAAAGATTTCTCCGAGTCTACACCATATCCATGAAGACGGTATTTCAAAAGGTAATTCATCATCTATACAGGCTACTGAATTGCCAATCTTCTCATAATAAGAGAAGTTCACACCATTTCCGTTATAATATACCTGCGGAAAACCGCAGAATAATTTTACGGAGGTGTCTTATTATGAAGACGCAAAACACATTTGAAGAATACTTGAGAAAGGGAAATCTTTCGGAGAACACCATTACTTCGTATCTGTGGACTGTCGATTTCTATAACGCCCACTATGACGGAGTAAGCAAGGAAAACCTTTTAGCTTATAAAGGGTTTCTAATGGAATTTTTTAAACCGAAAACAGTTAATCTCCGAATTCAAGGAATTAACAAATATCTTGAGTATCTCCACAAAGAGCGCTTACAACTCAAAGCAGTCAAAGTCCAGCAAAAAAATTTTTTGGAAAATGTTATCAGCAATGCTGATTATAAATTTCTGAAAAAGCAGCTGAAGAAAGACGGAAACATGGAATGGTATTTTGTTGTCTGGTATTTGGCTGCCACCGGTGCCAGAGTAAGCGAACTGATACAGATTAAGATCGAACATGTTGAAATTGGATATTTCGATCTATATACTAAAGGCGGTAAATTACGACGATTATACATACCGAAAAAATTAAGAACAGAGACTCTTGAATGGCTGGAGGAAACACACCGTTCCTCCGGCTATTTGTTTCTCAACAGATACGGTGAAAGAATCACAACCCGTGGAATATCCCAACAATTAAAGAACTATGCCGATAAGTATGGGTTGGATAAAAAAGTAGTCTATCCCCATTCCTTTCGGCACAGATATGCTAAAAATTTTCTTGAAAAATATAATGATATTGCTTTGCTTGCTGACTTAATGGGTCACGAAAGTATTGAAACTACCCGTATATATCTGCGCCGTACTGCCAGTGAACAGCAAGCATTAGTAGACAAAATTGTAACTTGGTAAAAATTGAAGCCGCCCTCGTTTTTAAGGGCGGCTGATCTTATGCTATGGAATTTGCTATTTCATCCAGCCGTGTGAAGATTGTTTCTATCGTTTCTACAATTCTCTTTTGTTCGGCAAGTGGTGGTACTGGGAGATAAATGGTTTTTAAATCAGTTTTGTTAAATTTCAGCATCGCTACACCTGTAGAAATTGCCTTGAGTTCTTTGTAACCTGTTGGTGATTGTAAAAAATAATACAGATAATCTCTATATTCATCATTTGTTAATCGTATCATCACCGAGTTAGGTGCTAAAGTCATTTTTCTTTTTAAGTCGGGAACTATGAACACTTTTCCAATAGAACCTATATTGCTTAAAATGAGTTCGCCTCCAAATAAATTTGAATTTTCAAGAAACTCATAACCGTGTTTATCGGTATAAGTAAGGTTTTTGGTGAGATTGTTTGAAAAATCTGCTGTTTTAACCATTATAGCGTAATCTGGTTCTTTGAATGATACAACATTGGCTCTTAAGGAAGCAAAACTTCCGCTTGCAACTTGGTCGGTCACCTTTTCGCTGTATTGCCCTAAGCTTGTCCACTGCCAACCTTGAGGTAAATCAAACGGTAAATTTTCACATTCTTCTGCTGATTTTCCAACAATTCGATAATAAGAGTTATCCTCACCTTTAAAGATGACGGATTCCTTCTTATCACGCTTGATTTTGCCCTGTTTGATAAGTTCTTCTTTTTCAACCTTTATGCGTTCAAGCAGAACTGAAGCTGGCTCGTCATTCGGGTCTTGAGGAACAAGTTTGCCACGAATAGCGAGATCAAGGATTTTGGATTTTATGTTTTGGATGCATTCGAATAAACCGTCTTTATCGTTGTCTATAGTATCAACGACAAAAAGTGAACAATTTACCTTTTCACATATTCTTTCTTGTTCACTAAAGGGAGGTAGCGGTAAGAGAGCCTCTAATACGATTTCACGGCGAATGCCGGGAATAATTCCATTTGCCTGTGAAATTATATTTCTAAGCATAGCAGATATAGCTATGTACAGATATTGAGGTTTAATAGCTCCAGTACATCGCAAGGCCATAATCTGCCTTGCTATATGTGCATCTGCAATATCACAAAACGCCATTTTGCCTACACCAGATCCCTTCACCGTCAATAAAAGATCCCCTGTTGTTGCGTGCGTTGTAGGTGTAGGTGTCCAGCGATTTATAATGACCTTCCCATGCTCAAGGTTACTTGCACCTGTAATGTATGGAATTCCATCGTTAGCATCATTGTATTGCTCTGGTGTTAAATCTTGTCCTGAGTAAAGTTCAATGACATCTGAATAGCGACACCACGCCCACCCATCCGGCACATCAAACGGTATCTCATCTTCAATGCATTTCACCGTTCCATCCTGAAACTGCTCATAATGCAAATTACAACAAGCAATATCGGGTCTTAGGGCAATGCCCTAATGAGAATCACTGTTTGTAGCCGTATGGGGATACAAACAGTCTGCTCGCTAAGATGATACAGAAAAACCGGAGAAGGCAGCAATGCTTTCTCCGGTTCGTTCTATGTTACTTTGATTTTCTTCGGGTTTGCTTTTGAAATTTTGATGATTAAATCATCCACAGCGTCGGTATAGCGTCCTTCCTGCCGCAGCTTGTTCTGAAACCAAATGAGATTTTGAATGAGAAATCTGCGCTCATTTTCCAAAAGATAGAGATGAAAATTCTGTTCTTTCATATGTAAATCCACTCGTTGTTGACGATTTCAGCGGCTCGGTTTCGGATGCTGTTCATCTTTTGCACCCACTCCATAGGACGATTGGCTTTCAGCTTTTCCGTGACATTTTTCTGCTCGGAAAGAGTGGATACAAGCGACCGAAACATCCGCTCCGCCTGCTGATCTACATCTGCCAGATGTTCGTTCAGCGTTCCGGCGGTCAATAGGTTGTAATACCAAATTCGGTGGCACTGTTTCAAATATCGCCGGTATCGTTGTCCCCAAACTCCGATTTCAATTTCTTTTTCGGGCAGTATTTTCAGATCGGGATATTCATAATCGCCCTGTCGGGTATATGTGCCGCCTGCTTGTTCATAAACGCTTTTCATCGTAAAAACCTCCTGTGTTTTATGGCGCTTTCATTTTACAGAAGATCTTTTGGAAAAACTAATATGTCGATTGCAGTTTTATCGGCATATACAGAAAAAGAGTACGAATCCTTCGATCCGTACTCTCGTTTTTGCACTGCAATGCCGGTTTCTGTGTGTTTTTCTGATACTGCCATATGCACACTCAGCAAATTGCCGAGCGTGTTTTGTTTTATGCTATATTTTCAAGAGCGGGCGGCGAACAAAAGGCGGCTGCCGCAAAGCGACAGCCGCCTTTTGTTTAGTTCAGAAATGATTGTAGAGCGAATCAGCCTTCACGCTTTTTCTTCAGCGTGACCGCCGCAACGCCGGCCGCCATGGCAAGCATAGCCGCCGCAGCGATTCCGCCGACAACCGTACCGCTGGTCTGCGGGATCTCGGGGTTCGCCGTGCTGGTCGTACCCTCTTCTGCTTCCGTCGTCAGGACAGGAATCACTTCAGTCTCTTTTTCGCCGCAGACGGAGCAGACTCTTTCACGCGAGCCTTCCTCGGTCTCGGTGGCCTCCTTCACAACAACCCATTCGCCGAAGTCATGTCCGAGTGCCGGGATCTCTTCCGTTACGGTCTCGCCGCAACGCGCGCAGGTGCCGGTTCTGGAACCCGCCTCGGTGCAGGTGGCTTCCTTGGTAACTTCCCATTCTGCAACATCATGACCGAGTGCCGCAACAGGTTCGGTCACAGTCTCGCCGCAGCGGGTGCAGACGCCGGTCTGTACGCCTTCTTCGGTGCAGGTAGGCTCATCCGTTACAGTCCATTCGGACACATCGTGGCCGAGCGCAGCAATCTCGCGGGAATTCACTTCCGCATCGCAGACCGTGCACTTTTGGATCTCCTCGCCAGCCTCGGTGCAGGTGGCAGGTGTCTTCACTTCCCAGTCGCCCGCCGTGTGGCCGGTAGCAGCGATGGTACCGGTGCTGACAACTTCGCCGCAGACCGTGCAGACCGTCTCGGTCGTGCCTGCCTCGGTGCAGGTCGGTTCCTTAGTCGTGTTGGTCGTGGTGGATGCATGGCCACAGGCGATCGTTACGGAAGTCGTCTTAGAATTGGCGATAACCTGATCCAAAACATCTTCCCCATCCATCGTGGTGCCGTCAGAAGCCAAATCAATGTTTAAGCTCAACGCAGAACTGGGTTTTAACACTCTAAACTGCGCTGTCATAATCGTACCGCCCGCAGTAGCCTTTTCCATAGATGATGCGACAAAACGAAGAGCCGAATCAAGAGTATGGATAACCGTCATGTCGAAGACTCTCTCATATGCCGCCGAGTCGGCAACATATTCAAACGCCGCTGTGTCATATTCCAGGTTAAACTGTAAGCCACCCAGATTGGAATTTTCTGACAAAGACACCGTTACCGTGATGACATCGCCGACATTTGCCGTGGTCTTGTCCGTAGAGAGCGAGAGCGCCGCCGTGGTATTTACCGCGAACGCCGGAACTGCGCACAGGCACACCAGAGCAAGAACCGTCAGAATGCTGACAATCTTTTTCATAGTTTGTCCTTCCTTTTTTAGATTTTTGTTTTTATTATAACTCCCCTCCGTGCGCACACAGCTTATAATGAAAGCGCAACACTTTCGTAATAAGGCCCGCAGCCGCACCCCTCCAAGCGGAGCGGTCCACAGTTGCACGCACAAAACGGATTTATAATACGATTTTCTGCAAGCGTCGCAAAGCATAACGCAAAAAAGCGCAATTGCAGACAACTATACATTTTGCTTTCTATATTATAGAAGAATCTCTGTATTTTGTCAATGGAATTTTTAAGTTTTATGTGATTTTTCGGTTGGCTTTTTGGCTTTGTGCGAAATCCCGTACATCGCTTCTGATATTGGGTTTGGGCAGACGTGGAAGTCTGCCGCTATCCGTTAGAGCAGGGTTTCGGCGGTGCAGGGAATTCCCCGTACCGTTTCCGACCTCTGATTTCTGACTGCTGAATTGCGGGCGCGCGGACAGCCGCAAGGGCTGTCCCTACGGTGTGCGCAGACGGTCCACTTTTTGCCCCCCTTAAGACGAGGGGGGCCGGCTTGGCGGCGTAAAACGCTGCCAAGCCCGGGAGAGCGATAATCTGTACGCTGAATTTTAAGCGTCCAGCGTGCGCATGCCGGCGGCGGCTTGGAGGATCCAGCGGGCGTCGACGGCGTCGATTTTGCTGTCGGTGTTGACGTCGGCGGCGGTTGCGTTTTCAAGCGTGCGCATGCCGGCTGCGACTTGCAGCACCCAACGCGCGTCGACGGCGTCGACTTTGCCATCACCGTTTACGTCGCCGAGCGTAATGCCTAAAGCTTCTGATGTCAATACATACACGCTGAAATGGTCGGTGGTAAAGACCATGTAACCGTCTTGATACACGGCGTTCATATCCGTATAGGTACCATCCGCTTCTTCGCGGTAAACCTTGCACGTTCTGCCATCCATACCGTCCGGAACAGGGATTTTGACCGTGACCGTACCCGCGGGCTGGATTTCTGCGCCGTTTTGCACAAGAGTGATGTTATACGAAACTCGCATTTCGGTGCTTTCCGTCTGCTCCACGTTCAGCTCAGTATCCTCTGAAAGCACGCCGTCGGTCGTTTCCATTACGATAATGCCGGATGTCATGTCTTCTGCCGCAACCAGAGCGACAAACGGGATGCTATTTTCCGCAGCATAGGTTTCAGCATAGCTGCCCGCGTAACCGTAAATAGTGAGGTTGTCACAGTCTGTAAACGCACCATCCCCGATGCTCGTCACGCTGTCCGGGATCACGATGCTTATCAACGAAGAGCAGTTGCAAAACGCATAATCCCCAATGCTCATCACGCTGTCCGGGATGTCGATGCTCGTCAGCGAATAGCAGTTGTAAAACGCTTCATTCCCGATGCTCGTCACGCTGTCCGGGATCACGATGCTCGTCAACGATCTACAGCCTCGAAACGCATTATTCCCGATGCTCGTCACGCCTTTTCCAATCGTCACGCTCGCCAGCGAAGAGCAGTACCGAAACGCATTATCTCCGATACTTGTCACACTGTCCGGGATCACGATGCTCGTCAGCGAAGTGCAGTAGTAAAACGCTTCATATCCGATGTCAGTTACGCTGTCCGAAATGTTGATGGTTGTCAACGATCTACAGCCCCCAAACACATTTTTCCCGATGCTCGTCACGCCTTTTCCAATCGTCACGCTCGCCAGCGAAACGCAGTCGCAAAACGCCTCAGACCCGATGCTTGTCACACTGTCCGGGATATTGATGCTCGTTAGCGAAGTGCAGCCTCCAAACGCAGAATCCCCGATGCTTGTGACGCTATCCGGGATATTGATGCTCGTCAGCGAAGAGCAGTTTCTAAACGCATACTCCCCGATGCTCGTCACTGTATACCCATCCAATTCCGATGGAATGTCAAGCGTGGTCGCAGAGCCTGTGTAGTCTGTGATCTCACAGGTTTTGTTCTCTTCGGACAGAACTTCGTATTCGAAATCCCCGCTTGTGATTCCCGCCGCGAAGGCAGTAAGGCCTGTCAGCGGCAGCGCAGTCAGCATCATACACAGTGCCAAGAGCGCCGAAAAAATTCGTTTTTTCATTGGATCGTTCCTTTCTTTTGCGATTGGGCATCGCGGTTTGTATATATGTTCAGTTCCACACGCCCCACGGCAAAGCTTTTGCACCGAGTCGACTTTGCCGCAAGACGAGGGAACTCCCCCAACTTAGATTTTAGATATTAGATGTGCAGCATGGAGGTCGGATAAATGCTGGGGGGACGGAGATTAAAATAATTCTCGTAGCGGCGGCAAAGTTTTCTTTCACTGTGTAGCCGTGCTTTTGCGGGAAACCGTCTATATTGCCCAAACACCTATTATCTCTCTGTCTGCGGGCAGGCATGGCTGCCACTACTGGGTGATGTGAATTTTCGTGCTTGTATGAATTTCCTCACACCACTTCTGGCTTCTGACAACTGATCTCTGCGCTCACAGTGTGCGCATGCCGGCGGCGGCTTGGAGGATCCAGCGGGCGTCGACGGCGTCGATCTTGCCGTCGGTGTTGACGTCGGCTGCGGTTGCGTTTTCAAGGGTGCGCATGCCGGCTGCGACTTGCAGCACCCAGCGCGCGTCCACGGCGTCGACTTTGCCGTCCGCATTCACGTCGCCGAGGATGTCTTCCGAAGGCAACGCGACAAACGAGATATCGTTTTCAGCGGCATAATCTTCGGCGAGTGAATCGTCATCCCCATATATCACAAGATCAGAGGAAACACCGTTTATCACCGACGCACCGATAGAAGAAACGCTTTGTGGGATACACAACGTATTTAACGACGCACAGTTTGCAAAGGCATAATCCCCAATGCTCGTAACTGTATCTGGTATGTAAATACTGGATGCCGTATTTCCGGCAAAACCATAATCACTGATGCGAATAATCTCATACCCGTCTATATAAGCCGGGATTGTGATACTGGCATCATTCTTTTGCATTGACGAGGCATACTTAACCGAATATGTTTGCAGCGGGGACAAGTATTTTACCTCCGCAGTTCTTGTATCATCGCTTTTCAATATTTCAAATTCTTTCTCCCATTTGGCATATAAGGTCAGATACGTTGTGGCTTTATCATTTCCCCCAACTGCCTGTGTGCAGGCTTGGTCGTAATACCACCCAGCAAAGGTATAGCCATTTCTCTTCGGCGTTGGCAAATTGGCACTGAGCAAATCGCCGTCATAGACCATTACGTCCGATGTAAAGGCAAATTCTGCGTTGATATCCAGCGTGATAACCCACGCTGCTTTGTTGCCGTTTGCATATGTGTCATATTCCTCGCCAATCATGGCAATATATCGATATTCGTCGGCAAGCACAGACCTGCATTTTTCCAAGCTCTCCAGAAGGCTTGTGTATACAAATTTGTTTTGGCTGTTGAGAATTGTTCCGACTATCGACGTCGGTGTTTTATCATACAGCAAATCTACGTAATAGCTGTGCACCGACACCCCGTACGCAAAGCACGAAAGCAGCATTTCATGGCACGCCGTATAGGTTTTGGAATACCGTTCTGCATCACCTGCCACACTGCTCGCAAGCCCATCAAGCGACTCTTTCATATAGCTTTCGATATAGTTTGTCGCTTTAATTAAGCAGGTGGATTTCACGGCGTCGTCCAGACCGAAAATCGCATTTGCCATAATTAAAGAAACATCCTTTGCAATCTGTATCGACGAGGCCGCACTGCCGAACACCAGTTGCAGTGCCTCGCCTGCCGCTTCCTCCGCCAAATTCCAAAGAACAGTCTCCGCAGCGTTTTCAAAGCATTCCGCCACCCCAACATTGGCATCGGCATAGATATCTGCCAGCCTTTGACAGGCCGTGCTCAGCATAGCGGCATTCACATTGTATGCACTATCTTGAAGCGCATATATGCCGATCAAATTCAGCACTTCAATACATTCCTGTTTTACGTCTTGCAGCGCTGCATATACCGAAAGTTTTTCAAAATAATCCCCAACCGTTTCTACACCGCTTGTTACGGCAGATACAGCGCTCCAGATATTCGAGATCCCGGTGGATGCTTCATACGCACGGTTCAGCTTTTCCACATCGCTTGCAGAAAGGTTGCTGAATTTTGCTGCTTTCAGCGCAGCCTCGTCCATTTCGGTAAAATAATCCAAACTATACGAAATACAAGTTTCGCTGATGGACTGCACCGTATCGTTTAGGTGCGAGATATAATCTAAATCACTTGCTTGCTGCAGCAGAATATCCAGTAAAATCGTTTCATAATAGTATTCCGGGTTTGCCTTGAACGCATCATTGATCACCCAGCTTGCCATAAAGTCCGTTGCGTCCAGCGGGTCCGGAAAAATGTAATGGTACAGCATATTTGTGTTTTGGATGCTGTCTTTGCGGTCGATCAATCTCGCCGCCAGGTAAGTGTCATAGGTGTGCTCGCTGATACAAATCTCTATACTATCCGAAGCACCGTCTATAGTTGTCAGCGTAACGGTATAGGTGCCGGTCTGCACCGCTTTCAGGGGAACCGAAACTATCCCGTTCTCTTTCGTCCCGACGCAGGACATACCACCGTTAAGTACCAGCCCGCCCTCGGGACCGGAAATCTCGACATGGATGGTATCCTCATTATGCTCGTAGGTGTCTGAAATATATTCCGCGCTGACCGCAAAGGTAGAGTTCAGGCGATGTTCTTCAAAATCGTTGGCTATGGTGATCGTCGTGTGACTCGTGGCCCCGCCGGGGACAGAGGAATTGTAGTGTATGGTGGCGTTGAGGAGAGGGTCGTTATCTAAACCAATATGGATGCTCTCCCATTCGGCTTGGGAGCCGGAATAGTAGACGTCTGAAAGCGAAGTACAAGACCGAAACGCAGAATCCCCAATGCTCGTCACGCTGTCCGGAATCGTGATGCTCGTCAGCGAAGAGCAGTTGTAAAATGCATACTCCCCGATGCTTGTTACGCTGGCCGGGATCGTGATGCTTGTGAGCGAAA
>ERZ1090861.170-NODE-170-length-43078-cov-10.007717_pt1 | contig 43078 bp, 39 predicted proteins | sample MGYA00478482_ERZ1090861 | MGnify/ENA primary metagenome ERZ1090861 (study PRJEB33644, sample SAMEA5815744) | chicken gut metagenome | biome: Chicken; feature: Gastrointestinal Tract; material: Caecum | place: Ireland | collected 2019-01-01 | study: A study of the... | reverse complement strand
TGATCAGCTCAGTCTGTTCAGATATCATTGTTTTCAGTTGTGATACTGTATCTTTGTGCCAGTGTCTTTTCCATATCGTGTTGCCTTATAAATCAGGTCAATCCTGTCCTGTTCTGTCGCCTCACCATTATGCCGGATCCACTGGATTGAGTCAGCCAATGCGCAGAATTCTCTAAAGCAGACTTCCCCGTCGAATCTTGCGATATTCCCGGCGTCATCTTCAATCTGTACGTAGCATTTTGTCCCTGTAACCTTCATCTCACAGCGTCCTCTCTTATGATACGGCTCCCTATAACGTACTCAAGTACGGTCTAATAAAAATCAACAATAATAACTTATCTCTCCAAAATATATAAACCATTTCTGAATAATATCAGCACTTCGTGCCTCAATCATTCTCATAATATTCCTCAACGTATGTGAAGGTATTCTTGAATTATTATTGCAGAGCAGACATTTCCCCGCGCTGGTAATCCATACCTTTGTTGCATTGTCGGAAGGCTTTCCTTTTGCGATATGTACGTGGATTGGTTCAACAGGTTTATTCTCATTTGTCCAGAAATAAATCCAGTATTCTCCCATTCTAAAGATTTGAGGCATTCTCAAAGCCCCCTTCCTGAGAGAATTCAATAATAAGATGAGCAGTTGATCTTATTATCTCTTCGAATTGCTTAATCTCTTCTTCCGAAAAATGGTAAATATCTTCCCATGTGTAATCGGGGAGCCAGCATGCAGCATGTTTAAATCCATATTTTTCGTCTGGTCTCTCAATATACACTTTTACTCTTCCATCATTCTGCATATCAGAATGAACAATTTCTGTCTCATCATTCAATGTCATAAATGGATACATCATATCATCATTCCTCCCTGCTTCTTATACACTACTATTATATCCCATTAAAAATATTTTCAATTAGGATCTGCCATACAAACCGGAAACCAGAAACCGGAAACTGAAAACTAAAACTCGTACTTTGTTCCATGTGAAAGTAACAGTCCATCGGTTAATTCTACACATAAAATTATAGTATTCTCATCATCAAAATTATTATGTCCATTGTCGATCCACTCAAAAAATACCTTTTTTAATTTCTCGGCAATCCAGTGATTTTCCTCTTCCCCGAAATATCCCAAATTGATACTCTTTCCATGTGCCGTGAACCATTCACCAGCTATTGCAACAGTAGAGTTGCTTTCCATATGCCTCATTTTATTTGAAAGTGCATATGTAATAATATAAAATGCACCATTCTCATAATACGCATTTACATAACGTACAAAAGGCACCTCATTTTCTACTGTTGCCAATGCAATAATGGTATCTTTTCCAAATCGTTCCGACATTATTTTTTCAGTTTCTTCACTTAATTTTATTTTTTTCACAAAGTCATCTCCCTTACCAATAAGAATTTGTCTGCTTAACAAACTAGAAGTTGTCTAATACATCTTTAATGCTTTATTATTTTGGCAGCCACTTTAATGATTTTTCCGCCATGTTTTACAAGCTGTCTACCACCGACACCTAAACCAAGTGCCGCAACGGCTGCCCCAATGGATCCATACTTGTTTATGCAGCCCGGACATAATCCCATTTTCGAATCGCCTACAAGAGTTCGTTTACATGCCCTGCACTTCTTATTCTCCGCCATCTTCATCCTCCTCCACGGAAACCAAATATATATGTTCCTTTTCCTTATCTTGCTTCGCTTCCAATGCTGACTTTAAATCTTCAGACAGCTGATACCAGCAATCTCTATTTACCGCATTGTACGGATAGTTCAAATGTATTAGAGCAGCTGCTGAATATCCTCTGTTTGGCAGAGCTTTCGTAAAGAAATCTGTCATCACTCTTTGGTAACGTGACATCTCAATCTGCGCTCCGTCTGTATCCCCAAGGTAATCAAGCACCTGCATTCTCAATCCGACAAATTTTGTCGCTACTTGAATATCTTCCGTGAGGAATCCTATATAACCTCGAATCTGATCTTTTCTTTGAAATATCGGAAACCTTGTAAGCTTCAGCATGTGCTCAGTAGATGTCGTGAGATCTGTATATACACTATTCACAGCAGAAAGAAGCTTGTCAGCAGCCTTTTTCAGGTACTCTTCTCTTTCTTTATCTGTGCAATTTTCGCCTTGAGCTTTCAGGATATAATAGCGTGCATCCAGAAACGGAACTTTGATATCTCTGTCCCGGTCTCTTGCAATTTGAAAACTCTGCATTTCCTGAATTGCATCCACTTTTGCATAAATCTGTCTCATCTGCAGCTGATTCGTAATACTTCTGGATGCCTCTAATGTACCAGGATTAATATTTACTTCTTTGAGCGTTACATCTTTTACCCTTGTCCCAGTCTCATCAACAATAACCGCACGCAGGTTTCCATCTACCTGCTTAGACTCTCCGACCTTATAAATTCCATCCTTTAACTTCTGGCGAATACCCTTAGGAAGACTGTCAAAGTCAGGTAGCAGTTGTGTGGCTCCCTGTGAAATGACTTCTGCTCTTTGAACGACTTCGCCAATGATTCCAATGTCAGCAACAGGGAGGCTTGGAACATAGGTCGTTACCGCATTGGTTCTAATCGCATCTATAAGTTGCTGAACATAACCACCAAAGAAATCGCTCATGGCAAGTATATCTTCTCCGGTTTTGTCCTCTTCGGTCACAAGGATATGAACTTCATCGCGAGGAATTATTGATGTGCTTTTATCATCCATATTCACTTGAACCTCCTGCATCTTACAAATTCTAATTGTCGACCTAGTTTTACTTCATTATACCATTCGTTTATTTCCCTGTCATTGTCTTTCTTACCCATGCGAAAAGAGAGCGGAACATCATCTGTCCACTCTCTTACCAAACGTTTTACATGCCTTATTGCTTCACACCATATCGTACCCAAATGCGAAAAACCGCACTTACTTGTGATATGGTTGTCCATAACGTATCCAAGTGCGGTTTTTTCCCAATTTTCCTTATAAAACCGCCCTTCCCGTTTCCGGTGTATATATACTGATTGCCCTACTTTCACGACTAAAATAATATATATTGTCTGAAAGACTATCCTTCTCCGGCTTATTGAATACCTTTATTACTGTCATCATATCGTTTAAATCTTTATCCGTCAATTCTTTAATTGCCGGAGTCAGGATGATATCATTGATCGAGTTCGGAAGTATATATAAATCTGCATAGGCCATAGGAATTAGAAAGTTCATACTTTTCTCGGTGTCGCTCGTTATTAAAAACAATGCAGTCTTGCAATCTCCGAGAGTATCCAGTTCCAGCTCATCATAGACGGTCAGATTCCAGACCTTCTGAATGTTAAAAATAGAGGTTCTGGCCGTGGCTCTGATAAGGATACGTTTGGCTATCTTATCTGAAAGGAATTGTCAAGGTCTTTTTAATCATTTTTACAAGAATTAGCAAATAATGAGAAAGTGTTGGAAATTTACTACTGATTCCAGCGCTTTCTCATTGTTATAATAATACAATTTTGCCAAATGACTTTAAATTCTGGTTACATTCATAGCCATTTGCGATTTATAGACAATAGATATGAATATGGGTTTTCTCGCAAAAAATGTTTTTTATCTATACTATAAGAGACTGCAGATGCTATAACAGATACCCCCATACCAGCAAAAATTGCTTGTTCTACAGGCATTCCTAAAAGTGCCATCGGTATCCCCGTCGCACTGGCAGATAGCAACGATACCTTGAGGAAGGTTTCAGTAAACCATTTGATACGTGAACTTTCAAGAGCAGCCTTGAAGTCGTTAAATGCTGGCATAAACTCATTGCTATATAAGTCACTTATCTCTTGCTGAATAACATCTATAGGCCTATCTCCATCAAAATTCTGTGTAAGCTTAGTGAGTTGTGTTCTGAATCTCCCTAATTCATCTCGGTGATGATTTTTAAAGGAAACTATATCATCTAGAGGAGTATCTGGGGAAATAGAAAGTCCACTTATGACAAAATTAAGCAACAGACCTTGTTCCAATTGGTGATCTCTTGGACGTCTACTACAGAAACGGTCTTCAGGTCGTATTGTCGTTTGATTGCCCCATCTAACAGTATTACCTATATTAAAACATGGGATATCGTTTGTAACCATCCCTAAAGAGTGATCTTCGCACAATTTATTTGCCAGTGCTATCATATAGATATACGCAAATTCCCTGTCGAAATAATATATTTCTTGGTCATCTAAATGGCGGTTAAAGTGTTGTATCTCATGCCGGATTCTCCATGACATTTTGTCTCTGTATATTCCGCCATCCAAAAAATCTCTGAGATGTCTTCTTACTCTATAAGACATTTTATCGCTCCAAATTCCGTCGTATCTATATGCCTGCGATGAACAAATGACTTGTATAAATTCAGGCGAAAATAACAAATCAAGTATATCTTCTTCAATGCCAACAACAGATTTGTCATTAGAGTTTACATAAAGAGGTCGTAAAAATCCAATATCAGCGAGATATTGTGTATCTGGTTGCTTATACGGATGGGTAAGAGACTCTGGAACGATGGTTGATATAGAGTCCCAGAAAAGGATTGCTGTTTTTAGCCAGTTTGTATCCACTATATCAATGGTTGGATAATACAAAGCATTTGAAAATGCAGGTCGCATAACAAGTTTCCTCCCGAAATTAATTATAAAAATATTATACCATATTTTGACAAAAAATAAAGCCGGAAGTCTGTCATAATTTGGTACAATCAAACTGCATTTAGACGAATTAATGAAAGAATGTAATTTATCAATCAGCAAGCTCTCATATCGTGAGGAAATGCAACGTACACAGCTCAAAAAACATAAAGATAATGATGTTCAAAGATTAGATATTGCTGTTCTGTCACGGCTTTGCTATGCCTTAGGCTGTGACTTAAATGATCTTTTAGAATATATTCCGCCTGAGAATCTAAACAAGTAGAAAGCCATACCAAGAAGAAGAAAGTGTTCTATCCTTTTACTTCCTCTGGTATGGCTTTTCTTTTATGAGCATTTCTCAACCATATCACACCCAAATGCCAAAAAACCGCACTTACTTGTGATATGGCTCCCCATTCATAATCCGATACCCCCGATACACCTGCTCCAGCAGTATCACCCGCATAAGCTGATGGGGAAACGTCATCTTCGAGAAACTAAGTGCATAATCCGACCGCTTCAGCACTTCTTTGCCCAGTCCGATGGACCCGCCGATCACAAATGCGATGCTGCTCTTTCCCTGCACTCCCAGAGTTTCTATCTTCTCTGCAAATTCTTCCGAAGAGAGCATTTTCCCGCCGATCTCCAGAGTAATCACATACATATCATCTCTGATATATTTCAGCAGCCGCTCCCCCTCTTTCGAACGGATTGCATCTTCCACTGTCCCGCTTGCCTGATCCGGGATCTTTTCATCTGCTACCTCTATGATCTCCAGCTTACAGTAGCGGCTCAGCCGTTTACTGTACTCTGCAATAGCGTCCCTTAAGTACTTTTCTTTTATTTTCCCTACCGTAATTACCGTAATCTTCATTGCTTCTCCTCTTTATCAATTCCCTCCTGGGCCGGACCTTCCAGCAGATTTCCCTTATAATCAAACCGGGAGCCGTGACAGGGACAGTCCCATGTCCTCTCATCCGGATTCCATGACAGCTCACATCCCAGATGGGGACATACAATGTCTACCTGAAATAACTCTCCTTCTTCCGTCTTATAAACGCCCGCTTTTCCCTGAGGTGTGTCCACAATCGCTCCCTGTTCCCGTTCAAGGGCAGCCGCCGTCTCATCCGGAATATGAAAAAATCTTTTTGTCAGTCCTTTTACAGCCTTTCCGGTATCTCTCATAATCTGCGGAACCTCCTCCGCCGAGAAACGGGATGGATCAAATACTGCTGAATACGGATTATCTATGCCGCATACAAGATCTCTCAGCAGCATGGCAGATATCATGGAAGAACTCATGCCCCATTTCTGAAATCCGGAAGCCACAAGCCAGTCCGGACGGTCCGGCGCATATCGGCCGATAAAAGGAATTTTATCTGCGGTAATACAGTCCTGGGCGGACCAGTACGCTGCCACACGGCAATCAGGATACAGGGCTTTTGCCTGCTCCTGCAATTTTGCGTATCTGCCGCTCTCCCGGTTTTCACCGGTCCGGTGTCCCTGGCCGCCAAGCAGAATATATCTGTCATACTGCCGGAAGGAAAGTTTATCCTCTCCATCACCTATATACATGCCATTTAATGTTCCCGCCTGTTCCAGTGCAAGCACATAGGAACGTTCCTGGTGCATTCTTGCAAAATACATCCCCGGAAAATTCACAAAAGGAAAATGGGTGGCAAAAATGATCTTCCCTGCCAGCACAGTTCCGCAGGCGGTTCTGATTCTGTTCCCCTCGACTTCTTTTACCGGGGTACTTTCATATATGTTCAGTTTTCCGGCAAGTCCTTCTATAAATTTCAGCGGATGAAATTCTGCCTGTCCGGGGAAACGGACTGCCCCCGCACATGGCACGGGAATCTCAATCTGCCTCTCAAATGACGCATCTATGCCAAGTTCCCGCGCTGCTTCTGTTTCCTTTTTTAATTTTTCTTCATTCCGGGAGTACACATAAGAATCCGTCACTCTCAGATCGCAGGGAATCTGCTCTTTTCCTATGATTCGTCTGTACTCTTCCACTGCAGCCTGATTTGCCTGAACATACAGCTTTGCTGTTTCTTTTCCTTTTTTCTCAATGAATGTATGACAGAACATTCCATGCTGAGATGTGATCTTTGCAGTTGTGTTCTTTGTCTGTCCGCCGCCAATCCGTTCAGCCTCCAGCAGGACGGTATGCACTCCCGCCTGTTCCAGCTGATAGGCGGCCAGGATTCCTGCCATTCCGCCGCCGATCACAGCCACGTCTGCCTCAATATCTCCGTTTAAAGCCGGCTGCTTTTCAATATTACAGGTTTTACTCCATATGGATTTCATTTCAATCCTCCCGTGAATTTTTACTTATAAGGTTTCCCATGGGAGGGGATTTATACCTGTATGGATTCTGGTATCCGGGTTTTACCGGCCTGCCTGATTTCCGGTTCCATATACATACAGTTCATGCAGAGCCCTTGTTGCGCAGATATATTCCGCCTGTTTTTTCAGCGGATTTTCTTCACTTCCCTGAATCGCAAATACCTGATCAAACTCCAGACCTTTTGCAAGATAAAATGTAGTAACTGTCAGACCTTTACGGAATGCGGAACTGTTTCTGTCTACATATGACACATCTATGCCTCTGTTCTGCAGAAGGCGGTAAATATCAAATGCTTCTTCCTCTGTCATTGTAATAACCGCTGCAGTTTCATACCCGTCTTCACCCACATTCAGATTGTCCCGGACTGCAGAGAGCATCTCCTCCTCGGAGTCAAATAGCTTCTCTTCAACTTCTTTTCCATGCCGCTCCAGAAGTTCAATATCTGACACTCCGCTTATTTTTGCGGCAAATGTTGCGATCTCCCAGGTATTACGGTAACTTTTATTCATGACAACCTTACGGATATCTTTTCCGAATATTTTCGGAAGAAAATTCAGCACATCCCGCTGTTCCTTATCAAGCGTCTGAGCCCGGTCTCCCAGAATCGTCATGCGGCAGCGGAAAGTCCTGTTCAGTATCAGATACTGAAGATAGGAGTAATCCTGCATTTCGTCAATCACCAGATGCTTGATGTTCTTATGCACACTTTCTCCTGTCAGGCGGTATTTCAGATAAAGCATGGGATAAACATCTTCATACGGAATTTTTCTTCGCTCAAATGGCACATTTGAAAGAGGATCCTGCCCGCAGTATTCCAGCAGCCGGTTATAAATCTCATAGATATCCTTTGTGACATACATTCTCTCAAATTTCTTCTGAAGAAAGTCTCTGTCCTCTTCAGAAATATCCCGGCCTCTCAATGTTTCATATGCATCGATAAAATACTCCATCACCGCATCTATTCTTCTGAGAATCGGTGTTTCGTAAAATTTATCATAGAAAAGATGAATGATTTCCTGTTCCGACAGATGCATTCCCCGGAAATCAATATCCCGAAAATCCATCAGGCTGTCCTCTTCCAGCGCCAGAAATCCTTCCAGCTCACCTGCGAACTGCGCGGACTGTTTCCAGCGGAACCTTTCCTCCGCTCCCGCATCCGGGAAACGCATCATTCTCTCCAGCTGATCATATCTGTCCTCGCAGTCTGCCGCAGTATCTTTCAGCTCTCTGTATGCAAAAAGATCAAAGCTCATTTCACGGATATTTTCCTCTCCCAGTTCCGGCAGAATGTGAGAAATATAATCCGCAAACACGCTGTTCGGTGAAAGGATAAGTACATTGGAGGACCGCAGTCTGTCCCGGTCATGATACAGAAGATAGGCAATCCTGTGCAGGGCAATGGAAGTCTTCCCGCTTCCTGCCGCTCCCTGGATAACCAGAATTCTGTCTTTCGTATTGCGGATAATTTCATTCTGCTCTTTCTGGATGGTGCGGACTATATTTTTCAGCTTTACATCTCCGTTGCTGCCCAGTTCCTGCTTCAGAATCTCATCATCAATCTTTGTATCGCTTTCAAAGGCATAAATCATTCTTCCGCCGCGGATCTTGTACTGCCATTTTGTCAGAATCTCTCCTCTGATTTCACCGGCAGGAGCCTCATAGGAGGCAGGACCTTTATCATAGTCATAAAATAATCCGCTGACGGGAGCTCTCCAGTCATAGACCAGAGGAGTCATCCCTGCCCGCTCGGCAAAATTTCCGATTCCGATATAAAATCTTTCCGCTTCTTCCTCATCTTCAAAGGCAAAATCCACCCGTCCGAAAAACGGGGCATCCAGCATTCGCTCAAACCGATGCTTTAATTTCTGTTTTTCATCATTAGCATTGCTCTGCTGAAGCAGCGCCTGACGATTATCATAATCCTCGTACCCGTACTGGTCCATTTCCGCATAGTTTTCCCAGTAGTACTCATGCATGCTTTCAATATCCTTCTGTCCTTCTGCCAGATCTTTCTCTATCTCACGGAGCCGTATATTCAATTTCTGAAGTACTTCCTCCAGAAATTCTTTACCCTCAAAATTGTTTTTCTTCTCTGTCATGATATTTATTCTCCAGTCTTTTATACAGCCGGGACTGCACATTTTTTCCAAATGTGCAGTCCTCCCTGTCTTTATGCAGTCATAGTGATAGTATAACATGTATTTTTTGAAATGATATCACAATTTAGTCATAAATTTAGCTTAAAATATTGAAAGATATTTTAGGAAATGAGGTAAATCACACAATGAAAAAAGAAAATCGAAAAATGGCGCAGCAGCGCAGAGCCCAGGAACGAAAGAAAAAAGCAATACGAAAAAGGATCTCGGCAATACTTGCTGTCCTGATTCCCATACTGGTACTTGCGGCTCTTGTGGCAGTCCTTATCATCTTTACTGCCCCCACTTCCTCTGACAGCTCCGGCGGAAGCGATACAGGAACTGCCGAGGACTCTTCAGGCTCCGGCAGCACAGATACAACTGATACTGCAGACTCTGACAGCGCCAATTCTTCCACAGACACATATTCTACCGATACTTCTCTCACAGTCGAGGACGGCGATACAGTCAACATTGATTATGTAGGCTCTATCGACGGCGTGGAATTTGACGGCGGGAACACGAACGGAGCCGGAACCGACCTTACCATTGGCTCAGGACTGTACATTGATGACTTTGAAGAACAGCTCATTGGCGCACATCCGGGTGACACTGTAGAAGTCAACGTCACCTTCCCCGAAGATTACGGCAACGAAGAACTGAACGGGAAAGACGCCGTGTTCGAAGTCGTAATCAATGGAATTTATGAATAATTTGAAATTATCGGCGGCAATGCCGGTTGGATGAGAGTAGAAAAAGCTTGGATACAAACGGCAGGATACGCCTTTCGGAGAGCGGCTGAGGGGATTTGGGGCGACTTTGAAGCAGAATTTAGTAAAACAAAAGCCCTGGGTGCAGGCGTTAGGATTTTCAATGGAACTGTCCGAGCGGAACGTGAGTTTCCATTGAAAATCCTGTTTTTAGCCTGTATCCAGGGTTTTTCTGTTTTACTTTATTCTGCGGAACGGAGATCAAAATCTCCTCAGCCACTCTCCGAATACGATTTCTGTTTACTCTGTATCAAAGTATTTTCGGACTTTTTTTCAATCACATGCCGCAGATAAATTCAAATGTCACTTTCGCTTTAATTGATTTAATTCTTCTTTTTCTTCTCTGCTCACCCGATATGACTCGCGGATTTTCTGTATGGCCTTATTATGGGTAAAGTCATCCATCTGATTATCTTTCAGCAGCGCCTTTGTTTTTTCCGGAAATTTTACATAACATACCTGCAGTGCCCAGGCCACGCCCATTTTGCTATAATAGCCATCATTCCGGACCGTGCTGCATATTCTGAGTATTTCATCAATGTGGCTTTCATCCACAAAATGGGACATCATTGCCACAATCATAAACCGCAGCCCGAATTCTTCATCGCTCTTCTGATATTTCTTCAGGTAATCAAACCAGTAGTCCGGATCTTCCTGCATAAATTTGTAACTGTTCACACAGCTGTCGCAGACCGCCCAGTTGGTGATCTTCGGCACAAACTCTTCCAGATATTCTGTTCGCTCCTCGCGATCCATTTTTGCATATCCAAGCACAAGCCCCTGCAGCATGATCTCTTCATGAATGGAATCTGCCCCGATCTTTTCCGCAGCCTCATCCAGATAGGACCTGAAGTCACCCTTTGCCACTTCTTTGGCCAGTTTTCGCATAGCAGGAAGCCGGACGCCCAGAACATGTTCTACTCCGGGCAGAAGCTTCTGATTGAATGTTTTATAATCCTCTTCCGATAATTCGTGCAGTTTTTTTCTGATTTCTTCTACCATTACTGTTTGCTCTTCAGATACTCATCAATGCCCTTTGCACCGGCTTTTCCGGCTCCCATGGCCAGGATAACCGTAGCTGCGCCCGTCACGGCGTCTCCGCCTGCATATACGCCTTCTTTTGACGTCCGGCCGGTTTCCTCATCTGCTACGATACATTTTCTTCTGTTTATATCAAGACCTTTTGTAGTAGAAGAAATCAGCGGGTTTGGAGATGTACCGAGAGACATGATCACTGTGTCAACCTCGATGTCGTATTCAGAGCCCGGGACCTCGATGGGGCGTCTTCTTCCGGATGCGTCAGGCTCGCCCAGCTCCATCTTAATCACAGTCATACTCTTGATATTTCCGTTTTCGTCCACATTGATTTTCTTCGGATTTCTCAGAAGATCAAATACTACGCCTTCTTCTTTTGCGTGATGCACTTCTTCCACTCTGGCCGGCAGCTCCGCCTCACTGCGGCGGTATACAATATGTACATCTGCTCCCAGACGAAGAGCCGTTCTCGCCGCATCCATGGCAACGTTTCCGCCGCCTACAACCGCGACTTTTTTGCCTGCAATGATCGGCGTATCATAGCTGTCATCAAACGCCTTCATCAGATTGCTTCTCGTCAGATATTCATTGGCGGAAAATACACCGTTTGCATTTTCTCCCGGAATGCCCATGAACATTGGAAGACCTGCGCCGGATCCGATAAATACAGCTTCAAATCCTTCCTCTTCCATAAGCTGATCAATGGTTGTGGATTTACCGATTACAACATTTGTTTCAAATTTTACGCCCAGTTCTTTTACTTTTTCGATTTCTTTTGCCACTACTTTCTGTTTCGGAAGACGGAATTCAGGGATGCCATACACAAGCACACCTCCCAGTTCGTGGAGTGCCTCAAATACAGTCACCTCGTAACCCATCTTGGCAAGGTCGCCCGCGCATGTCAGTCCGGAAGGACCGGAACCGATCACGGCAACCTTATGTCCGTTCATTTTTTCAGCGCCCTGAGGTTTGATGTCATGTTCCAGTGCATAATCTGCAACAAACCGCTCCAGTTTTCCGATGGATACCGGCTCGCCTTTAATGCCGCGGATACAGACACCCTCACACTGAGACTCCTGAGGGCAGACACGTCCGCAGATTGCCGGAAGAGCGCTGGATTTTCCGATTACTTTATAAGCCTCTTCGATATTTCCTTCTTTTACCTGATGAATAAATCCCGGAATATCAATGGATACAGGACATCCTTTGATGCATTTGGCATTCCTGCAGTTCAGACATCTCTGTGCCTCTTCCATTGCCTCTTCCATATTGTATCCAAGACAAACTTCATCAAAATTTGTCGCACGTACTTTTGGATCCTGCTCTCTGACAGGCACTTTTTTCAACATATCAGCCATTATTCGTCACCTCCACAATGTCCGCATCCGCCGTGATGGGTATCGCCCTCCTGCAGCCTCAGCATCGCACGGCCTTCTTCGGTCTTATACATCTGACTTCTCTTCATTGCCTGGTCAAAGTCTACCAGGTGTCCGTCAAATTCCGGTCCGTCTACGCAGGCAAATTTGATCTCGTCGCCTACCTGGAGACGACAGGCGCCGCACATACCTGTGCCGTCCACCATGATCGGATTCATGCTGACAATCGTAGGAATCTCCAGTTTCTTTGTCAGGAGGCAGACAAATTTCATCATAATCATGGGACCGATTGCAACACAGACGTCATATTTCTTGCCTTCTTCCACAAGTTTTTCAATCTTTGTGGTAACCATGCCTGCGTGTCCGTATGTACCATCATCTGTACACGGATAATAATTTCCGGCTACGGCTTTCATCTCGTCTTCAAGTATGAGCATGTTCTTTGTCTTTGCTCCTACAATTACGTCTGCGTCAATTCCCCGTTCTTTCAGCCATTTTACCTGAGGATAAACAGGCGCGGCGCCTACTCCTCCGGCAACGAAAAGCATTTTCTTCTTTTTAAGGCTGTCAATATCTTCGTGTACAAATTCAGAAGGACATCCCAGCGGGCCTGTAAAATCGCGGAAATAATCTCCTTCTTTCAGAGAGCCCATCTTTGTCGTTGACGCGCCTACTTCCTGGACGACAATTGTAATCGTTCCTGCTTCTCTGTCATAATCACAGATTGTCAGAGGGATTCTTTCTCCCTTCTCGTCCATCTTTACGATAACAAACTGGCCTGGCTGACAATGGCTGGCAACACGCGGCGCATGCACATCCATAAGAAAGATCTTGTCCGCCAGTTTTTCTGCTTTCAATATCTTATACATGATTCTCCTCCTTGTAAAAACTGCCCTTTTTTTATAATACGCCAATAGAGTGGGAAAGGCAAGCAAAAAAGCAGACACCGGAGACATATCCGGGTCTGCTTTTTCGCAGATAAACTGGTTTGTCAGAACATTTCTGACGGATTAGAAATCAACTTCTGTTCCGTAATATGTACATGTGAGAAGTTTTTCCATTGTTGCAGGATCAATTGCGCGTGGGTTGGATCCTGTGCACGCATCTCCTACAGCCAGTTCGGCAATATGAGCCACTTTCTCTTTGAACTCATCTTCATTAATGCCGAAATCTTTCAGAGTTCTCGGGATGTTCAGTTTTACATTAAACTCGTTGATCTTCTCTCTTAAGCTGTTAATCAGCGCTTTTTCTGAATTTCCTTCAAGTCCCATTCTGCGGGCAATCTCTGCATAACGGCTTGCTGCAACCGGATCTTTTGCATTGTATGCGATTACATACGGAAGATAAATTGCATTTGCACATCCGTGCGGAATATGGCCTGTGGAGAATGCAGCGCCTGTCTTATGAGCCATGGAGTGAACAATTCCAAGCAGAGCGTTGGAAAATGCCATTCCGGCAAGACACTGTGCATAGTGCATCTGCTCTCTTGCTTCCATATTGCAGTTGTAGGATGCCGGAAGATAATCCAGTACCATCTCAATTGCCTGCAGTGCAAGCGGATCTGTAAACGGTCCGTGAAGAGTAGATACATACGCCTCGATTGCATGTGTAAGCGCGTCCATACCTGTGTAAGCAACCTGTTTTACCGGAAGACCGGATACAAGATCCGGATCAACAATCGCTACATCCGGTGTAATATTGAAATCAGCAAGCGGATATTTTACACCTGTCTGATAATTTGTTATAACGGAAAATGCGGTAACCTCTGTTGCGGTTCCTGATGTTGACGGAATCGCAGCAAATTTTGCTTTCTGTCTCAGCTCCGGGAAATTAAACGGAGTGCAGAGATCCTCAAATGAAGTCTCCGGATACTCATAAAATGCCCACATAGCTTTTGCAGCATCGATCGGTGAACCACCGCCCATAGCTACGATCCAGTCCGGTTCAAAAGCACGCATTGCTTCAGCACCCTTCATAACTGTCTCAACAGACGGATCCGGCTCAACGCCTTCAAAAACCTGTACTTCCATGCCTGCTTCTTTCAGGTAGTTTACGGCTTTGTCAAGAAATCCCTGACGCTTCATGGAGCCGCCTCCGACAACCAGTATTGCCTTCTTTCCTTTTAAATTTTTAAGCTCTTCCAGGCTTCCTTTTCCGTGATAAATATCACGCGGTAAACAAAATCTGCTCATGATCAGCATCTCCTTTTTGTTATTTTTTTAACACGGATATTATACCTCTTTAAATAAAAAAATGCAACCGGAGTTTCGTAAACAATTTGACAATTTTTTTCAAATTATTTAAAAAACACAGCTGCATTTTTCTTGTTTCTGTTATTTAAGATTACTCTGCTCTTGTTATATAATTTCGAGTTGTAACATCCGTTGCTTTTCCATTGTTGTTATTAATAAGAACAGCATTAAAAATAATCTGCGAATTTTCCGGCATATCTACGGGTCCGGTATATCTTTCCGAATCGCTGGTAGGCGTTGTTCCGTCCATTGTATAATAAGCCGTATAACCATCCGGTACTGTAATGGTAATCTGCGTTGGCTCAGTATACTGTCCGGTAGCCGGATTAACTGCGGGTGCACTCGCAATCGGAAACTCAATCGTATATTTTGCAGAAGACGCAATACTGGGAATCTCTTTATCGTTTATGGCGATTGCTTTAATTACCACTTCTCCCTCGTTCTGAAGAAGAATCGGTTCCCGATATTCCTCACTGGATGCAGTGGGATCTGTTCCATCGGTTGTATAATAAATTGTACCTCCTGTAGAAGAACTGATAGTAACCTCCTGTACCTCAGAATATGTTCCACCCTCCAGGCTGAAGGAAGGAGCTGCGGACACATAATCAGATACAGCGTTCAGAACTGTCTCGTCCTCACAGTCTGCCAGCAAAGGAGAAATCTTTTCCAGCTGCTCTGTATCCATATAAAAATCAATTGCCGCCTGATAAAGATCTGCATTTGTCGGCTGCGATCCCAATGCGGATAAAAATACAGATTCTGCTGAGTCCAGATCATTCTGCTCAATATAAATCTCTGAAAGTCCGGTATATGCCTCTGCTCTTGACTTATCTTTTACAATAGCACGGTTAAAATACGATTCCGCCTGTTCGTAATTTCCGGCCTGAAGCGCGCTGTATCCTTTTTTCATAACCCCGGTATAGGAATTCTGGTATGCAACATAAATGCCTACTCCAATTAAAGCAAGAAGCAGAAACAGGGTAATCAGCAGATTTCTCCTGCGCTTTTTGGCTGCCTCTCTTTTTTTCAGCTGCTGCTGGCGTCTTCGGTCGTCCCGCTGCCGTCCGGTCTGTTCACGGTTCGGACGTACATTTCCCGTATTCCGGGCAGAGCCGCCGCTGCGCGTTCCCGCGGCAGTCCGGGAACCGCTTCCTGTATTGCGCAGTTTTTCCACATTCCGGGAAGATCTTTCTTCCCCTCTCAGGCCTCCCGTACTTCCGGAAGTCCTGCCTGTGCTGCGCACACCGCCGGTGCTGCGGCCTCCGGCACGATTCTGTTCTCCGGTACGACGGTTCATGTTCTGTCGTTCATCGCGGATACGGTCAAGTTCTCCCTGACTCATTACACGGGTCGAATTTACACTCTGTACTGGAGTTCCTCTCCTGTTGTATCTTCTGATGTCCCCGGAACGTATCTGACGAGTTGCGCCTTCTACGGAACCTTTGACTTCTCTTGCCAGAACATCTTCCAGCGGATTATAGTCCGGTACAATCTGCACTTCTGCTCCACATTCAGGACAGATCACCTGATCATCCGGAATATTTGCTCCGCAGTGCAAACATTTCATTGTGATCCCTCCTGACTGCGCACACTTTCTACACAGTTATTCATCAACATTGCAATGGTCATAGGCCCGACTCCTCCGGGAACCGGGGTAATGGCGGATGCCACAGGTTCTACAGATTCAAAATCCACATCACCGCAGAGGTGATTCTTCTCGTCTCTGTGGATTCCCACATCAATAACTACAGCTCCTTCTTTTACATAATCCGCAGTGATAAACTCTTTTTTCCCGATAGCCACAACAAGAATATCAGCCCTTTTCGTTGTTTTCATCAGGTCGCATGTCCGGGAATGCGCAACTGTTACAGTTCCGTTTTCCCGCAGAAGAAGAGCAGCCATAGGTTTTCCGACAATATTGCTTCTGCCGACAATCACACATTCTTTCCCTTCAATCTCAACACCGGAACGTTTTAAAAGCTGAATAATGCCCGCCGGCGTGCAGGATACAAAGCCTTTTTCTCCAAGCCAGAGTCTTCCTACGCTGACCGGATGAAAGCCGTCCACATCCTTATCCGGGGATATGGTCCGGATAATCCTGTCTTCGTTTATATGAGAAGGAAGAGGAAGCTGTACAAGGATACCGTTTACAGTATCGTCACTGTTCAGTTTCTCAACCAGAGCGACCAGCTCCTCTTCTGAGGTATTCGCCGGCAGCTCATATGCTCTGGAATCAATTCCAATATAAGCACATGCCTTTTTCTTATTATTCACATAAACCGAGGAAGCAGGATCTTCTCCCACCTGAATAACAGCAAGGCAGATCTTCGTTCCCTGCTCTTTCATTCTGCTTACTTCTTCTTTCAGTTCATCTTTAATCCGCTTTGAAATTCGTTTCCCGTCAATTAACCGTGCCATTGATTTCTCCTTTGGTTAAAACAGTCCCGTAATCTTCCCGTCATCTGTAACATCAATTCCATTTGCCGCAGGTACGCGGGGCAGTCCGGGCATTGTCATTACAGCGCCCGTCAGTGCCACAACAAAACCGGCTCCCGCGCTTACGTATACTTCCCGTACATGTATATTGAATCCGGATGGACGTCCGAGTTTTTTCGCGTCATCCGAAAGGGAATACTGATTTTTGGCCATGCATACAGGAAATTCTGAGAATCCCATCTCTGCGATTTTAGCAAGCTGTTTCTTTGCGGCAGGTTCATAAACCACACCGTCTGCTCCGTAAATTTCCTTTGCAATACACTCGATCTTTTCTTCCAGGCTGAGGCTGTCATTATAAAGCGTATGGAAATGGCTCGCCTCTTCCTCCAGAGTCTCCAGTACTTTTTCAGCAAGACCGATGCCGCCTTCTCCGCCGTTGGCCCATACTTCTGACAACGCAAAACTGCAGCCTTTTTCCTCACAGAATTCACGGATATATTCATATTCCGCTTCGGTATCCGTAACAAAAGAATTAAGGGTAACAATTACAGGTACATCATATTTCTGTATATTTTCAATATGTTTTTCCAGATTTACAATTCCTTTGGCCAAAGCCTCCAGGTTTTCTTCGCCCAGATCGCTCTTTGCAACTCCACCATTATACTTCAAAGCGCGGACAGTTGCAACTAAAACAACTGCATCCGGCTTTAATCCGGCAAGACGGCATTTGATGTCAAAGAATTTCTCAGCTCCCAGATCTGCTCCAAATCCTGCTTCTGTTATAGTAATATCGCTCATTTTTAAAGCCATCTTTGTAGCCCGGACGCTGTTGCACCCATGTGCGATATTGGCAAACGGACCTCCATGTACAAGTGCCGGCGTATGTTCAAGAGTCTGTATCAGATTCGGTTTGATCGCATCCTTCAGGAGCGCCGCCATAGCGCCGGTTGCCTTCAGATCATCCGCCGTTACCGGTTCCCCGTCAAAATTATATGCTACAATAATCCGGCCCAGACGCTTCTTCAGATCCGCAAGATTCTCCGCCAGACAGAGAATTGCCATGATTTCGGATGCCACCGTAATTACAAAATGATCTTCTCTTACCATTCCGTCCATTTTGTTTCCAAGACCTACTACGATGTTGCGGAGCACCCTGTCATTCATATCCAGACATCTTTTCCACACAACCTGCCGCGGATCAATTCTGAGGGCATTTCCCTGCTGAATGTGGTTATCCAGCATTGCAGCCAGCAGATTATTGGCAGATGTAATCGCATGAAAATCTCCTGTAAAATGAAGGTTCAGTTCATCCATGGGAACTACCTGAGCATATCCGCCTCCGGCTGCTCCTCCTTTTATCCCGAAGCAGGGACCCAGTGACGGCTCTCTGAGAGCAATGACAGTACGTTTTCCAAGTCTTGTCAGGGCATCTCCGAGCCCTACGGTTGTCGTTGTTTTCCCCTCTCCGGCAGGCGTAGGATTAATGGCTGTAACAAGGACAAGCTTTCCATTTTCATTGTCCTTGATTCTGTCCCATAACTCGTCCGAAAGTTTGGCCTTATATTTTCCGTAAAATTCCAGCTCATCTTCTGAAATTCCTATGCTTTCCGCCACCTGACCTATGGGTTTCATCTGCGCTTCCTGTGCAATCTGTATATCTGTTTTCATAATTCTCCTCCTTATCCCTGGTCCTTTGTCTATCCTGCCAGATACTGTTCAAACTCATCCTTTGTCATAAGTACTTTTCTGGGCTTTGTACCCTCTTCCGGACCTACAACTCCTGCTTCCGCCAGCTGATCCATGATTCTTGCAGCCCGGTTAAATCCAATCTTAAACATTCGCTGCAACATTCCGATTGACGCTTTTTCTTTGTCAATAATCAGCATTCCGGCTTCTGCGAAATATGCGTCACGGTCATTCCGGTTCTCCGGGCCGTTTCCCGGCGGCTGGGCGGAAATATCTGTATTCATATGCTCTTCCAGTTCGTCATTATATGTGGCGTTTCCGTTATTGCTGATCAGATAATCAACTACATCCTGTACTTCCCTGTCTGACACAAAAGAGCCCTGAACACGCACCGGTTTCGGATAACCGGAAGGATAGAACAGCATATCGCCTTTTCCCAGCAGTTTTTCTGCTCCGTTCATATCTATAATCGTTCTGGAATCCACACCCGATGATACGGAAAATGCAATCCTGGACGGCATATTTGCTTTGATCAGACCCGTAATAACATTAACCGAAGGCCTCTGTGTAGCAAGAATCAGATGAAGCCCCGCCGCTCTTGCAAGCTGCGCCAGACGGCAGATGGCGCCTTCCACCTCGCCGGGGGCAACCATCATAAGATCCGCAAGCTCATCAATAATAATTACAATCTGAGGAAGTTTCTTTGTTATCTCCTCACCGGTCTGTCCGCTCTGAACTTTTTCGTTAAAACCTTTCAGATCCCTTACATTATACTCCGCAAACAGTTTATATCTTTTTTCCATTTCTGCCACAGCCCAGTTCAGTGCTCCCGCCGCTTTCTTCGGGTCTGTAACCACAGGGATCATAAGATGCGGAATACCGTTGTATACGCTCAGCTCCACTACTTTCGGATCTACCAGAATCAGTTTTACTTCTTCCGGGTCAGCTTTGTATATAATGCTCATAATCAGCGTATTAATACATACAGACTTTCCGGAACCGGTGGCTCCCGCCACAAGAAGATGGGGCATCTTTGCAATATCCGCCACTACAACCTTTCCGGCAATATCCTTTCCCACTGCAAATGTAATGGGAGACGTACTTTTTTTAAATTCTCCGGATTCCAGCAGATCCCGCAGCATTACCGCAGTATTTTCACTGTTCGGCACCTCGATTCCCACTGCTGCTTTTCCGGGGATCGGCGCTTCTATTCTCAGATCCGCCACTGCCAGATTCAGTTTAATATCATCTGCGAGCCCTACGATTTTGCTGACCTTGACCCCCTGTTCCGGCTGAATCTCATATCTTGTAACAGACGGCCCGCAGCTTGCGTTCGTGACATGCACCCCAACGCCAAAGTTCTGAAGGGTCTGTTCCAGTTTCAGAGCAGTTGCCCTCAGATGGGCATCTGAATCCCCGCCCGTTTTTTTCCCTTTTTTCAGCAGAGACAGCGGCGGAACTCTGTATGTATTCCGGGGTTTCCCCTCCTGCCGGCGTACAATATCCTCCACACTTGCCGCTTCTGCCGCGACCTCCATGGCTTCCTGTTTTGTATTCCGCCTGGCGGTCCTTCCTGCAGCCGCAGATTCTTCGGATTCCGAAAATGGAAGTTCCTCTTTCTTCTCCGGCGCCGCACTCAGATCCGGCCGTTCCTCACTCACCGGAGGGAAAGGCTCGGGTTCCGCCCGGTTGATTACAAACTCGTCAAAGGAACTTTCCGGATCATTTACAGCATCCTCCGGATCCGGAATAAGTTCATGCATTTCCGGAGATTTCTTTCTTCCTCTTCTTTTCTTTTCTCCGTTTTCCGACACAAGGGTCGTAGCAAAAGACACGCCTGATACCTTATTATCCTTCCGCTTTTCAGCCTGTCCGGAGTTTTTTTCCTTCTGCTGTTTTTCCTCTTCCTTCTGTTTTGCGCGGATTGCAGCTGTCTCCTGACGCTTCTTCTTTACATCCGCATAGGCCTCTTTACTTTTCCTTCCAAGAGGTGCAAGAAGAGACTTTTCCGTAATCAGAATCACACAGATAATACACAGAATAAAAAGTATCACATACGTCCCGATCTCGCCGATTAACGGACAGAACAGGCTGACAAGACAGCCTCCGGTCAGACCTCCGGCATTCTGGTGAATACTGGATCTGTGATAGTGTGTAAGTAAAGACACCCCGGACTCATATTGGTCAAAAATCAGGCCCAGGATGGCGGTAAGAAGCAGAAACAGGACAACTGCTGCTCCTGTCTTTATGTAAGCATGTGCATTTCCCCGGTTTGACACAAGAAATGCACTGATACCAAAGGCGGCAAAAGGAAAGATATATGCCATAGTGCCGAAAAGACCGAATAATACAGATGAAACCGCCTCTCCGACAATCCCTCCCATACCGAAATTGCTCAGAACAAGCAGGATACATATCGCAAGCGCGATAAGGATAATGATCTCCCCTCTGATTTCCTGATTCTGCTGCTCTTTTTTCGGTCTTCCTCTGGTTGTTTTCTTCTTTTTTGTACGTTTCGCAGCCATACGACTCCCCCTTAATTAATTACACATACTGGTTCTAGTATATCATTAATTAAAATTTGTGTCATTACAAATTTTTCCGCCTCTCCTCAATCATTTCATGCAGTTTTGCAAACGCCTGGCTGATTCCTCCCACCTCATCAATCAGACCTTCCCTTACTGCATCCGCTCCTTCCAGCATAGTTCCCACATCCTTTACAAGCTGGGTAGAATCCAGCATAAGCTCCAGCAGCCGCTCCTGTGTAATCTTTGAATGTTCTGCAATAAATCTCGCAATTCTGTCCTGGGTTTTTTCCATATTCCGATAGCTCTGGATTACACCGATAAACATACCGGTAGAGCGAACCGGATGAACGATCATCGTCCCCGTCGGCACAATAAATGAATAATCGGCTGAAACGGCCAGCGGGCCTCCGATCGAATGGCTGCCGCCCAGTACAAGTGATACCGTAGGTTTACTCAGGGAAGCAATCATCTCTGCAATTGCAAGGCCCGCCTCCACATCTCCGCCAAGCGTGTTCAGAAGGATAAGCACACCTTCTGTATCTTCGTCTTCCTCAGCTTCTGCCAGCCGCGGAAGAAGATGTTCATATTTGGTCGCCTTGGTATTTCCGGATACTGCTTCATGCCCTTCAATCTCCCCGATAATCGTCAGCAGACGGATCCCGTGTTTTCCGCTTTTTCCCGTCAGTTTCAGGGAACCGTTCTCACGGATAGCCTGATCTTCCTGCTCTTCATTGCTGTCGGAATCCTCCGGTCTTGTATTTTCTTCTTCCGGCATATCTGTTTCCTCCTTTTCTGCTTCAGATGCTTCTTAACACAGAATAGTATAGGAAAAGCAGGACCTTTTTATACAGGGAAATCATCTGAAAAACACCTGTATCAGGCCAAAAAATGGTATGAATGCAAACTGTATACATCCATACCATTCTGTTTACTGCAGTGCCTGCTCCAGATCTGCAATAATATCTTCTATATTTTCAATACCTACACTGAAACGGATCAGATCCGGCTGAACACCTGCCTCGATCAGTTCCTGATCATTCATCTGACGGTGTGTGTGGCTTGCCGGATGAAGCACACAGCTTCTTGCGTCTGCCACATGAGTTACAATCGCAATCATTTTCAGTTTGTCCATCATCTCTACTGCTGCGTCTCTTCCGCCTTTCAGGCCGAATGTTATTACGCCGCATGTGCCGTCCGGCATATATTTCCGAGCCAGTTCGTAATATTTATCCCCTGGAAGAGAAGGACAGTTTACCCACGCCACTTTTTCATGATTCTGAAGGTACTGCGCAGCTTTCAGTGCATTTTCACAATGTCTTGGCATTCTTAAATGCAGTGTCTCAAGACCGATATTAAGAAGAAACGCGTTCTGGGGTGACTGAATTGAGCCCAGGTCTCTCATAAGCTGAGCAGTTGCTTTCATAATAAAAGCCATCCTGCCGAATTTCTCCGCGTAAACGATTCCGTGGTATGTCTCATCCGGTGTTGTCAGTCCCGGGAACTTATCAGCATAAGCCATCCAGTCAAAATTTCCGCTGTCTACAATCGCGCCGCCTACACAGGCCGCATGACCGTCCATATACTTTGTCGTGGAATGTGTTACAATATCCGCTCCCCACTCAAAGGGACGGCAGTTAATCGGTGTTGCGAAAGTATTGTCTACAATAAGCGGAACACCATGTCTGTGGGCAGCCTCCACAAATTTTTCAAAGTCCAGCACAACAAGAGCCGGATTGGCAATAGTTTCACCGAAAACAGCCTTTGTATTGTCCTTAAACGCTGCGTCCAGTTCCTCCGGAGTACAATCCGGATCTACAAATGTCGCTTCCACTCCCATTTTTTTGATGGTGTGTGCATACAGATTATATGTACCGCCATAAAGTGCAGAAGCACATACAATATGGTCGCCTGCCTGAGCAATATTCATAATCGCATAAAAGTTTGCCGCCTGTCCGGAAGAAGTAAGCATGGCTGCTACGCCGCCTTCCAGGTCACATATTTTCTCCGCAACAGCATCGTTTGTAGGATTCTGAAGGCGGGTATAAAAATAACCGGACTCCTCCAGATCGAACAGTCTTCCCATCTGCTCGCTGCTTGTATAACGAAAAGTGGTGCTCTGGTAAATCGGAAGAATTCTGGGCTCTCCGCTTCCCGGTTCATAGCCGGACTGGATACATTTTGTTTCAATCTTATAATTGCTCATGTTTTAATCCTCCTGTAAGTATAAATACTGTGCTTCAAGTTTCTTTACCATACTGCTGTACAGATCTCTGCACTTTTCATTTTCTCCGTTCTCAATCATAGTAATACAGGGACTCAGATAGGTCTTCCAGATATCTTCATAAATCTGATCCGCCTCTTTCTTCTTATCGATCCGCTTTACTATGGTAGGAGCTATATTGTAATACTCCTGAACCATTTCTTTTCCTTCATCACTAGAAAGAAGATACGAATCCCTGTAATTCCGCAGTGTATTCAATTCGTAGCAGTCATCCGGTCTGCCCAGACTATTGCAGACCGCTGTCGTGATATAGCAAAAAACGCTTCTTCGGAATCCTTTTTGTATATTCTCATAACTGGAAAAAGCAATCTTTGCGTCCGGAATCTGTTTATTCCATCTCTCTGTTATATCACTGATAAGCTCGTCCTTTTTTTCGGATTTCATTTCTCCCAGAAGAGGCAGAAAATAAGCAACCATATTCAGATTATAATCAAATGCTGCAAGTTCCCGCTTTCTCTTGGAAGAAATCTCATTAAGCTGTGAAAGTGCATATTCCGGAATACAGGAAATCACAAATTCTCTGGCTTCTTCGGATTCTTCGCACTGCTCTATTGTTTCCTGGAGAAAAGCGGCGTGTTTTTTAATCATTTCTTCCATATCAGAAGCGTAATGTTTCTTTCTGAATTTGCACTTCATTGTTTCTTCAAATACGGCTATCAATTCATTACGAGTCTTTTCTTTCTCCATTTTCTGCTCCTTTACTCACTCCAGTTGTGATAAACGTCCTGAACGTCATCGTCCTCCTCAAGCAGATCCAGAGTTTTCTGGATATTTTTTATATCTTCTTCATTTGTCAGTTCCACATACGTCTGAGGAATCATGGTCACTTCAGCTTCTGCCATGGCAATTCCTGCCTCCTCCAGCTTCAGGCGCACATCGCTGAATGCATCCGGAGCGGTAAGAATCTCATAGCTTTCCTCATCCTCAACAAAATCTTCAGCGCCTGCATCCAGAGCAAGCATCATCAGTTCGTCCGCATCCATATCGCAGTCTTCTTTTGCGACAAAGATCTGCCCCTTTTCGTCAAACATAAAAGATACACATCCGGGAGTTCCTACATTTCCATTTCCCTTTGTAAAGGCATTTCTTACATTTGAAGCTGTCCTGTTTTTATTGTCAGTAAGTGTTTTTACGATAATTGCCGTTCCGTTGGGGCCATAGCCTTCATATGTAATATGCTCATAATTATCTGCGGAACCTTCTCCGGCAGCCTTCTTAATATTTCTCTCAATTGTATCATTGGGCATATTATTTGCCTTGGCTTTTGCAATTACATCACGCAGTCTGCTGTTATTGGCCGGATCCGCGCCGCCTCCCTCTTTAACGGCGACCGCAAGCTCACGTCCGATTTTTGTAAAAATCTTTCCCTTTGCAGCATCATTTTTCTCTTTCTTATGTTTAATGTTGGCAAATTTTGAATGTCCTGACATGGTATATTCTCCTCTTTTCTCTTTCTCTCATTAAAAGCGGCGCCCGCAGGCGCTGTCCGCACTATACGCCTTTCAATTTTATCACTCTTTTCACATTCTGTAAAGAAGTCTATGTAGGAAGCTCCAGGCTGACACGAATGGCCTGGTCTACATTTTTCATCATATCCGGATCAATGTGGCATACAAATTCTTTGAGCCGCTGTTTGTCGATCGTGCGGATCTGTTCCAGCAAAATCACAGAATTCTTTACAATCTTATAGCTGCTGGCGCTGATTTCTATATGAGTCGGAAGTTTCGCCTTATTCATTTTTGATGTAATGGCGGCACAGATCACAGTCGGACTGTGCCGGTTTCCCACATTATTCTGAATGATAAGAACAGGACGGATTCCTCCCTGCTCAGAACCGACTACCGGGCTTAAATCTGCATAAAAAATATCTCCACGTCTGATATTCAACTCTTTCACACTCCGATTCCATACTTGCATTCTTTTTTCATGTTTCTCACATAAAAGAAGCATACTTCAGTATTTCCGTTTTTCTCGGATGTATTCAAAAGAAGCTGTTCAGACCGTACGTTACAATTCCTGGTGCTATGCTCACGGCATAATACCACTACTCAAAGCAGTCTGTCTGTTTTACAATCTGTCCTCCGGATGTGTACACTCTGGGAATACGTTTTCCAAGGCAGCAGACAAATTCATAATTGAATCTGCCGCTGAGCTCCGCAAGCTCCTCTACCGTTATTCTGTCATCCTGATCTTCTCCAATCAGAACAGCCTGATCCATAAATTGTACTTCCGGAATATCTGTCACATCCACCATAAACTGATCCATACACACTCTTCCCAGAATCCTGGCTCTTTTTCCATGAATCAGTACGCAGCCTTTATTGGACAAGGAACGCGGATATCCGTCTCCGTATCCAACAGGGATCGTAGCTACTTTCATCTGTTTTGGAGCGACAAAGGTTCCTCCATAACTGATGGATGTCCCCGGCTCTACCGTCTTGACAAAAATGACATGGCTGACCAGAGACAGAACCGGTTTCAGATCAACTGCATCCCTGTTTACTTCCTCTGAAGGATACATGCCGTATGTAGATATGCCTGCCCGGGCCAGATCATGCTTCATATCCGGAAAGTCAATGATTCCCGCACTGTTATCACAGTCGTAGTAAGGGATTACTACATTCCGCTTTTCCATCTGTACCTTCATCCACATAAATTTTCTGTGCTGCTCATAAGTATATGTCTTATCTCTTTCATCAGCTTTGGCAAAATGGGTGAACATCCCTTCGACCTCTATATTCTCCATTCTGCTGATACGTTCAATTATATCTGCGCTTTCTTCCGTAACCGGAAATCCGATCCTTCCCATACCGGTATCAACCTTGATATGAATATAGGCTTTCTTTCCCGCTCTTTCTGCAGCTTCTGCTATTTTTCCGGCCATCTCTTCCATATATACAGCCGCCCGGATCTCATTTCTGACCATATCATCATACTGATCCGGGAAAACACACCCCAGAACAAGGATCGGTTTTTTTATTCCGTGCTTTCTCAGGACAATGCCTTCATCCAGAGTTGCCACCGCATATCCCCACACATAGTCAAGTTTCTCGAATACTTCTGCAAGAGGTACTGCGCCGTGTCCGTAAGCATCCGTTTTTACCACCGCAATCAGTCTGGCGCCGCCGCCGATTCTGTTTTTCATCTGTTCCATATTATATGCAGCTGCATCCAGATCTATCTTTGCATATACTCTGTTGTACTCTTTCATTTCTGTTCCTCCGCCTTTTTCATACATTTCTGGATTCCCTGAATCAGATCCCGTGCCAGTATACTGTAACTGCCCAGACAGTCTCTGATTTCATCGCCTCCGCAGGCGTGAAGATACACACCCAGGGCCGCGCTTTCAAACGGTGACATACCCTGGGCCAGGAGGCCTGTGATTACTCCTGCAAGCACGTCGCCGGAACCCGCTTTCGCCATCCCGCTGTTTCCCGCGAGATTAACAAAAGGATGCCTGCCCTTCTCAGCTACAATTGTCCTGCTGTCCTTCAGCACACATACTGCAGGACAGTTTTCTGTAAATTTTCTGAGAATCTCCATTCTGTTTTCTTTTATTTCTTTTACCGCAGTTCCTGTCAGGCGGGACATTTCCATCATATGAGGAGTCAGAATCAGCGGAGCCGCAATACGGTTCAACAGTTCTCTGTTTCTGCTGAGAAGATTGATACCGTCTGCATCTGCTACACATGGCACCTTTACCTTCTCCATTGTATGAACCAGAAGTTTCTCCGCCTGCCGGTCTGTTCCCAGACCGCATCCGATACATACCACATCTGCCCAGTCAAGAAGTTCATCCAGTTTCTTTTCATCATAACCGGTATAACAGGACAGCACTGCTTCCGGAAGAAGCTGCTGAACAATCACCCGGTTTTCCTCAGGCGTATAGATCTGCACAAGCCCTGCCCCCGCTGTATATGCTGCCCGGGCTGCCAGACAGGAAGCTCCGGCCATTCCGTAACTTCCTGTAATCATCAGGACTTTCCCATAACTGCCCTTATGGGAATCCGGTTTTCTGGGCGGGAGAAGCCGGAACAGATCATCCCGGTCATAAGTGCAGCACACTTCTTTGCTGTCCGAAAAGATTTCCGGATTAATGCCGATAGGCACAGCTACTGTTTCACCGGCATAATTCTTTCCGGGATACAGCTCACAGCCCAGTTTCGTACAGGCCATTCCAACCGTCAGTTCCGCACAGAATGCAGTTCCCAGAACCCGGCCGTCCTGCGCGCACACACCGGAAGGAATATCTACAGCGACCTTGCGTCCGGGAGCATGATTCATTGCCTGGATTATGTCTTTATAAGAACCGCTGATCTCCCGGCTTAAACCCACACCGAAAACCGCGTCGATTATAACAGTATATTCTTCTTCCGGGAATTCCGTGAAAATCCGAAGTCCCATCTTTTCGGCAATCTGCTTTTGTACCCTGCACTCTTCACTCATGGAAGACTCTTTTCCTGCAAAGACGATGTCTGCCTGCCTGCCTTTTTCTGTCAGGATTCTGGCAGCCGCAAAGCCGTCCCCGCCATTATTTCCACTGCCGCAGACGATCAGTGCTTTTGACGTATCAATACCTCTTTTTTCCATAGTCTCTACAGTCTTAAGCGCCGCTCTCTCCATGAGCACAAGGGAAGGAACGCCCAGATCTTCGATGGTATGTCTGTCTGCTTCCTTCATCTGTTTTCCGTCTGGGAGATATCTCATTTCACACCCGTCCTTTCTCTTAAGAACCCCGCAGCATGCTGCGGGGTTCTTTCATAAACATCTTTTTCTATTCTTCAAATCCTTCCATACGCTGACTGACATTATAGGACAGTGTCATAAGACTGTCTGAAAGGTGTACACTCTCTACAATTACATCGTCCGGGAGATCCAGATCTGTATGTGCAAAATTCCAGATTGCCTTGATTCCGTTCTCCACCAGAATGTCAGCAACTTCAACCGCCTTTGACTTCGGAATAGTAAGCGCCGCGATTTCAATATCATTTTCTTTAAGGAAATCTACAAGTTCATCCATCATTCTTACCGGTATCCCTCTGATTGCCACCCCCTCCAACCGGGGATTGACATCAAAAAGACTTTTTAAAACAAACCCGCTCCTCTCAAAAGAAGCATAATTTGCAAGCGCCTGTCCAAGATTTCCCGCTCCGATAATGATAAAATTATGTGTTCTGTCAAGGCCGAGAATCTTGCCGATCTCCGTGTAGAGATACTTTACATTATACCCGTATCCCTGCTGGCCAAAACCGCCAAAATTATTTAAATCCTGTCTGATCTGCGATGCAGTCACCTGCATCTTCTTGCTCAGATCATTGGAAGATATCCTCTCTACGCCCGCCTCCAGCAGATCTCCAAGATACCTGTAGTATCTCGGCAGTCTGGAAATCACTGCGCGGGATATTTTTCTATGTTCCAATGTTCACCGACCTCCATCATTCAAGTACGCTTTTTCGCAATCATTTTTTATTATATAAAATAGTTAATATTATGTCAAACTTTACTTTTCCCGTTTTTCCGTTATAATGGTCATTGGACTGTAATAACTCGATTTATATACAATTTTTACAAGGAGAAAAAACATGATACTGGCATGTCATAATATAGAGAAAGCTTTCGGCGATCAGGTCATTGTTTCCAATGGCTCCTTCCATATTGAAGAGCGTGAAAAAGCTGCTCTTGTAGGGGTGAATGGAGCCGGCAAGACAACAATTCTGAAAATGATTATCGGAAATGAACCGCTGGATTCAGGAGAAGTAATTCTCGCCAAAGGAAAAACCATAGGTTATCTGGCTCAGCACCAGACAATGCAGAAAGGAAGTACCATCTATGAAGAAGTCAAAAGCGCAAAGGCCGATATATTCAGAATGGAACAGCAGCTGCGTTCCATTGAGCAGGAATTAAAAAATCTGTCAGGCGACGCACTGAATGTCAGGCTGGAAACATACAACCGACTTCAGTCTGATTTTGAAGCCAAAAACGGATATGCCTGCGAAAGTGAAATTACAGGTGTTCTAAAAGGCCTGGGATTTTCCGAAGACGCCTTTTCCAAACAGACTGACACGCTTTCCGGCGGACAGAAAACGAGAGTTTCACTCGGTAAGCTGCTTTTGAAAAACCCGGATATCCTGCTTCTTGACGAGCCCACCAACCATCTGGATCTGAACTCCATTGCATGGCTGGAAAATTATCTGATGAATTATCCGGGAGCCGTTCTAATTGTCTCCCATGACCGCTATTTTCTGAACCGGGTCGCCACAAAAGTAATTGAAGTCGAACGCGGACACATTCAGATGTATATGGGAAATTATAAGGCTTATTCAGAAAAAAAGCAGATGCTGCGGGACGCCCGTCTGAAAGAATACCTGAACCAGCAGAGAGAAATCCGGCACCAGCAGGCCGTCATTGATAAACTCCGCTCCTTCAACCGGGAAAAGTCCATACGCCGGGCAGAAAGCCGGGAAAAAATGCTCAGTAAAATGACGCCGGTAGAAAAACCTCTGGAAACTTCCGGAGAAATGTTCTTTTCACTTGAACCCTCCTGCATAAGCGGAAATGATGTACTTTCCGTGGAAAATCTGTCAAAACAGTTTGACGGACAAACTCTTTTTCACGATGTCAGCTTTGATATCAAACGCGGAGAACATGTGGCGGTAATCGGTGATAACGGGACCGGAAAGACCACACTGTTAAAAATACTGAATCAGGTTATTCCTGCAGACAAAGGTTCGTTCACTCTGGGCGCAAAAGTAAATATCGGCTATTACGATCAGGAGCACCATGTACTTCATGACAATAAAACGATATTCCAGGAAATTTCCGACGACTATCCCACTCTTACAAATACGGAAATCCGCAATACCCTGGCAGCTTTTCAGTTCACCGGGGATGATGTTTTTAAGGAAATCTCTTCTCTGAGCGGAGGCGAAAAAGGCCGGGTTTCTCTGGCAAAGCTGATGCTCTCGGAAGCCAACTTTCTCATTCTGGACGAACCTACCAACCATCTGGATATTACATCAAAAGAGATCCTTGAAGAAGCTCTGAACAATTACAGCGGTACTGTACTCTATGTCTCTCACGACAGATACTTTATCAATCAGACCGCTTCCCGTATCCTGGAACTGGTAAACCAGACCTTTGTTAACTATATCGGGAATTATGATTATTATCTTGAAAAGAGAGAAGAACTGACCCGTGCTTATGCAGTTTCCTCCGTTGGCGGCAGAACGGGCTCTGCTCTTTCTCCGGCCGCTTCCTCTGTTGTGTCTGCAGACTCTGACAGCGCCTCCGCTCCGTCCGGTTCAAAACTCAGCTGGCAGGAACAGAAAGAACTGCAGGCAAAGGAAAGGAAAAGAAAAAACGATCTTAAAAAAACCGAAGAAGAAATCAGCCGGCTGGAAGAAAGAAATACCCAGATTGACTATGAACTGACACTGGAAGAAGTGTACTCCAGCTCCGTAAAATGCCAGGAACTGGCTCAGGAAAAAAGTGAAAATGAAGCCCGGCTGGAAGAACTGTACGAACGCTGGGCAGAGCTTGAAATTTGAATTTATGCGTGGAGAAAGCTTCCGCCGGGGAGTTCGGGTATGGTGCCGGAGAGCACGCTTTCGCTCGGAACGCGGCGCAGCGGTACATAAGAGCGCAAAAGACGCGCTCTAAGTGCCGGCGCCGCTTTACGGCTCTCCATCACCATACCCGGACTCCCCGGCTGCGTTTTCTCCGCTCACAATTTCAAATTCAAACAAGAAGAAACGAAGACAGAACTTCATCGACTGACACAAGACTGTATTCTGCGCTGCTGTTTGAAAGCAGGTGTATTTTCCTGTTTCAAAAGCGGAAGTCGGATGAATAGTTAGCCGTAGTCGAAATAGTTCTGTCTTTGTTTTTGTTTGTTGAATTTGAAATTATCAGTGGCAGTGCCGATTGGAAAAGAACAGAAAATGGCGGAATACGGACGATGGGATGCGCCTTTCGGATAGCGGCTGCGGGAAATTTCGGCGACTTGAAGCGTAATTTAGTAAAACTTAAAACCCTGAGTACAGGCGTTAGGATTTTCAATGGAGCTGTCCGAACGGAACGTGAGTTTCCATTGAAAATCCTGCTTTTAGCCTGTATCCAGGGTTTTGTTGTTTTACTTATTCTGCGGAACGGAGCCCAAAATCTCACCAGCCGATCTCCGAATCCGATTTCTGTTTATTCTGTATCGAAGTGTTTTCGAACTCTTCACCACATCGATGTCACCGATAAATTTGAAATTTTCAATCTTCAAAGACCTCTTTCATTTTGTCCATGAAGCCTTTCTTTTTCTTTTTTTCTCCTTTATTCTCATCCGGATTGTCGTTCTGATGCAAAGTATTTCCGGTCAGTTCATCGAACTTTCTGAGAACTTCTTTCGCCTCTGCGCTCAGACGCTCCGGTGTCTGAATAACAAGCGTGACATAATGATCGCCTCTCACCTGCGGGTTTCGCAGAGAAGGCACTCCTTTCCCTTTCAGACGGACTTTTGTATCTGTCTTGGTTCCGGGTCTGACTGTATAGATCACATCACCATCCACAGTCTTTATACGGATATCACCGCCCAGCGCGGCAACTGCGAATGAGATAGGCACTGTTGAAAAAATGTGGACATCCTGTCTCTGAAATACCGGATGATGGGATACATTCACTTCAACAAGAAGATCACCCCTCGGACCCCCGTTTACACCCGGCTCACCTTTGTCACGGATCCGGACACTCTGGCCATTGTCAATACCGGCAGGGATAGATACCTTAATCTTCTTCCGGCTGGATGTATATCCGGTGCCTGCACATTTCGAACATTTCTCTTTTATTACCTTACCTGAGCCACCGCATGTGGGGCAGGTCTGCACATTCTGAACTGTACCGAAGAAGGACTGGGATGTATAAACCACCTGGCCCCTGCCGCCGCATTTTGGACAGGTTTCCGGAGATGTTCCCGGTTTTGCGCCTGTACCGTTACAGTCCTCGCATGGATCCTTTAAGATCAGATCCAGCTCCTTCTCACAGCCGAAGACAGCTTCCTCAAATGTTATACGGATGCTTTTTCTGATGCTGGCGCCTTTCATCGGGCCGTTTCCACCGCGGCCGCCGCGGCGACTGCCGCCGAAAAGATCCCCGAATATATCTCCAAATATGTCACTGAAATCGGCACCGCTGAAATCAAAGCCACCGAATCCGCCTGCACCGCCGGCGCCGCCTTCAAATGCCGCATGCCCGAACTGGTCATACTGACGCCGTTTCTCAGCATCACTTAAGACTGCATACGCTTCAGAGGCTTCCTTGAATTTCTTTTCCGCCTCTTTGTCTCCCGGATTCATGTCGGGATGATATTTTTTCGCAAGTGCACGATAAGCTTTCTTGATCGCCGCTTCATCAGCGTCCTTACTTACTCCGAGCACCTCATAATAATCTCTCTTTGTCTCTGCCATAACTGAAATACTCTACCTTTCACGAAAAAATCTACGAAACCACTCAGTGGTTCCGTAGAATTTTTTCTTATTCTTACCATGAAACAATGGGAAGATTCCCTGTGCTCTGTTCAGATCCGGTGATTTAGACTTCTTTATAATCTCCGTCCACCACATCATCACCCTGGAAACCGTCCGGAGCCGGACCAGCGCCTGCTCCCGGATTCGGGCCGGCACCTGCTCCCGGATTCGGGCCGCCTGCCGCTCCTGCGCCAGCCTGCTCATACATCTTTGTAAACAGCTTCTGTGCGCTTTCCATCAGTTTCTCTTTCGCAGCCTTGATCTCAGCCACATCAGATTCACTTGTATTCTCAGGAGTGGATTTTGCAAGTACATCTTTAAGTGCCTGCATATCTGCCTCAACTGCAGCCTTGTCGTTTGCGTCCAGTTTATCGCCTACATCTTTGAGAGCTTTTTCTGTCTGGAATACCATTGCATCCGCTTCGTTTCTTGTATCAACAGCCTCTTTGCGTTTTTTATCCTGTGCCTCGAACTCAGCTGCTTCTTTGACAGCCTTATCGATGTCTGCATCAGACATGTTGGATCCTGCTGTGATTGTGATATGCTGCTCTTTGCCCGTTCCCAGATCCTTAGCGGATACATTTACAATACCATTTGCATCGATATCAAATGTAACTTCGATCTGCGGTACTCCACGCGGAGCCGGCGGGATTCCGTCCAGTCTGAACTGTCCAAGCGACTTGTTATCTTTCGCGAACTGTCTCTCGCCCTGTACTACGTTGATATCTACAGCGGTCTGGTTATCTGCAGCTGTGGAGAAGATCTGGCTCTTCTTTGTCGGGATCGTTGTATTTCTCTCGATCAGTCTTGTAGCGACACCACCCATTGTCTCGATGGACAGTGAAAGCGGAGTAACGTCCAGAAGAAGGATATCTCCTGCGCCTGCATCACCTGCAAGCTTACCGCCCTGTACAGATGCACCAAGTGCAACACACTCATCCGGGTTCAGGGATTTGCTCGGCTCTTTGCCTGTCAGTCTCTTAACCTCTTCCTGTACTGCCGGGATACGTGTAGATCCTCCGACCAGAAGCACCTGGCCAAGATCTGCTGCCGTAATTCCTGCATCGGAAAGCGCGCGTCTTACCGGCTCTGCTGTCTTGTCTACAAGATCTCTTGTAAGCTCATCAAATTTTGCTCTTGTAAGGTTCATATCAAAGTGCTTCGGTCCTTCGGATGTTGCTGTGATGAACGGAAGGTTGATATTTGTTGTTGTTGCGGATGAAAGCTCTTTCTTTGCCTTCTCTGCCGCTTCTTTCAGTCTCTGGAGAGCCATCTTGTCTCCGGAAAGGTCTACACCTTCTTTTGCCTTGAAATCAGCCAGCATATAGTCTGTGATCATTTGGTCAAAGTCATCGCCGCCCAGTCTGTTGTTTCCGGCTGTGGAAAGAACTTCGATAACTCCGTCGCCGATCTCGATAATAGATACATCGAATGTACCGCCGCCAAGGTCATATACCATGATCTTCTGCTCTTTTTCATTGTCAAGTCCGTATGCCAGAGCTGCCGCTGTAGGCTCGTTGATGATACGCTTTACATCAAGGCCTGCGATCTTTCCGGCATCCTTTGTTGCCTGGCGCTGCGCGTCATTGAAGTAAGCGGGAACTGTAATAACAGCTTCTGTTACTTTCTCGCCAAGATATCCTTCTGCATCTGCTTTCAGTTTCTGAAGGATCATTGCGGAAATCTCCTGGGGAGAATATTTCTTTCCGTCAATGTCTACCTTATAGTCTGTACCCATCTCTCTTTTGATAGAAGAGATTGTTCTGTTTGCGTTTGTAACTGCCTGACGTTTTGCAGGCTCTCCCACCAGACGCTCACCTGTCTTTGTAAACGCCACAACAGACGGTGTTGTTCTTGCGCCCTCGGTATTTGCGATGACTGTCGGCTGACCGCCTTCCATAACAGCCACGCAGCTGTTTGTCGTACCAAGGTCAATACCAATTATTTTTCCCATAGTAATGCTCCTCCTTTAATTTTTCTTTATTTATTCCAAATATTGAAGATGTCAGTTTGCAACTTTTACCATACTGTGTCTCACGACACTGTCACGGTACATATAGCCTTTCTGGAATTCTTCTGCGATGATGTTCTCACCCAGTTCCTCGTCTTCCACATGCATTACTGCATTGTGAAAGTCCGGATTGAATTCCTGACCAACTGCTTCGATCGGCTTCACTCCGATTCCTTCCAGTGTAGTCATCAGCTGTTTGTAGATCTTTTCCATCCCCTCTGCAAAAGGAGTGGCTTTCTCATCTTCCGGCATTGAGGATAATCCTCTTTCGAAGTTATCGACAATGGGAAGGATCTTTTCTATGATATCTTTCGCTCCTATCTCGTACATCTGGGATTTCTCTTTTTCCGTACGTTTGCGGAAGTTATCAAACTCTGCCATCTGACGGGTAAGACGATCTGTAAGTTCATCAATCTTCTCGTCCTTTTTATCTTTCTTGTTTTTCTTGCCGAAAAGTTTCTTCTTCTCTGCTTTTGAATCCTGTGCTTCTGAGCCGGACTCATCTTCTTCAGTCTGTTCCCTGTCTGAACCGCTATTCTCTGCGTCGGACTGGCTGTCCGTTTCCGCATTTTTGCTTTCTGCGGTATCCTGTTCTGCTGTTTCTTCCTGCCCGGTCTGGGGCTCATCAACTTCAGCGGCTTTGGCTTTTGCTTCTTCGACAGCTTCTTTTACCATATCTTCTTTGCTCATCTTGTCACTCACCAGCTTTCCACCTTCCTGTTTATTCTTTCGGATTTTTATTGTAAATCGCATCCAACTCATTCTGCAGAGTCTTCAGCGTCTTCATGACATGTTCATAATCCATTCGTTTCGGACCGATGATACCGATTGTACCTTTCATGCCCTCGCCCAGCTCATATGTGGCCGTCACCACACTGCAGTCCTTCATCGTCTTTACCGGAGTCTCATCTCCGATATAAACCTGTATGCCGTGGTTGTTCTCGCTGGCAAGAGTCTCTGTAACAAGTTCTTCAAGCTGCTGTTTTTCCTCAAATGCACTTATAATTTCCTGAGCACTCTGTTTATCGCTGAGTTCAGGATATTTGAAGATATTTGTAGCACCGCTTGTATAGATCTTCATGTCATCGTCTACATGTATAATTTCCGCCACCGCGTCCAGCACATGCGCTACCACCTCGCTGTGAATGCCAGCCTGCTCTTTCAGTCTTGCGATCAGCCCCAGTGTAATCTGGTCAATGGACATACCGTTCAGAGTAGTGTTTAAAAGCATGTTCAGCTTCAGCAGTGTTTCATTACTTAATGTTTCACCGACTTCTATGATCTTATTCTTGATCACATTGCCGCCAAGCACAATAACCGCAACAATCTGTTCCTCGTCCACCTGTGAAAGCTGTATGAACTTCAATGTATTGCGGCTGTTTATCGGTGCTGAAACCATGGTCGCATAGTTCGTATTGGAAGCCAGCACTTTTGCTGCCTGCTGCAATACTTTTTCTACCTTGTCGGCTTTTTCCAGCATCGCGTCCTCGCGCTCTGTAATTTCCTGTTCTTTTTCCTCCATGAGCATATCCACATACAACCGGTATCCTTTATCCGAAGGAATCCTTCCTGCTGATGTATGCGGCTGGAAAATATATCCCAGATCTTCCAGATCTGCCATCTCATTTCGAATTGTAGCGGAACTTAAGTTCAGTTCTGTATATTTTGAAAGAGTTCTGGAGCCGACCGGCTCGCCGGTCTCGAGGTAGTTCTGTATGATCGCCTTCAATATAATAAGCTTTCTTTCGCTTAATGCAGAATCTACTGCCACAGTTCTGCCTCCTCTCCCTTATCACTATTAGCACTCTATTCTTTTGAGTGCTAACACCTTTCGTATATTAAGATAGCACCCTGCTTTCTTTTTGTCAACAGGATTTATATATTTTTTTGAGTAAACAGTAAAAACCTGAATTTTAAAACAATATTCCGTACTTTGATTTTTCCCGGCCTAATACTTTCCGGTCATAAAATTTGCCTCCGGAAGTTTTCCGCAGGCACTGTCTTTAAAAAATAAATTCACTGAACACATAGTTGCTGATATCAGTTCCTCTCTCAGTCAGCCTGATTCTGGCTCCGGAATTTCTGATCAGTCCCTGTTTTTCCAGTTTTATCAGTTTCTCTCCATATACATCCATAATATTTCTGTCAAAAGACCTTCGAAAATCTTCGGGAGAAATCCCTGCTGTCTTCCGAAGTCCCAGAAACATAAATTCTTCCATCTGATCTTCCACAGACAGCTTTTCTATTTCTTCCAAAGTGGAATTCTGCTCTTCTGTTTTCATACAGGAACATGCAGAATTCTCTTCCCCCTCCGCTGCCTTTCCGCCGCTGCCATACACATGCATATACTTTTCCATATCCGCGGTATTGTGAAATCTGCATTCCCTGATCAGAGATGAGGCCCCGAGACCCAGACCCAGGTATTCTTTCCGCTCCCAGTAGCCCAGATTATGCCGGCACTCATATCCTTCTCTTGCATAGTTGGATATCTCATACCTGTGGTATCCGTACTCGTTCAGAACAGAAGCTGTCCTCTGATATATTTCCCGGTCCTCATCCTCGTCCGGCAGCGGCGGAAAAGAGCTGTCTCCGGCATTTTCTTTTCCGTCTCCGTACAGAGTATAAAAGGGCGTTCCCTCTTCTATAATCAGACTATATGCTGAAATATGCTCCGGTCCCAGTTCCGCCACAGTCCGCAGCGTCCTCTCCCAGCTTTGTACAGTCTGTCCGGGAATTGCAGAAATCAGATCAATACTTACATTATTAAATCCGGCACGCCGCACCAGTTTCCATGTATTCAGGAACTCACGGAATGTATGAATCCTTCCAAGCATTTTAAGCTCCCGGTCATTGACAGACTGAAGGCCGATACTGATCCTGTTAATCCCTGCATTTTTCCATGCTGCCGTCTTTTCCTCCGTCACTGTTCCCGGGTTCACTTCCAGCGTAATCTCCGGATTTTCTGCAATATCAAAACTCTTCTTCAGCGCGCGAAAAATCCGGGCGGCGTCCCCTCCGCTCAGCACGGAGGGAGTACCGCCGCCCAGAAATACCGTTCTGACACGGTAATCTTTGTGATTTTCTCCTCTGGCTCTGATCTCATGGATCAGCGCGTCTGTATAAGCATGTATTTCTCTTTCTCCGGCAGGAGCGGAGAGGAAATCGCAGTATGCGCATTTCTTTACGCAGAAAGGGATATGCACATACAGCTCCAGCTCTCTTTTTTCCATAAATCTGCTCCGTAGTTTCAGTTATCGCCTGTCATCTGTCAGTCGTCGTCCAATTTCAGTACACTCATAAACGCCTTCTGCGGGATCTCTACATTGCCTACCTGGCGCATGCGCTTCTTTCCTTCTTTCTGTTTCTCCAGAAGCTTCTTCTTTCGGGATATATCGCCGCCGTAACATTTTGCCAATACATCTTTGCGCATAGCCTTGACAGTCTCCCGGGCAATAATCTTACTTCCGATTGCCGCCTGAATGGGAATCTCAAACAGCTGTCTGGGAATCTCCGCCTTAAGTTTTTCGCACATTTTTCGTCCCCGCTCATAGGCACTTCCGGCAAATACAATAAATGACAGCGCATCTACTTCTTCTTTATTAATCAGAATATCCAGCTTCACAAGGTCAGAGCGCTGATATCCCATCATCTCATAATCAAAAGATGCATATCCTCTGGAACGGGATTTCAGAGCATCAAAGAAATCATAAATAATCTCGTTCAGCGGCAGATGGTAATGCAGTACGGCTCTTTTTTCTTCAATATATTCCATGCTCTGATAAATTCCGCGCCGTTCCTGACACAGATCCATGATTGCGCCGATGTACTCGGAAGTCACCATGATTTCTGCTTTTACCATGGGTTCCTCCATATATTCGATCTCCGCCGGGTCAGGCATATTTGTCGGATTGGTCAGATCCTCCACTTCCCCGTTTGTCTTGTGCACCTTGTAAATAACACTGGGGGCTGTGGTAACCAGATCCAGATTATATTCTCTCTCCAGGCGTTCCTGAACAATCTCCAGATGGAGAAGACCCAGGAAGCCGCACCGGAATCCAAATCCCAGAGCCGCGGAAGTCTCGGCCTCAAACTGAAGTGCCGCGTCATTGAGCTGCAGTTTTTCCAAAGCATCTCTCAGATCCGGATATTTTGCCCCGTCCGCCGGATAAAGGCCGCAGTATACCATGGGATTTACCTTTTTATATCCGGGCAGAGGTTCGGAACAGGGATTGGATGCATCAGTAATTGTATCGCCTACACGGGTTTCTTTTACATTTTTCAGGCTGGCAGTGATGTAGCCTACCATTCCTGCCTCCAGTTCATCACACGGGATAAACTGACCGGCGCCAAAAGTTCCTACTTCCACCACTTCCGCCCGGGCTCCGGTAGCCATCATAAGCATGGGCGTCCCTTTTCTGACCGTTCCTTCCTTAATGCGGCAGAATACAATTACTCCTTTGTAAGAATCATAAACGGAATCAAAAATCAGCGCCTGAAGGGGAGCGGACGGATCCCCTCCCGGGGCCGGGATCTTCCGAATAATCTGCTCCAGCACTTCATGGACGTTCTGTCCGGTCTTCGCGGAAATCAGCGGCGCATCTTCTGCGTCAATGCCTATTACATCTTCAATTTCTTCCTTAACCCGGTCCGGATCCGCGCTGGGCAGGTCTATCTTATTGATTACAGGCATTACGTCCAGATCATGATCCAGCGCAAGGTACACGTTTGCCAGAGTCTGCGCCTCCACGCCCTGAGCCGCATCCACAACCAGAATCGCCCCGTCACAGGCTGCCAGACTCCTGGATACTTCATAATTGAAATCCACATGTCCCGGAGTATCAATTAAATTGAAAATATATTCTTCTCCGTCATCTGCCTTATAGACCGTACGCACCGCCTGGGCTTTAATCGTAATCCCTCTCTCCCGCTCCAGGTCCATATTATCCAGCACCTGGGCCTGCATTTCCCGGCTGGTCAGAAGTCCTGTCATCTCTATAATGCGGTCCGCCAACGTGGATTTGCCATGGTCAATATGTGCAATAATACAAAAATTTCTGATTTTGCTTTGATCAATCGCTGCCACTTTTCTTCCTCCAATTATCTGTTTATATCTGTTTTCTCTATTTCTTCTTAAAATTCTTCCGACTTTCCGGTTCTTATTTTCGTATTGACGCCTCTTCCTTTCTGGAAGAATATTTTACAATAAACAGTTCCACCGCCAGGCTGTCCGACAGCAGTCCCGTCTTGACATTCTGCTCTGTCTGCGCTCCCTCTTCCATTACCGAGCGGAGCTCTCCCATGCTGAACCGTTTTGCCTGATCCATATATTTCCCCGCCACGAAAGGATGAAGACCGGCTTTGGATGCAATCTCTTTCCTGCCATATCCCTGCTGCATAAGCGCTTTTACATGAAACAAAAGGCGGTACTGTCTGGTCAGCAGAAACAGAATCCGCATAGGCGGCTCTTTCAGAGCCAGCAGCTCATAGTAAAGATCCAGAGCCCGCCGCTGATTTTTATCTGATACAGCGCTTACCATATCAAAAATATGGTTGGATATCTGTGTCACACAAACTGCATCCACATCGGCTCTCCCTAAGGTCTGCCTCTCCAGTGCATAGCACACCAGTTTTTCCAGCTCCTTCTGGATATTTTCCATATCTGTACCGACTTTGTTCAGGAAATAAAGGATATCAGAGTCTGACATTATTTTGCCTTCTCTTTTCAGAATGCTCTGAATCCAGCGCTTCAGCGTATTTTCATCCTGGGTGGTCAGCTCCACAATATGGCCTCTGGCCTTCACCGCTTTATAGAGCCTGCTCCTTTTATCAATCTCATTTTCAATGAAAATATAATACGTTGTTTCCGGCACTTCCTTTACATAATCTGCCAGATCATTTCCTCCGCTTTTAAAAAAACCGGTATTTTCAAACAGGATCAGACGGCGCTGAGAAAAAAAAGGCAGCGTCTCCGACAGATCAATTACTTCTTTTATGTCCGTGCCCTTTCCTTCATAATAGGCATAATTCATCGTATCGCCTTCCGGGAGCATTGCCTTAATAAAACGTTCCTTGTACTGTTTTTTCAGGTAGCCCTCAGAGCCGTACAACAGATATATTTGTTTAAAATTTCCCGTCTTCAGGTCTTCATTCAAACTTTTCATAACTCTTCTATTATATCGGAAATGCATCCTTTTTGACAAGAGGCAGGTATTACTTTTCCGTCAAAGCCGCTCTCACCGGTTTATACTGCCCGGCCGGATAAAGCCGCCTATCTTCACCCGGCTTCCGTCTGTCCACACAGACACTGCCCCGTAATCCCGGGTAGAATATACCGTGCAGCCGGCTTCCTGCAGCCGTTCCAGAGTTTCCGGATGGGGATGTCCGTACCGGTTTCCCTGTCCGGCAGATATTATGGCTGCAGAAGGATTTATTATATGAAGGAAATCTTCCGAGCCGGAAGAACGGGATCCATGATGCGCGGCCTTCAGAACCGTATACTCTTTCAGCCTTCCGCTTTCTGCCAGAGCCTTCTCCCCTGCCCCTTCCAGATCCCCGGTAAACAGCATGGAAAATTTCCCGTATGTAAGCTCCAGTACCATAGAGGATGCATTGCTTCCTTCCTCCGCCGCAAGAGATTCTTCCGGCGCAAGACAGGTCAGGGCAAACACGCCGTCAGGCAGTATTTCACTGATCTTGTTTCCCGGGTTCATCACAGTAATTCTTGTGCCGTTCTCCGCGGCAGTCCGTGCCGCCTGAAGCAGGTTTTTATCATGAAACGGTGCCGGAGGCAGCACCAGTGTTCTTATCCTCACGCCCATTTCCTGATTTGCAAGCATCTCTGTCATACCGTTCAAATGATCGCTGTCCCCGTGAGAAAGGAAAACATACTCCAGCGTATCCACTCCCTCTGCCAGAAGGAAGGGTTCGATCCGGTAGGTACCGGAGGATGATACATCGCTGCTGCCGCCGTCAACAAAATACGCATTTCCCGACGGGCTGCGGATAAAGATGCCGTCTCCCTGTCCCACATCCAGAACTGTAACCTGAACCCCTCCCTGATGTTCATGCCCTGCCCTGCATACAAAGAGCATAACTGCCGCGAATCCCAGTAGAAAGATCCCCGGCGTCCTCAGCAGTCCCGGCTCTTCTATTCTGCTCCTGCCATCTGCGTTTTCCGCCTCTCGTTTCTTTTTCCGGAATATCAGATACCGGTATACCAGGTATGCTGCTGCCACAGCCCCGTAATATACAGCCAGCCACAGCGCTCCCGGCTGTCCCGTCACAAACCGGCTTCCCGGCAGTTTTCCCGCAAGCGAACAGCTTCCGTCATAAAAGATAAGCACCGCTCTGCAGGCCTGAAGGACCAGCCCTCCCAGATAATCTGAAACCAGGGTAAGAAGAGAGCCGAAAAGCCCGGCTCCCATAACAAGAGACATGGCCGGGATAATAAACAGATTCAGCAGGGCCGAATATGGGGGGATTTCAAAATAAAAGTACAGCAAAGGCCCCATAAGGAACACACTGACAGCCAGACTGGAGCTCAGACCGGCAGCCAGTTTTCCTAGCAGTCCCGCAATACACCGCCCAATTCCGCGCGCGGCGCTGTTCCTGTTTTTCTCGTCTTTTTTGAAATCCTTTCTTCTGCCTGTTTCCGAACAGCGCAGCATATCCCCGAAAACCGGTGCCATCAGCGCGATTCCCAGGATGGCTCCATAGGAAAGCTGGAAGGCCGCATCCAGCAGGTAAAGAGGCTGCCAGATACATACTCCTGCCGCAGATACAAGCAGACTGGTAAGCAGATCATAATCCCGTCCCCATACATCTGCCCCCGCCCGAATGAGAAACATGATCAGTGCCCTGACCGCCGACACACTTCCGCCAATCATAATAGTATAGAAAATAAGAATCAGCCCCCCGCAGATACCGGCAGCGGCAAAGGGCAGACCGGTTTTTCTGAGCAGGCTGTACAGTCCGGAACCGATAAAGGGTAAGCGCCAAATATTCCTGCGGATTTCCTAATTCCTAGGTTTCACCTATAA
>ERZ1090861.169-NODE-169-length-43330-cov-10.558983_pt1 | contig 43330 bp, 40 predicted proteins | sample MGYA00478482_ERZ1090861 | MGnify/ENA primary metagenome ERZ1090861 (study PRJEB33644, sample SAMEA5815744) | chicken gut metagenome | biome: Chicken; feature: Gastrointestinal Tract; material: Caecum | place: Ireland | collected 2019-01-01 | study: A study of the... | reverse complement strand
TACCGGGAATGAGAGGAAGCACCTGAAAGAATAATCTTTCGGGTGTTTTTTGCGTATACGGGAAATGTTTTTGTTTTTATCAGAAAAACAGGAATATTCAGTGAAAACAGTTGCACAATACAGAATAATCTGATATTATAATTTATGTATTTATATCAGCAGAATGCGCGAGACAATAAATAGGTTTGTCCGATGACGGACGGCATGTTTATTGTCTCTTTTTTTACGGGAGGCGATCTTATGAGAAGAACAATGAACATTCAGTTTAAATCCTATGAAATGATTGAAAGGTTTATCAGAGAAATTGCAGATGTCAGAGGAGAATTCGATCTGGTATCAGGACGAAGAGTGGTAGATGCAAGATCTTTTCTTGGAATTTTCAGCCTGGATCTTTCCGGACCGCTTGTACTGAATGCTGTGACAGATGATCCGAAAGCCTTTGAGGTATTCCAGCGATATGCGATTAATACGGCATATCAGGCGTAAACGCTGCTTTTACTTGACAAAAACCTTCTTCAAGGGTACGATAGTAACATTAGCATTTCAGGGAGGAGGATTTATTATGAAAATGTTAAAGAAAGCAGCCAGTGTCGCTCTCGCGGCAGCGCTTGTCGTATCTATGGCAGCCTGCGGAAGTGATAATGGTGGATCAGGTTCCAGAGACGCTGATAAATTCTATATCGGCGGAATCGGACCTACAACAGGCGACAATGCAATTTATGGAACAGCCGTAAAGAACGGTATCCAGCTTGCAGTGGATGAGATCAATGAGGCCGGAGGAATCAACGGGTATCAGATCGAGTACAGCTTTGAGGACGATCAGAGTGACGCAGAAAAGTCTGTAAATGCCTACAATACACTGAAAGACTGGGGCATGCAGATGCTTGTAGGAACAGTTACATCTACACCTTGTGTTGCAGTAGTTGAAGAGACTCATGCGGACAATATGTTCCAGTTCACACCGTCTGCAACAGCAGTAGAGAGTATTCAGTATGATAATGCATTCCGTATGTGCTTCTCTGACCCGGATCAGGGTAAGGCATCTGCAGATTATATTTCAGAGAACGGCATTGCAACAAAAATTGCTGTAATTTACAACAGCTCTGACACATATTCTACAGGTATTCGTCAGAAATTTGAAGAAGAAGCAGAGTCATTGGGACTGGATATTGTAGCTTCTGAGGCATTTACCGCAGACAGCAAGACAGATTTCTCTGTTCAGATTCAGAAAGCAAAAGATGCAGGCGCAGAACTTGTATTCCTTCCGATTTACTATCAGGAAGCATCTCTTATTCTTGCGCAGGCAAACAATGCAGGATTTGATCCGATCTGGTTCGGCGTTGACGGAATGGACGGAATTCTTAATCTGGACGGATTTGATGCATCTCTGGCAGAGGGACTTATGTTCCTGACGCCGTTTACTGCTGATTCCGAAGATGAAAAGACTCAGACTTTCGTTGCTGATTATGAAGCAGCATTTGGTGATACTCCGATTCAGTTCGCGGCAGATGCATATGACTGCCTCTATGTAATGAAGGAAGCAATGGAGAAGGCGGACGTTACTCCGGATATGAGCATTTCCGATATCTGTGACGCACTTAAAACATCCATGACTGAGATTACAGTTGACGGACTTACAGGAACACAGATCAGCTGGACTTCAGACGGCGAGCCGTCAAAGGACCCGATCGTTGTTCAGGTTGAGGGCGGAAAATATAAAGTTCTTGAGTAATAATCAGAATTATAAAGTATAAGATATTCCCGGTTTTTCGACTCGGTATAAAGAGCAGAGAAACCGGGATTTTTTATGTCCTGCGATTCCTTGATTCAGTTCCTTGATTCAGTTCCGGCGCCTCTGAAAAAGGACGGAATTCAGATCTCATAAAAATAAAGTATAGAAATTTACAGGAAATTGTGGCATTCTTAAATAAAAAATGTGTAATGGAAGGGAAAGATATGAATCCGGTTAAAGTAAGAAATCTCGAAATCGGCACAGGAATACCGAAAATCTGTGTTCCTATTGTAGAGAAGACGAAAAAGGCGGTTCTGGAAGCTGCCGGCAGAATAACTGAAACGAAAGCACAGGTCGCGGAGTGGCGTGTGGACTGGTATGAAGACGCATCTGATTTCAGTAAAATAAAGGAAACGCTGGAAGAGATGAGAGACGTACTGGGGGAAATGCCGCTTCTTTTTACATTCCGAACTCTTAAGGAAGGAGGCGAAAAACAGATAAATTCAGAGGATTATATAAAATTAAATCAGAATGCAGCGGAAACCGGGCTGATTGATCTGTTGGACGCTGAACTCTTCACCGGAGATGAAGCAGTAAAAAAAATTATAGATACAGCTCACAGATATGGTGTGAGAACTGTGGTTTCCAGTCATGATTTTGAAAAAACTCCGCCGCGGGAAGAAATTGTTTTCCGCCTGAGGAAGATGCAGGAACTTGGAGCTGATATTCCGAAAATTGCAGTAATGCCCCGTAACAGAAAGGATGTGCTTACGCTTCTTGCGGCAACAGAAGAAATGTTTAGCAATTACGCTGACGGACCGATTATTACCATGTCTATGTCGGGAATCGGCAGTATCAGCCGGCTGTGCGGGGAGGTTTTTGGCTCTGCTCTGACTTTTGGAGCAGCGGGGCAGACTTCAGCTCCGGGACAGATGGATGTAAAAGATCTGGCAGAGGGTCTGGCGCTGATTCACAGAGGACTGTAGTTCTGAAATACAATTCTTCGTGTCTTTTCTGCTGTATAGCTGAATTGTTGAACAAAAAACAGAGTGGACTCGTTTTCTGTATTGATAAGACTGTATCTTGTGTGATATAATTACCCTCAGCTGACAGATACAGTGGATGTGCGGAGTCTTTCAGCAAGTAGTATGAGTTTCGGAAAAGAAACCTGCTATTTTACAGAAAACGATAAACAGATGGAAGGGAATGAGTATGAGTTTTATATCGTATTTAATTAACGGGCTGAGTCTCGGAAGCGTATATGCGATTATTGCCCTGGGCTACACAATGGTCTATGGAATCGCAAAGATGCTGAACTTTGCCCATGGAGATGTAATTATGATCGGAGCCTATACGGCGCTGATCGCAATATCACAGACAGGGTTATCTCCTGTTATAGGCGTACTGATTGCAGTAGTTGTCTGTACTGTGCTTGGTGTGGTGATTGAGGGCGTTGCCTACCGGCCGCTCCGAAATGCATCTTCATCGCTGGCAGTGCTTATTACGGCTATCGGCGTCAGCTATCTGCTTCAGAATATAGCGCTCCTTATATTCGGACCGAACGCACAGACATTTCCGTCTGTAATTAAGTGGGACGGAGTTTCTCTTGCCGGGGGAAAGTTAAATATATCCGGTGAGACGATTGTAACTATTGGAGCATGTATTCTTATTATGATTGTTCTGATGACCTTTGTACAGAAGTCAAAGCAGGGTCAGGCAATGCGTGCGGTTTCGGAAGACAGAGGTGCCGCGCAGCTTATGGGAATTAATGTAAACGGAACGATTGCTCTTACTTTCGCGATCGGATCTGCTCTGGCGGCAATCGCAGGTGTGCTGCTGTGTTCTGCATACCCCACACTGACACCGTATACGGGAGCCATGCCGGGCATCAAAGCCTTTGTCGCAGCTGTATTCGGAGGGATCGGTTCCATACCGGGCGCATTTATCGGCGGCCTGCTTCTGGGAGTGATCGAGATTCTGGGCAGAGCGTATATTTCTTCCCAGATGGCAGATGCAATTGTATTTGCCGTTCTGATTGTTGTGCTTCTGGTGAAGCCTACGGGACTCTTAGGGAAAAAGATTCAGGAGAAAGTGTAGGTGGACGACATGGCAAAAACAAAGAAAAAAATAAGCAGACAGACAAGAAGCAATATAATAACTTATGGAATTGTTATTCTGGCTTGTATTATTGTCCAGACAATGATTAATTCCGGAAGCATTTCCAGTCTTATGGAAGGTTTGATGGTGCCTTTGTGCATTTACGCAATACTGGCGGTTTCTCTGAATCTTGTTGTAGGCATTCTCGGCGAACTGAGTCTGGGTCATGCCGGATTTATGTGTGTGGGAGCTTTTGCCAGCGCGTTTTTCTCCAAGTGCATGAGGGGAGAAATGGAGTCTGACGGCCTGAGATTTTTCCTGGCGCTTCTGATCGGAGTTGCAGCGGCCGCACTGTTCGGTCTCCTGATCGGTATTCCGGTACTGCGCCTGAAAGGCGACTATCTGGCTATCGTTACACTGGCGTTCGGTGAGATTATTAAAAATCTGGTAAATGTACTTTACATCGGAAAGGACTCCGGCGGATTTCATATTTCCACGCAGGATGTGATGGAGCTGGACTCAGACGGCACAATGATTATAAGCGGCCCTCAGGGAATTACGGGAACACCGAGAGACGCTACATTTCTGATTGGCATTATACTTGTCCTGATTACTCTGTTTATTGTAATTAACCTGACAAATTCCAGATCCGGAAGGGCAATCATGTCTATCCGCGACAACCGGATTGCGGCAGAGTCAATCGGAATCAATGTAACGAAATACAAACTGATGGCATTTACCGTGTCTGCGGCTCTGGCGGGCTCGGCGGGAGTGCTTTACGCGCATAACCTGTCTACCCTGACGGCTACAACAAATAACTTCGGGTACAACCAGTCTATTATGATACTTGTATTTGTTGTTCTCGGCGGAATCGGAAATATCAGAGGTTCCATGATTGCGGCGGTAATCCTCACACTTCTTCCGGAGCTGCTTCGAGGCCTGTCTGATTATCGTATGCTTATCTATGCAATCGTGCTGATTGTGATGATGCTCTTTAACTGGGCTCCGAAGGCAATCGAGTGGAGAGAAAAATATCTTTCCTTTGGAAGAAAGAAAAAGGAGGCTGTAAAATAATGGCTGCGTTATTGGATGTAAAAAATCTTGGTATTTCATTTGGCGGTCTCCGCGCGGTAAACGGTTTTGATATTTCCATTGAACAAGGAGAACTGTATGGCCTGATCGGTCCCAATGGAGCCGGAAAGACAACTGTATTTAATCTTCTTACCGGAGTGTACAAACCGGACACCGGGAAGATAATACTTGACGGGAAAGATATTACCGGCAAAAAGACAATTGATATCAGTAAGGCCGGAATTGCCAGAACTTTTCAGAATATTCGTCTTTTCAAACAGCTCAGTGTTCTGGATAATGTAAAAGTAGGGCTTCACAACCATCATAAATATTCTGCCATTGAGGGCGTCTTAAGACTTCCACGGTATTTTAAGGTGGAAAAGGAAATGAACGAAAGGGCAATGGAGCTTTTGAAAGTATTTGAACTGGAGAAGCATGCAGAGACTCTGGCTTCCAATCTTCCTTACGGAGAACAGAGAAAACTGGAAATCGCAAGGGCACTTGCCACAGATCCGAAGCTGCTCCTTCTGGATGAGCCTGCCGCGGGTATGAATCCGAATGAAACCGGAAGTCTGATGGAAATGATCCAGTTTGTACGGGAGAAATTCCATATGACAATTCTCCTTATCGAGCATGATATGAAACTGGTGAGCGGAATCTGCGAGAAGCTGACGGTGCTCAATTTCGGCGAGGTGCTTGCTCAGGGAAAAACGGCAGAGGTGCTGAATGATCCCCAGGTAATCACCGCATATCTTGGAGAATAGGAGGAAACAGCGATGGCAATGCTTGAAGTCAAAGATTTGGAAGTATATTACGGAGTGATTCAGGCCATCAAAGGAGTGTCATTCCATGTGGAAAAGGGAGAGGTTATTGCGCTGATCGGTGCAAACGGCGCGGGAAAAACCACAATCCTTCACACAGTTACAGGCCTGCTTTCTCCGAAAAAAGGAAGTGTAATCTTTCAGGGCAAAGATATTACGAAGACTCCGGCTCATAAAATTGTATCTATGGGTATGGCGCATGTTCCGGAGGGACGGCGTGTATTTGCGGAACTCAGTGTATATGAGAATCTGAAAATGGGCGCATATACAAGAACCGACAAGGCAGAGATTGAAGACAGCCTGAAAAGTGTGTATAAAAGATTTCCGCGTCTGGAGGAAAGAAAGAACCAGATGGCGGGAACTTTAAGCGGCGGTGAACAGCAGATGCTCGCAATGGGAAGGGCGCTGATGTCAAAGCCCGGCATCATCCTTATGGATGAACCGTCCATGGGGTTATCGCCTATTCTGGTAAATGAAATATTTGATATTATACGGTCTGTAAGCGAGAGCGGCACTACCGTGCTCCTTGTGGAGCAGAACGCGAAGAAGGCTCTTTCTATTGCAGACAGAGCCTATGTCCTGGAAACAGGAAATATTACCCTTGAAGGAAAGGCAAAAGATCTGCTGGAGGATGATTCCATTAAGAAAGCTTATCTGGGTGAATAGGGGGATTTGGCATGGAAAATATCGTGATTACAATTTCAAGGCAGTATGGAAGCGGGGGTAAAACAATAGGCGCCATGCTGGCAAAGGAACTTGGAGTAAACTGTTACAGCCGGGAGATCCTGCGCATGGCCTCAGAGGACAGCGGGATCAATGAGAGATTGTTCGGTATGTCGGATGAGAAAATCCGGAAAGCCGGATGGTTCCGGATATTGAACAGACCTTATGAGGGACAGCTGCTTCCGCCGGAAGACAGAGATTTTGTATCAGATGATAATCTTTTCAATTATCAGGCGAAGGTAATCAAGGAGCTGGCTTCAAAAGAAACATGTGTTATTATCGGCCGGTGCGCGGATTATGTTCTGAAGGATTATCCGAATGTTGTCAGTGTGTTTATTCATGCGGACAGAAAGTTCTGTCTGGCCAGGTCTATGGAACGTCACAGTATGACAGAAAAAGAAATGCAGAAATACATTGAGAAGACAGATCGGTACAGGGCGGACTTTTATGAATATCACACCGGCCATAAATGGGCAGATGCGAGAAACTACGATCTGTCGCTTAACAGTGCGAAACTCGGATTTGAGAAATGTGTGGAAGAGATTCGTTCATATATGAAGATAAGGTTTAAATAGAGGACGGCACAAGAATACATACGCTGCAGAGATGTTTTTACAGAAATATTTCTGCGGCGTTTTTTTATCCGCTTTACGGGCAAATTAAGCAGATCGTAATAAAGAAAGATATTCGTCTTGATTTTCCATACGTTTAATCAAGACCGATTAAACTATGATATAATACAAAATAATGCGTTTGGAGACTGAAATATATATGCAGGTTACAGATAAAGAATTAGAACAGCACAGGCAGAGATTTCAAAAGTGCAGGAAAGCGCTGCATGCGCTGGGAAATGAGTCCAGACAGGAACTGTGTATGATTTTAATGATGAACAGTAACGGGCTTCGGGTTGCTGATCTTGTTCAGGAGGCTAATTTATCCCGCTCGGTTGTTTCGCATCATATGAAAGTACTTATTGAAGCCGGAATCGTAAAAACCCGGAAAGAAGGTACATATATATATTATTATCTTGAGATGGACAATGTAGTTACAGACCAGCTGATAACATATTTACAAAGTGTGAAAAATATTTTGAGGAACCTTCCGGATCGAAGTGGAGAAGGATGATATGAGTAATATATCAAAAAAAATCATACATATTCAGTAAAAAAATCAACTGAATTTCTTGTCAAAATGTGATAATATGTTTTAAAGTCTGAAAAATGAAAGGAGGTCATGCCATAAGAACTGGAATCAGACGTATTATATGCATGGTATGTGATTCGGTTTAAAATGTAAAAAACAAAAACGAGAGGAAAAAGAAAGGAAAAAAGTATTATGGAAAGAAGAAAATGGAAAAGCAGCTTCCGCCGGTTTATGAGATCGGCAGCTGCGATCGTACTGGCGGCGTGCATGCTGCCGGTTCCGGTGCAGGCTGCAGGAAGCACCTCATCCGATAATGGAGACGGTACTTTTACCAATCCTGTAATTTATTCGGATGTGCCGGATCTGGATGTAATCCGGGTGGAGGACAATTATTACATGGTTAGTACAACCATGCATCTGTCACCCGGTATGCCGATTATGAAATCCAAAGATCTGGTAAACTGGGAAATCGTAAACTACTGTTACGACATTCTGGATGACAGCGATGAGCTGTCCCTCAGAAACGGAAAAGAAGCATATGGAGACGGAACATGGGCTGCAAGCATCAAGTATCATGACGGCAAATTCTATGTATCTGCATCCAGCCAGACAACTGGGAAAACCTATGTATTCTCAACCACAGACATTGAGAATGGTGTGTGGAAGAAATCGGTTCTGGACGGTTATAATCACGACCTGTCCCTTCTTTTTGACGATCAGGAGGACGGGACTCACATTTATATGTTTACAGGCTCCGGTTCCGTGCATGTAAGAGAACTGCAGGAAGATGCAGAAGGTAATGTTACATATAAAGACGGCGGTCTGAATCAGACTATCATTGAGAACGCAAATTATGGGGAGGACATTAATCTCAAAGCGGAAGGCGCTCACGCTTACAAGATCAACGGCAAATACTATATCTTTATGATTCAGTGGCCGAACGGCGGCCAGCGTCAGGAGATCTGCTGGCGTTCTGACTCTCTTACAGAAGGCTGGGAGTGCAAACTGATGCTGGATACAGGAATTGTAGTAGACGGACAGATGGACGGTGCAGGTGTTGCTCAGGGCGGTATCGTTGATACTCCGGATGGCGACTGGTATGCGCCGCTGTTCCAGGATCATGGTGCAGTAGGGCGTATCCCTATGCTGGCCAAAGTTACATGGGAGGATGACTGGCCGGTATTCTCCATTGATCCTACTATGGACATGCCCGTAAGCGGACAGGATACAAAGAGTATTGTAGTTTCAGACGAGTTTTATAACGGTGAGGAGAAAGCTCCATATCTGAATACTGAGTCTGATATTGCAGCAAATTCAGAAGCAGCAGAAGTGTCCGCGCTTTCGGCACAGGCTGCTGTAACTGCCGCACCGGAAACAAAGAAAACAACAGAGCTGATTGTAAACGGCGGCTTTGAAAATGGTACGGACGGCTGGGAACTCCGGACATTTAATGGAACTGCCTCTATGAAAGCAACTTCGGACGATAAGGCATCCGGCGAGAGCAGTCTTCTGGTATATGACAAGGCAAATACAACGTCAGGCCCCATGCAGGATCTGACCGGAAAAGTACAGCCGGGACAGAAACTTCACATCAGTGCAAAGGTAAAATACACTACAGGTCCTGACGTCAGAAAATTTAACGTTACGATGCAGTACGGGACAAATGATTTCGCGGGCACAGATCCTGCGGCAGGGTATGTGGATGTAACAAAAGGCGAGTGGAATACGATTGAAGCCGATTATACAGTTCCGCAGGATGCAGATCTTTCCAGAGTGCTTGTATTTGTAGAGACGTCCTGGACAGCTGAGCAGGATCCGGAAAATGATCTCATGGACTTCTATCTGGATGATGTGTCTATTCTTGCCGAGGACTATGTTGATCCTGATGAACTCATTGTCAACGGGGATTTCGAGGACGGAATAGAAAACTGGGCAACTCAGGATCCCGGAACAATCACTGCAGTGACGGAAGAACATGCCAGCGGAAACATGGCAGCAAAGATAACGGACAGAACTGCTACTGCTTCCGGACCGATGCAGGATATTACAGGAAAGATTGCACAGGGACAGATTGTACAGGTATCTGCAAAGGTGAAGTATAATGAAGGCCCTGACAATAAGACATTTAATATCTGTATCCAGAACGGAGACTGGACAGGTATTGAAGTAGCCGCATCTGCAAATGTCAAAAAAGGTGAATGGACAACCATAGAAGGTAAATTTATTATTCCAAATGATGCGGATATGTCTTCCAGCCGTATCTTTATTGAAACGGCATGGACGGCAAATCCGGACGAGAATAATGATCTGTTTGACTTCTATGCAGATGATATCTCTCTGAAGAAACTTGCTAATCCGGAGACAGTTCAGAAGGGAGAAAATGACTATAACGGCTCCAATCTGAAGCTGGAGTGGCAGTGGAATCATAATCCGAACAATAAGTTCTGGTCGCTGACAGAAAGAGACGGATATCTTCGTCTGACAACTGCAAATAAGGCGACAGGTCTTCTGGATGCAAGAAATACACTGACACAGAGAACATATGGCCCGACATGTTCCGGCGATATTGCCATTGAGACGGCCAACATGAAGAACGGCGATGTAGCAGGACTTGCAGCCCTTCAGGCGAATTACGGCTATGTAGGCGTTAAGATGGAAAATGGACAGAAGTCCATTGTAATGGTAAATGCAGACGGCGGTGAGGCTCAGGAAATAGAGAATATTCCCATCGACCAGGATCGTGTATACTTACGGGCAGACTTCAACTTCTATCAGCATGCAGATGACGCTGACTTTTACTACAGTCTGGACGGAACTACATGGAACAAGATCGGAAATACTCTGAATATGTCCTATACAATTCCGCACTTTATGGGTTACCGCTTCGCGATATTCAACTACGCGACACAGTCAACAGGCGGATATGTGGATGTGGATTATTTCCATGTAAATGACGGAGCTGATACAGAGCAGACAAACCTGAAAGTGAATATGGCCGATGTACAGGATGTGTCAGGTATAATCAACACAGAACTGGAAGTGCCGCTTTACATTGACGGTCTGCCGGAAGGAACAGCAGACCGTATGGAGGCTTCCATCAATATCCCGTCAATTTTTGATGTGGCTGATGTAGAATTTAACGGAGAAAATGTCAGTGGAACTTCTTCCTGGACATTCGCGAACCATCAGCTGAAACTCAGCGTGACAGGCGAAGATACAGGGTATGCCGACAACAGCGGCGACCGCCTGTTCGCGACTCTGAAGCTGAAACTGAATAATTACGTGGCAGAAAATACTACAGTTACTCTGAGAGTGGATTATGTAACAGCAGAAGGCGCGAATGCAGCTTTCAGTGTCGGAAATGCAACAGCAAATGTGTCTATTGTAAAAACGGAAAATAATGCGGTTGCGAAACTGCTTGGAAATTCCAACCCGCTGATTGACTACGATTACGGCGCTGACCCGTTTGCCCTTGTCTATGACGGACGTGTTTACCTGTATATGACGGCAGACAAGCTTCAGTATGATACGAACGGAAATGTAATTGATAATGATTACTCGTATATCAATAAGCTGCATGTTATATCCTCTGACGATATGGTGAACTGGACGGATCATGGATTTATCCAGGTTGCTGGTCCGGATGGGGTTGCAAAATGGGCGGATTATTCCTGGGCTCCCGCAGTTGCCTACAAGCAGATTGACGGTGTGGACAAGTTCTTCCTGTACTTCTGCAACAGCGGCGGAGGAATCGGTGTCCTGGAAGGCGATTCACCTGTCGGACCGTGGAAAGATCCGAACGGAAAAGCCCTGATTGACGGAAGCACTCCGGGTGTACAGGGTGTACCGTGGATTTTTGACCCGGCAGTTATGGTTGATGATGACGGAACAGGTTATCTGGCATTCGGCGGCGGTGTGCCGGCAGGACAGGATCTGAATCCGAAGAGCGCGAGAATTGTTAAGCTTGCAGATAATATGACCAGTCTGGCTGATGATGAAGACGGAATTCCGCAGATGATCGATGCACCATGTATGTTTGAGGACGGCGGCATTCACAAGGCCAATGGAAAATATTACTATACATACTGCTCTAATTTCTCTGGAAATCATTCTGCAGTAGAAGGATATCCGGGGTACGGAATTATCTGCTATATGGTAAGTGATGATCCGATGGGACCGTATACATATGGCGGCGAGATCCTTCAGAATCCGTCCTATTACTTTAATGTAGGTGGCAACAACCACCATGCGCTCTTTGAGTTTAACGGAACAACCTATATTACATATCATGCTCAGACGCTTGGAAAAGCTCTGGGAATTGAAAAAGGTTATCGTTCTACTCATATCAATGAGGTAGAATACTATGAAGACGGATCAATCAAACCGATTGACGCGGATATGAAAGGCGTTTCACAGCTGAAAGCTTTTTCACCGTACAGCGAAGTGGCCGGAACAACCATCGGATGGAATTCCGGTATTGCGCCGAGAGATCTTGGCGACAATAACATGGTGCTTTCTTCCGTTAATAATGGTGACTGGCTTGCAATTGGCGGTGTAGATTTTGGTGAGAACGGCGCTGAGACTTTTGAAGCTGAGATTGCCGGACTGGCCGGCGGATCAATCGAGCTGCGTCTTGACAGCCCGGACGGTGAACTGATCGGCACTCTGAATGTAGAGAGCGGAAATGGTGATGAATTTACTACACTTTCCTGTTCCGTAGAAAATGCAGTGGGCGAGCACACACTCTTCTTCGTATACAGCGGTGAAGGAGAGGATGAGCTGATGGAAGTTCAGTCCTGGCAGTTCACGGAGAAAGAGCCGGAGAAGGATGTAGACAAGACAGCTCTGAAAGAAGCCATCAACAAAGCTTCTGAGATTAACAGCAGCGAGTATACAACAGCAAGTCTGGAAAAACTTTATGAAGCTCTGGAAGCAGCCAAAGGCGTATACGAGGATGAAAATGCAGAACAGGCAGCAGTAGATACTGCAACAGAGAATCTGAACAGTGCTTATGACGCTCTGGTACGCGTATCAGATAAGAGCCAGCTTCAGGAACTGATTGCTCAGGCAAACGGACTGAAAGAATCCGATTATACTGCAGAAACATGGCGTGCGCTTCAGGAAGCGCTGGGATCAGCGGTTGCGGTTGATGCTGAACATGATGCATCTCAGGAAGCTGTAGATAATGCAGCTGCAGCCCTGAAAGCAGCGATTGATGCGCTTGAGCCGGCTACAGGAGAAGATCCGGATAAGCCGGGAACAGATCCGGGAGAAGATCCGGACAAACCGGGAACAACTCCGGGAGAAGATCCGGATAAACCGGGAACAACTCCGGGAGAAGATCCGAATAAGCCGGGAACAGGATCCGGAGATTCCGGAAAACAGGACGGCGACAAAGCTGTGCAGACCGGTGATACCCTTAATACAGGAAGAATTGCCGGAATAGTGACCGTTATGGTACTTGCAGCAGGTACAGGCGGAGCTGTTCTTTATAAAAGAGTTCGGAAAAACCGGAAGTGATTCTAATACAGAAAGGCGAAAGTATAGAAGGTCTGACTGATTAGAATAGATAAAACAATTTATAATACCCGTTGGAATTATGTCTGTGATACGGCATGATTTCAGCGGGTATTTTTTGAAAGAAGGCTGAATCGGCAAGTCTGTTTCAGCAGCACGTCGGATAAGAGCGTTCTCAATCAAATATTAAGAAAATATTAAATATGCACAATTATTGTAATAATATTGTAATAATGTTATAATATTCCTATCTTACAGAAGGAGATAATCTATGATTGAAATAAATAATCTTACAAAACATTTCGACAGTATCTGTGCAGTCAATGATATCTCACTTAATATTCCTGACGGTATCATGTTCGGAATTCTGGGAACGAACGGAGCGGGAAAGACAACTCTGCTGCGTATTCTTGCCGGGATTCTTGAGGCTGATTCCGGAACCATCTGTATCGATGGTGATAAACAGATTTATAAGCGGAGCTGTAAGGAGAATCTGTTTTTCCTGCCGGATACACCCTACTATTTCCCAAATGCCACACTGGAAGAAATGACGGAATTTTACGCCGGACAATATCCGGAGATGGATAAGCCGGGGGTGTCCGGGATGGCAGAATCTCTGGATCTGGATATGCACAGGCCTCTCAGGACTTTTTCAAAAGGAATGAAACGTCAGGCTTTTCTGATTCTGGCACTGTGTGCCGGAACAAAATACCTGCTTTGTGACGAAGTGTTTGACGGGCTGGATCCTATTGTCACGGAAGTAATGAAAAATCTGTTCCGCCGGGAGATGCAGGAGAGAAGATTTACCGTTGCCGTAGCTTCCCATAAACTGAATGATCTGGAAGATATCTGCGGCAGTATTGGAATCCTGCACAAGGGCGGGCTTGTAACTGCCCGGGACATGAAGGAGAGTGCAGGCGAAATTCATAAATATCAGTGTATCTTTCTGGAAGGTACAGATATCAGTCCGCTGAGTGCCCGGGAGGAAACGGTTAAATGTGTGTGTGACGGACATTTTGTAACACTGGTGATAAAAGGAGAAGGCCAGATTACAGAGGCGATGATCCGGACCTGGAATCCTGTATTTTTTAAAGAAGCTCCCATGACACTGGAAGAAACATTTATTGCTGAGATGGAGGGGAAAGGCTATGACATCCGTAAAGTGCTTCAGTAACTGGTTTAAGGAGGCGGGCAGAGGACACCTGAGCGCGTTTCTGTCCTGGGGAATTCTCATTATATATGGCATAACCATGCTTACCCGGCTTAGTTTTGATACGGACTTTACCTATTTTGGAATCGGGAGTATGGAACTGGTCTGGATCTGCGCAGGGCTCGGGATTCTTCTGGCGTTTTTTGAATTCTTTTATCTGCTGCAGTCCAGGAAGCAGGATCTTTATTACAGTCTTCCGGTGAGTAAAAGTATGATCTTCTGGAGCAGATATGTCCATGGCCTGGTGCATTTTCTGGCTCCTCTTATTCTTGTCCTGGTGGTCTGCGGTATTTATGAAGGATCTCTGGATATACAGTTCCTGAAAGTTTCAGTAAGCTATACCGGGAAAAGTATTCTGACAGCGGCAGCGGTGTTCCTGATTTTTTATCATCTGGGTGTGGTCTGCCTTACCGTCTGCGGAAATATTATTTCAGCTGTTCTGAGCTGTGGAGTATTCCTGATCTTCGGCGATCTTTTTCTGCAGAATGTATGTGACGTATTTGCAAGGAACTGCTTTCAGACATATTACCGGCTCCCGCTGCTGGAAAGGCTGGCGGAAATTCTCTCTCCGCTGAGTCTGGCAGGGTATCTGACAGGATCTCAGCTTTATGAAAAAAATGAGGTCCTGGCTTTTGCCCCTCAGCCCGTCTATATCTGGGCGGCGCTGATCTGGATTCTGGCGGCGCTTCTGATCTTTTCTTCGTCCATAAAAAAACGGAAGACGGAACGGACCGGGAGAGACTTTATGTCTCCGAGGGGAGAATGCGCGGCAGAAGCTGCTCTTGGGATTCTTGCCGGAACCTGGTTCGCGGCGTTCATTCTTGATATAAGCGGTCTGACCGGGAAGAATACTCTGGCGGCAGGAGTTCTGGCTATTGTGTCCTGCGCGGCAGCAGTCCTGGCAGTGCATTGTCTGCTTGAGTGGAAATTTCAAAGCGGGGTGCGCCGTATCTTCCGGAGAAAACTTCAGCTGGCTGCAGAGACACTTGCGGGAGTGTGTATATGCGGAGCGTTTCTGATCGGAGCGGGTTCCTTTGACAGATATTTTCCTGAAGCGGGCAAAGCGGAAGCTGTGGGGATCAGTATAGACGGCCTGGGTATGGACCACAGCAGCTATCAGTACAAGATTCAGAGCGGCGATACTTACCAGACAGATCTTCAGCTGACGGAGTACCGGCTGGAAGGGGAGGGCCGTACCGCGGCGCTGGCATGGCTGCAGAGTCTGCTTGGATCCGCAGCGCCGGATCCGGAAAATGTATATACCAATGTGACAGTGTGCTATTATATGAAGAACGGGAGTGAACATTACCGTACATACCCGCTGACACGTGCGGATTTCGAGGCATTTGCTTTTGTGTATGAGACAGAAGAATATAAAGAGACTGCCTATCCGGCTCCTCAGCAGGATGAAACAGGGCAGGCACGCTTTTCCTGGTATGACGGTATAAAAGAGACGGATATGAAATTTACGGCAGATGAAAAAGAGGCTCTTGCGGCAGCATATATATCCGACCGGTCTTCCATGAAGATGGAGGATCTGTCAGATGTGCTTCCCCTGGGTTTCCTTCAGATCGCGTCAGGCGAACAGAATCAGTCCTGGGAGATGCCGGTATATCCTTTCTTTGAACAAACCTGCAGACTTCTTGAAAAATATGGTGTGCAGACGGAAAAAGGAATACAGGATTATCCGGTAATCTCGGTCGAAATGTACGAGTCATATGCGGTCCCTGCAAATACAAGCGGCGGCGTAAGCTGGAAGTACTATGATACACCAGAAGATATCGCTCAGTGGCAGCCCCGTCTTGTTCCGGCGATATTTGATCTTCAGCCGCTGCTCTGCCCGCTGGATTATAAGGAGGTCAGGGCTGTCGTGGAAGACACAGAGACAAATTCCACAATGGAGATAGACTGTGTAATGAAGACGGTGGAATAAAAACCCGGGCATAATTTGTGCTCTGTGACAGAATTCTTCATTTTTCCTCCTGAGGACGTGCTATACTGTGGCAGATTACAGCAGGAAATGCGGTGCTTCTGCCGAAGGTCCGGCACACGGAACTGATTTTGTCCCGGTCCGGTGCGGAGCGGTTCTGCTTTCCTGCACAGAAAGAGGAGGAAGAACCATGACAAAGAGAAAGAAAAAGCTGATTATCTGTCTTGTTGTATTTGCTGTACTTGCCGCGGCGGCAGCAGGAGGCGTCTATGCTTACATAAACCGGTATAATGCGGCAGATTATGTAAAAGCTGTGCTGGATGTTTCCTATAAGGGAGAAGCGGAAGCATATATGGAGATTACCGGAGTTTCCCAGGAGGAGGCGGAAAATATATTTGCGGACAATCTGGACGCCACAATGGAGGGATTTGAGACTACGGCTATGCCGGAGGAACTGAAACCCCGGTACCGGGAACTTTTTGCCGAACTTGCTGAAAGTGTAAGCTATACGGTGGAAGAACCGGAACGGCAGGAAGATGGAAGCTATACTGTCAATGTGATGGTGAAGCCGATTACATTGTTTTCCGACACCTATGATACATTTCAGCAGAAAGCCCAGGAGTATGCGGATCAGGTTACAGACAGCGTAATGCAGGGAAACGAGATGCCCACAGATGAAGAGATGCAGAGCAGGGTATATGAGATTTATTATGACGTCCTTCGGGAAGCACTGGATAAAGGCTCCCTTTATGGCGAAGTGAAGGATGTTTCCGTGCACGTGGAAAAGACAGGCATGACTTCTTTTGAGGCGGATCAGGAGGATATGGATTTTCTGGATTCCCTTCTGATTGAAGACGCGCAGGCGGAGGAGTAGGAAAGGCGAATCAGAGAGTTCGGCAAAGAATGCAGAAAGAGCGGATAAAAGGCTGAGGAAAAGAGCGGGAAATAGAAACGGGAAACAGGAAAAACGGAGAGGAAAAGTACAGTGGATAATAGATCTTCAAAGGAAAATATGGACGTAACAACTGCAGAACGGAAAAGAGAACTGCGAAAACAACTGAAGAAGCGCAGAAGCAACCTGACGGAGAAATATAAAAAAGACGCCGACAGACAGATCTTCCGGCGTGCCATTTCTCTGCCGGAGTATCGGGCCGCGGAAACGATCTTCTGCTATGCAGGTACGGAAGAAGAAATCAATACCCGGCCTGTGCTCGAACGCATTCTTTCTGACGGAAAACGGCTGGGGGTTCCCAGATGTATCGGAAAAGGAATTATGGAAGTACGCATGGTAACGCATTTGGAACAGCTGAAGCCGGGCATGTACGGTATACTGGAGCCGGAAGAGTCGTGCGCCCTGATCCGTCCGGAAGAGATTGATCTTGCATTTGTGCCCTGCCTGTCATGCAGCAGGGACGGCAGAAGACTTGGATACGGCGGGGGATATTATGACCGGTATCTGATACAGACCACATGCGGAAAAATTGCCCTGTGCCAGGAGAAAATGCTGGAGGAAGAAATCCCGGCTCAGGAGTGGGATCTCGGGATGGATAAAGTGGTTACGGAAAGGTGTGTATATTCGGAGTAGAAGCTGTTATGCCTCGCCATCCACTTTCTCCGGAAATGTTATCCTTACTTTCAGCATCCCTTCTTCATACACGGCCCAGATCTTTCCGCCCATCTGTTCTGTCAGAGCCCGGGCGATAGACAGCCCCAGCCCGGTGGATCCGGCAGAGGCGGTTTCTACCGTGTAGAAACGGTCGAAGAGTCGGCCGGTTTCGATTTCATCCAGTCCGGATGCGTGGTTGGCGAACAGCAGCTCCCCGGATTCATTGAGTTCTATGATCAGATCACCGTCACTGTATTTCAGCGCATTGCTGATCAGATTGCCAAAGATCCGGGAGACGGCGTTCCGGTTCAGCATACGGCGGATTTTTGTATCCGGCATTTTAATGGCGGGAGCAATTCCCCGGGAGCGCAGGGCGGCGTAGAAGCCGGATACACTGTCTTCCAGGATGCGGTTTAAAACAACCGGTTCGTTTCCCGTTCCGTTTGATACAGTAGTAAATACAGAGTAGCGGAACAGTTCTTCCGACAGCTGTTTCAGAGTCTCTGTGCGGCCCCGGATGATTTTCAGATACCGGACGGCATTTCCGGACATTTCTTCGTCTTCCAGAAGATCCAGATATCCGCAGATCGCTGTAAGGGGCGTGCGCAGATCATGGGAAATATTTGTAACCGCGTCTTTTAGTTCCCAGTCTCCCTGCTGGAAACGCAGACGGTCACTCCGAAGCTGTTTTAGCTGTATATTTATTTCTTTGGCAAGATATTTCATATCCCGGTCGCGGCTTCCGATGTCTATGAGCGTGTTGGTATCCGAGGCGACACGGTCGGCAAATTTTTCACCGATTTCTCTCGCTGTTTTCTTGAGCAGACAGATTTTGATCCCCAGAAAAAGGAGAATCAGAACAAGTATGCCGATCAGAAGCCATAACCAGAATATCATAAATTACCTCCAGAGAAAGAGGACTGTTACGCCCTCCTGAATCTTTTATTTGATGTTTTCCTTTCGGAAAATAAATATGCCGGCCCCCGTAGTCACCAGAAGAATTCCGGCAGAGTAGACGGAGAGCAGCCCGGGTTCATCTACTGACATCATGGAGAGCTGCATGACCTGTCCGGTGGGCAGAAAGTCATTGCAGAATTCCATCACATCCCGCACAGCACCCCTTGGGTAGTCTGTGTTTGGCTCAGCGGGAACGGTGATTTCGTTTCCGGAGTCATCGATGTAGCTGTAACTCTCCCATACTTCCGGCTGATTTAAGCCGGATGTGATTACCATGGAGACCAGAAGCAGGAAAAATACAGCCAGTATATTGATTACCGCGGTAACAGCCCGGCTCTGGCAGATCATTGCGGTCAGGGTAAGAAGACCTGTAAAGGCAAAGCTCATCATAAAGCTGACCAGAACCATAACTACAATATCCTGTACATTTATGGAAAAGGGGCCTAAGAGCGGTATGCCGATCAGAAGAGACGTGCACAGGAAGGACAGACACATCAGCAGACCGGCCGCAAGGCACACGATCAGGTTTGACAGATAGATAGCGCTCCGGGTATGTCCGATGACCAGTTTGTTCCGGATCGTGCCGTCATTGTATTCGGTGCCGATAAACAGGCTGATAAATGCTGCCAGCAGGATCCCGATTACAGTAACGTACACAAACAATCCGCTGTCCAGGGGAATGGATGTGCTATATTTCTCCTGGTTGTAAAATTCGGCGATCTTAATATACCCGCCGAACAGAAACATAAAGATCATAAAGCCCCGGAAACATTTGCTTTTCTTCAGGCGTGAGAAACCCGCATTTAATAATCTACTCATTTTTCTTCCCTCCAATCAGATTGACATAATAGCTCTCCAGACTTTCCTCCCGCTCGGTCAGCGAGATTACGTCGCAGTTTTCTCTGTCGAGAGCAAGAACAAGACGGGTGATGTTGATCTTCCCGTAAATGTCTGCCATTGTATCGGAGAAAATTCTGTATTCCAGCCCGATTTCATCAAGAACCCGGGAAAATGCGCTGATGTCGGACACCTGGACCCGGATGCATTTGCGGCACGCCGCATCCAGCTCTTTTGCGCTCATTTCTTTTACCATATGCCCTTTTTCAATAAATCCGTAGTGGGTGGCAAGTCTTCCCAGTTCATCGAGAATGTGGCTGGAAATGAGAAAAGTAATGCCATTTTCCCGGTTCAGCTTCAGGATCAGTTCCCGGACTTCTATAATACCCTGAGGGTCCAGACCGTTGATCGGTTCATCCAGGACAAGAAAATCCGGATTCCCGGCCAGAGCGATGGCGATGCCAAGACGCTGCCGCATTCCAAGAGAAAAATTCTTTGCCTTTTTCCGCCCTGTGTCAGCCAGCCCTACCAGTTCCAGAAGCTCAGGTATGTCGTCAAAAGAAGGAAGTCCGATGATCCGGTACTGTTCTTTTAAGTTATCTTCAGCCGTCATGTCCAGATAAATGGACGGCGTTTCCACTACAGCGCCCATTCTCCGGCGGTGTTTTGCGATGCCGGGTTCGGTGTTACGCGCTCCGTACAGGGAATAACTTCCTGATGTGGGTTCCTGCAGTCCGCAGATCAGGCGGATCAGCGTCGTTTTACCGGCCCCGTTTTTCCCGATAAATCCATAGATTGCGCCTTTCGGAACGTGTATGGAAAAATCGTTCAGCGCCTGAAAATGCCGGTAGCGCTTGCACAGCGCGTCTGTTGTCAGAATATAGTCCATAATTCAAGCCTCCTGTCAGTTGTTTTGTGAATTCTTATTACGGATTGTATTCTATCCGGCAGGGGTTAAGAAACCGGTAAAGAAAAGGGTAAAGAAAAAGTTAAGATTCATTTTCTGCAGTCGGATCTTCATTCAGTTTAAAGCCGATTCCCCATACAGCTTCAATATAATCCTTTCCATTGACCTCTTTCAGTTTCCTGCGCAGATTGCTTACATGGACTTTCAGTGAGCTTTCCACACAGTCCGGCGTATCCTCGCTGATCCGGTCCAGCATGAGCGATTTGGTGATTACCTGGGACGGATTGCGGATAAGGAGCTTCAGTATGGCATACTCGGTTTTCGTAAGACGGACCAGCAGACCGGATACCGTAACGGTCCGGGAAGATGTGTCAAGCCGGATGTCGTCAAAAGTAAAGACCGGAGAAACGTCCCCGGCAGCAGGATTTTTCCTCAGCTGTACGGCAATGCGGGCCAGCAGTTCGCTGCGGTCAAAGGGTTTTGTGATATAGTCCGAAGCGCCGCCCAGCAGCAGTTCTACCTTGTCGTTTACAGCCGCCTTTGCACTCAGGACAATAACCGGAATATTCCGGATCAGGGGCAGCAGCTCCTCGCCGCTTAAACCCGGGAGCATCAGATCCAGCAGGATCAGGTCCGGTCTGTGGGAGGAAAGGTACAGAAGCGCCTCGGTTCCGGAATACGCCCTTACAGTGCTGTAGTTTTCTTTTGCCAGCAGCTCTTCCAGCATATCGCCGATACAGACGTCATCGTCAACAATCATAATTTTTTTCAAGTAAAACACCTCCGCTGTTGTTAATAAATGTTTCTGAAATTTCAGAATGGATGACCAGATTTACGCGTTTTTTCATGCCTATTTTAGTCGATGGGACAGATGAATGCAACCGGATTCCGGCAAATCAGTCTGAACATCTCCGGAAAAGCACCAAATGGAAATAAAATGGATATTTATTAGAAAGAAGTATTGAAAAATGGATTTTTGCGTGATATGATTTTCTCAGAAACCAATGGCAGGGACGACAGTTTTTTGAATCCGGGGTAAGAATTGCGGCAGGAACAGGAAAAGCGATATGAGCGGATACAGGGAGGATGAAATATGACTGTACAGGAAATGCGGGAAAGGAAGAAGGAACTGGGGTATACCTATTCTCAGATTGCGGAGTTGTCCGGAGTGCCTCTGGGCACCGTGCAGAAAGTGCTTGGCGGAATTACCACAACGCCCCGGTATGAGACGCTGATGGCTCTGGAGCAGGTGCTGGGAGAAAGCGAGGGAATGTTCCTGAGAGAACCGAAAAGCGCTTATCTGACAAAAAGCCAGGGCGACTACACGCTGGATGATTATTATCTGATTCCGGATGATATGCGGGTGGAACTGATTGACGGAGTGATCTATGATATGACGGCCCCTACATCGGCCCACCAGCTGATCGCAGGATTTATTTACAGTAAACTATTGGGACATGTTCTGGAGAAAAAGGGGGAATGTCTTCCGATGATCTCTCCTCTGGATGTCCAGCTGGACTGTGACAATAAGACTATGGTGCAGCCGGATGCCATTATCGTGTGCGACAGAGATAAAATTATTAACCGATGTGTTTACGGCGCGCCGGACTTTGTTATTGAGGTGCTTTCAAAGTCAACCAAAAAGAAAGATTCTGTCATCAAACTCCAGAAATATATGAACGCGGGAGTGAGAGAGTACTGGATGATTGATCCGGAACGGAAGACAGTAGTAGTGTATGATTTTGAAAATGAAGAATATCCGATTATATATGGATTTGACGCGGAGATTCCCGTCAGGATATGGAACGGGGAATGCCGGATCAGTTTTCCGGAATTATACGAACATATCCGTTTTCTGTATGAACGGAAGAAATGAGCGGCTCAGGGGCCCGGCCGGTACGGACGGGTATCCTTCAGGGCAGGTTCAGAAAAATGGCGAATATTCCGAAGGACACAGAATTTTCAACTTAATAAACGAAGTATAAATTATTATAAAATAACTGGCAAAAGCGGTGACAGCGCGAAATCCTTCTGTTAAAATACATCCCAGAAACAAACAGGTTTCAATATGGATTCAGGAGGACATGAAAGATGCTGAAAGAATATTTTTATATGTTTATTTTATATACTGACATGGGAAAGAAGCTGAAGGATATCCTGAACAGCCTTTTCCCGGGCCTGATCCGGGAACCTCAGAGAGTTCGGGTTCCGGTTCAGGGACAGGATGAAAGAAACATGAACAGAAGATAGCAGAAAACCCAGAATGCCGCCGCTTATGCCGCGGCGTGCGCAGTGCAGAACTATATGAGCTGAGGCGCACGTCCGGGCGATGCCGGCGGCATTTTTTTGCGGCTGCGGCGGATTTTTCGGGAAACGGGGAGAATGAGAAAATGAGAAAACCAAAAGGAAGAAATGAAAATCAGAGGGAAAAATATTCCGGCAGAGGGCTGATCCTGTCTGTTCTGTCCGCTTTGCTTCTTACAGCATGCGGCGGCGCGCAGCCGGAATCTTCAGAAACCACAGTATCCTCTGCTCAGGAAGAAACCACGCAGGCAGAAAATTATGATTCCGTCCAGGATGTGCCGGAATACAGCGGCGAGCCGTATGTGGAGATCAATGATAACCAGCCGGAGTTTGAAGAGCAGGAACTGGCTACGGTCTCTTATGAAGAGTACAGTGAATTGGATGAGCTGGGCCGCTGCGGAGAAGCGGAGGCATGTATCGGCGAAGATCTCATGCCCACTGAAGAACGGGAACCGATCAGTCAGGTTGAGCCTAGCGGATGGGAGAACAAAGCCTATGACAATGTGGATGGGAAGTACCTCTATAACAGATGTCATCTGATCGGCTACCAGCTCTCCGGGGAAAATGCAAATGAAGAAAATCTGATTACAGGGACGCGGTATATGAATACAGAAGGAATGCTTCCTTTTGAAAATATGGTGGCAGACTATGTACACAAGACAGAGAATCATGTTATGTACCGGGTAACGCCGGTTTTCCAGGGAGACGATCTGGTGGCGTCAGGTGTTCAGATGGAGGCGGAGTCTGTGGAAGATGACGGAAAGGGCATCTGTTTTAATGTATATGTATACAACGTCCAGCCGGAGATTACCATTAATTATTCCACAGGCGACAACTGGCTTTCCGGACCGGAAGACGAAGCAAAGAGCAGTGAAAGCGGAAAGCAGCCGGCGGAAGAACAGACATACATACTGAATACCAATACCCGCAGATTTCATAATCCGGACTGCTCCGGAGCAAAAGATATAAAGGAAAAGAACCGGGAAGAGTATACAGGAACAAGAGAAGAGCTTCTGTCAGAAGGGTATGAGCCGTGTGGGAGGTGCAAGCCGTAGGCGATTTGAATTTTTCGGCGGAAACTTTCTTCCATCCACAATTTCAAATTTCTCATAAAAAATGTTGACAAATCCTATATTGCCCAGTATAATATACAAGTGTCTTGCGAAGAGCAGGCTTTATACAGGGGATTGGTCAAATGGTATGATAGGGGTCTCCAAAACCTTTGGTGGGAGTTCGATTCTCTCATCCCCTGCTTTTAAAGTTTTATAACTTTAAAACTGTAAATTGAAAAACGGGGAGCTTGTATACAGGCTGAGAGGAAGTTAAGAACTTCGACCCGAAACCTGATTTGGATAATGCCAACGTAGGGATGATTTCGTTAATGTACGGGAAATGGCATATCCATTTCCCGATTTTTTTGTTTACAGAGACGGCCGGCGGATGCCTTGGAAGATTCAGAGGCTATGCGGGTTGTCTGCTAATATGAAAAACGAATATTGCCGGACATAGAGTGAACCAGAGGTTCACGAAGGGGTGCACCACCGCGGGTGTATTCTTTCGTGAACCTCTTTTTGTACTGGCGATGAGCCAAAGTCCGGGTTTGCCCGGGACCCTGGTGAACGCTTACAATCCCGGAATGTGCCTTTTGGCACTTCCGGTGATTTATTTCCCTGGAAGTACTTTGTACTCTTCCGGAGAATAAAATTACTCTTTGCATCCGGCCGGGAAGGGAGGCAGGATATCGTGATACGTGTAAATGGAACAGAAGAAGCTTATTCCGAAGAAATGACAGTTATGGAATATGTCAGCGCAAAAGGATACCGCACAAACCGGATCGCCGTGGAGAAAAACGGGCAGATCGTTCCAAAGAGCGCCTATGAAAGTACTGTGATAAAAGACGGCGACAGTCTGGAAGTGGTCAGCTTTGTGGGAGGAGGCTGAAAAATGGTTACAAGAGAGGAACTGAAGGAAGCACTGGCAGAAAGACACGGCCGGGAGACGCAGGAAATTCTGGCCCGGTCAGGCGCCGCCATTGCAGGTCTGGGAGGACTGGGCTCCAATATTGCCTTCAGTCTTGCGCGGACAGGGATCGGATATCTGCATCTGATTGATTTTGATTGTGTGGATATAACAAACCTGAACCGACAGCAGTATTTCATTCATCAGATCGGTATGAAGAAGACAGAGGCGCTGAGAGAAAATCTGCTGCAGATCAATCCCTATCTGGAGATACGCACAGACTGCGTGAAAGTAGAAGAAAGCAATGTCAGGGAACTTCTGGCGGAAGACCGCTATATTTGTGAAGCTTTCGACAAAGCAGAGAACAAGGCAATGCTGGTCAATGCGGTTCTGGAACAGTTCCCGGAAAAGTATCTGGTTGCAGCCAGCGGCATGGCGGGATTTGGTGACAGCAACCGGATCCGTACCAGAAAAGTGACGGAGCATTTCTATCTCTGCGGCGATGAGACTTCCGATGCAGAGAAAGGAATCTGTCTGACTGCGGCCCGGGCGGCGCTCTGCGCGGCTCATCAGGCAAATATGATTGTAAGCCTGATACTTGAAAATGAATAAAAGAAAAAAGAGAAACAAAAAGGAGAAAAAACATGAACACAGAAAAGGATACCTGGAAATTAGGAAACCATGAATTTACATCCAGATTTATTCTGGGATCAGGGAAATATTCCCTGGAGCTGATACAGGCGGCTGTTGAAAACGCCGGCGCCCAGATTGTTACTATGGCGCTTCGCCGGGCAAATGAAGGCGGACTGGCTAATATTCTGGATTATATTCCTGAAAACGTAACCATTCTTCCGAATACATCCGGAGCAAGAAATGCAGAGGAAGCGGTCCGGATTGCCCGCCTGGCAAGAGAAGTCTGCGGCAGTGAATTTATCAAAATTGAGATTATGCGGGATACTCGTTATCTTCTTCCGGATAATTATGAGACAATCAAAGCTACGGAAATTCTGGCAAAAGAGGGATTTGTGGTAATGCCCTACATGTATCCGGACCTGAATATGGCAAGAGATATGGCGGACGCCGGCGCTGCCTGTATCATGCCTCTTGGTGCCCCGATCGGTTCCAATAAAGGACTGTGTACAAAAGAATTTATCCAGATTCTGATCGATGAGATTGACCTGCCGATCATTGTGGACGCAGGAATCGGAAGACCTTCCCAGGCATGCGAAGCCATGGAGATGGGAGCGGCGGCCGTGATGGCCAATACGGCAATTGCTTCATCGGGAGATGTGAAAGCTATGGCAGGCGCGATGGGACAGGCGGTTCAGGCAGGACGTACGGCATATCTTGCAGGTCTGGGTCAGACCAGGGCCAGAGGAGGCAGTGCATCTTCGCCGCTGACAGGATATCTGCGGGATTAGGAGGAAACAAAAAATGAGTACAGATCAGCATATTAATGAAAGTATTTTAAACGATGAGATCCGGGAGCATCAGAAAGAGAACCGGACAGACCACATGGCCTATCTGCCGGATATGGAGAATATCGGTTCTGAGATGCTGGATCAGGTTCTTGCAGAGACTGCAGCGTATGACTATGACGCATTTACGGCGGATGACGTGAGACACGCGCTCAGGCAGGAACGGAAGTCTCTGCGGGATTTCCAGGCTCTGTTATCCCCTGCGGCCGGATCTTTCCTGGAAGAGATCGCACAGCAGGCCCAGGCGGAGACGCAGAAATATTTTGGGAATTCCGTCAGCATGTTTACTCCCGTATATATTGCAAATTATTGTGAAAACTACTGCATTTACTGCGGCTTCAACTGCCACAACCACATCCGCAGAGCCCAGCTCAATACAGAAGAAATCCGCCGGGAGTTTGCGGCCATTGCCAGGACTGGGCTTCAGGAGGTCCTGATTCTGACGGGAGAAAGCCGGAAGAAATCAACTGTGGAATATATCGGTGAGGCTGTAAAAATTGCAAAGGAATATTTCCGAGTCATCGGTCTGGAAGTCTATCCTATGAATTCTGACGAATATGCATATCTCCATAAATGCGGAGCGGATTATGTAACGGTTTTCCAGGAAACCTACAATCCGGACAAATATGAAACCCTTCATCTGGCCGGACATAAGCGGGTGTTCCCTTATCGGTTCCATGCCCAGGAGAGAGCGCTCATGGGTGGAATGAGGGGCGTCGGACTTGCGGCGCTTCTGGGACTGGATGATTTCCGCAAAGATGCGTTTGCAACGGGAATGCATGCATACCTGCTTCAGAAAAAATATCCCCATGCGGAGATCGCGTTTTCCTGTCCAAGACTTCGGCCTATTATTAACAATGATAAGATCAATCCTATGGACGTGCATGAAGCCCAGCTTCTGCAGGTTGTGTGTGCTTACCGCCTTTTCATGCCTTTTGCCAGCATTACGATTTCCAGCCGGGAATGCGCGAGGGTCCGGGATAATCTGGTTCAGATCGCGGCAACCAAGATTTCTGCCGGAGTCAGTACGGGCATCGGCGAGCACGGGGAAGAAGTGCAGGATAAGGGCGACGAACAGTTTGAAATTTCGGACGGACGTACAGTAGACGAGGTTTACGACGCACTTACAGAGAATCATCTCCAGCCTGTAATGGCGGATTATATTTATGTGTAAAGGAAGAACAATGATGAATGAAATCATGTGGAGCAATGTGATCGCAGTGACAAACCGCAGGCTGTCAGCAAGACCATATCTGGAACAGATCGAAAGAATCTGCATCCGGCATCCCCGGGCTGTTCTTATAAGGGAAAAAGATCTGATACGGGAAGATTATGCTCATCTGGCTGCCAGAGTATATGATATCTGCCGCAGTCATCATGTTCCGTGTATTTATCACAGCTTTATTGATGAGGCTTGCAGCGCCGGGGCTGAAATGATCCATCTTCCCCTCCATCTTCTGAGAAAGTATGCCGGCCGGCCGATTCTGACAGAATTTGGAAAAATCGGCACATCCGTTCATTCCAGAGAAGAGGCGGAAGAGGCCGCGGCTTTGGGTGCTTCCTATATGACGGCAGGACATATATTTGCAACAGACTGCAAAAAGGGGCTTCCTCCGAGAGGGCTGCCTTTTCTTCGGTCCGTGTGTGAAGCAGCAGAAATTCCTGTCTATGCGATCGGAGGTATTCATACCGAAGAGCAGGCGGAAGAGGCAATGGCAGCAGGAGCGGCGGGAGTGTGTGTAATGTCGGAGGCCATGCAGATATGAGAGGGGGAGTTTTCTGAAAATGTCAGGATCTCCATTGACATAAGTATTATCTGTATTATAATTAATAATACAGATAATACAACGAATGGAAGGATGCCATATGATTATTTCTCTCGATATGAGCAGCGATATACCGATCTACGTACAGCTGCGAAATCAGATCGTTACCGGAATCGGGAAAGGGGAACTGAAGGCCGGCGAATCTCTTCCTTCTGTCCGTCAGATGGCCCGGGATGCGGGAATCAACAGTATGACGGTAAATAAAACCTATCAGATTCTGAAGACGGAAGGGTTTATTGAGATTGACAGGAGGAAAGGCGCCACCGTACGCCCGGTGCAGAAGACAGAGGGCCGGTTCCGGGAGAAGCTGGAGGCAGAGCTGGAGATTCTGTCTGCGGAGGCTTGTATAAAAGGGATGCCGAAAGAGGAGTTCCTCAGAATCTGCGAGGAAATGTTTATGAGCATGCATCCGGCAGAAAGTGAGGCATAGATATGGACGTGGTTCTGTTTTTTATTTTTCTGATCTGTGACCTGATAATTGTACCGATCTGCTGGTTCTCTTACGGGAATCAGAGTGAGTACAGAGAAGGAATGGTAATGGGAGTTCATATTCCGGCCCATGCGGTGGAAGATCCTGAAGTGACCAGGATCTGCGGCAGAACGCAGAAGCAATGGAAACGCTTTCATCAGATCAGCCTGCTGCTGAGTATGCTTATCTGTTTCCTGTGCTTTTATAATTTTACCCTGTTTATTATTGTATGGTCCGTGTGGCTGACAGGATATGTAGCAGGGCTTTACTGGCTGATTGTTGTTCCTCACCGGCAGATGTATCGTCTGAAACTCAAACGGGGCTGGCTGGATGCGTCGAGTATGCATGCCGTGCGCATCGATACATCTGTGTCGGCGTTTTCCGGGAAAATGGCGCTTGACTGGAAATGGCATCTGCCGCCTGTGCTTCTGACGTCGGCCACAGCGCTGCTTCTGCACAATATGGAGCAAAGATACCGGCTGAGTTCCGGGGAAATGACGGCAGAATGGGTGATGTATGTGTCCGGAGTGTTCACCTGTCTTCTTTTTCTTGCCTTGCATGTCGGAATTGTACGGCAGGCAAACCGGGTGTACAGCAAAAATACGGAGATCAATCTTGCCGCTAACCGGCTGATGAAACGCGCCTGGTCTCAGGGGCTGGTGCCGGCTTCCTGGATCAGCGGCGGGGCGTGGATTTTCCTGGCGTTCTGCGGATCTATATCCGGTCCGGATCTGCCGGCCGGCTGCTATGGCGTCTATGCATTTTTTCTCATGGTTTCGGCAGCGGCCCTGCTTGTACCTCTCGGACTGGCAGTGGGAAAGAGAAAGGAAATTCTGGACGCGGATCAGGCGCCCTGTTATGTGGACGATGATGTATACTGGAAATACGGATGGTATAACAATCCGAATGACCGTCACATTCTTGTACAGGACAGGTTTAACAGCATGAATTATTCTTTTAATTTCGGGAGACCTGCGGTAAAAGTGATCCTGGGAATCCTGGCGGCGGCTGGATATGCTGTCGGAATAAGCGGATACGGCTCGGGCAGGAACGGACTTTTTCTTTCCTTTCCCTTCTGTTTTATGCTATAATTGGTCGTGGCGGAATACGGAAAATAAATACAGACAGGAGGAAGGATCATGTCCGATTATGTAATTACAACAGATTCCAATTCAGATGTTCTTCCGGCATTTATAAAGGAGAACAATCTGACGATCATCCCTCAGTATTATGCGTTCGGGGATACGGTTTACGGTGATCAGCTCAATATGGAGCCACATGAGTTTTACGAAACCATGCGGAAAGGGGAAATGCCGAAATCGATGGCTAATAATCCCGGAGTAATCCGTGAGAAATTTGAAAAGCTGCTAAGAGACGGAAAAAATATTCTGCATATTGCCTTTTCAAGCGCTTTGAGCGGAAGCTGCAATAACGTGGTAATGACGGCAAATGAGTTGACCGAGGAGTATCCGGACAGAAAGATCAAGGTATTTGATTCTTTGAATGCATCCCTCGGCGAGGGCGTGTCCGTATACCGGGCAGTGGAATTGTGGAAATCCGGAAAGTCCATGGAAGAAGTGTACGATATACTGACGGAAGAAAAGGATCACGTTAATGTATCCTTTACTGTAAATGACCTGAATCATCTGCAGAGAGGCGGCAGGGTATCGAAGACTACTGCAGTAGTGGGGAGCCTTGTAAATATTAAGCCGATACTGACTGTAACGGCATCCGGGGAACTGAAGGCGGACGGTACGGTGAGGGGAAGAAAGAAGTCCCTGAAAACACTGGTGTCCAGGATGGAAGATGCTCTTGATCTGGATGCATACGGAAAAGACCGCATGGTTGCCGTGCTTCACGGAGACTGTCTGGATGAGGCGCAGATTGTGGCGGATATGGTAAAAGGCCTTGGATTTACCAATGTTGTGATCAACGATGTGAGCCCCAGTATCGGAACACATGCCGGACCGGGTGTGGTAGGACTGGTATTTTACGGCAAAAAGCGTTCATAACAGAAAATGAAACATAAAAACTGCAGAAACTGTACGGATTTTTCATCCGCAGCTGTTTCTGCAGTTTTATTTTTATCTGCCGGCTGAATCATATATGATTTCAGAGAATGCTGTGGAAATCTTACAGCAACCCGAAATCTTTCATCGCCTGGCGAAGGGTCTCTTTATGCGCGTCTTCCATTTCTGTCAGCGGAGCGCGGAGAGAACCTACATTTTTGCCCATCATATTGAGAGCAGCTTTTACGGGGATCGGGTTTACTTCACAGAAGAGAGCGTTGCACAGCGGAATTGCATCAAGCTGCATCTTTGCGCTTTCTTTTACGTTTCCTTCCAGATATTTCATAACCATATCATGAACATATTTCGGCGCCACATTGGACAGAACAGAGATTACTCCGATTCCTCCAAGGGAGAGAAGGGGTACAACCTGATCGTCGTTTCCGGAATACAGATCAATATTTCCATCGCACAGGTGCATTATTTCTGCAACATTTCCGATATTGCCGGATGCTTCTTTCACACCGACAATAGAGTCTACATTTTTTACAAGATGCGCCAGTGTCTTCGGCTGAATGGAACATCCTGTACGGCTGGGTACGTTGTAAAGAATTGCCGGGAGCGGCGCTTCTGTGCAGATTTTTGTATAGTGTGCTATGAGTCCGTTCTGGGTGGCTTTGTTATAGTACGGGGTTACAAGCAGCAGTGCGTCGGCGCCGTCTTCCATAGCCCCTTTTGAAAGCTGAACCGCTGTAGCAGTGCTGTTGGAACCGGTTCCGGCAATAACAGGAACTCTGTGTTTTACCCGTTCTACAGTGAAACGGATTGCCTCGCTGTGTTCCTCTTCTGTCATGGTCGCGGATTCGCCGGTGGTGCCGCAGATGATAATTGCGTCTGTGCCTCCTGCGATCTGCTCTTCCAGCATTTCATCCAGTTTGTCATAATTGATTTCCAGATTTTCTTTCATGGGTGTAACAATCGCTACACCTGCGCCTGTAAAAATTGCCATTCTTTTCTCCTCCTTAAATGGTGAGCGCTTTCGGAGACTCCTCTGCACTCTGGTGAACAATAAAAGAAACGGCAAGATGCGCCGTCTCCAATATACCTCTCTGAAAAGCTGTATATATCCAGATAGCTCTCCATCCTGCGATGACAGTCATGGCATTTTTCACGCCATGCCCAAGAACAAGGCCTCAGGCACCTTCCTCTTTCGGCATCCTTTCCTTTCAGATGAGCTCTTCTGCTCCTGATACATCCTTCATCTTACTTATAAAAAATGCGACCTCTATCTACGTTTCTGTATAAAGAAATGATACCATCGGCATCGGGGGATGTCAACCAGTTTCCAGATACGGACTTCAAAAGTCGAAAATAATATGAGGAGAGCGAAAAACTGGTATAACCGGAAAGAATAGCTGAAATTCTGCAAAAATTGTCGGATAAGAGAAAATGTAATTGCACTTTTACCCGCCCGGTTTTACAATACAATAGAAAGAAAAAAAGCCAGGAAAGGAGAGCCATTGTGCTTACGATCAGTAATTATGTAAAGGCGAAGACGCTGGAGGAAGCGTATGAACTGAATCAGGCGCGCAGCAGCCGCGTGATGGGCGGAATGATGTGGATGCGGCTGAGCAACGCGAAGGTAAAGACCGTAATTGATCTGTCCGGTCTCGGACTGGACCAGATTGAGGAAACGGACAAGGTATTCAAGATAGGAGCCATGTGTACGCTGCGGCAGCTGGAACAGTGTGAGAGGCTCAGAGAAGAGTATGGGGACGGAATTGCAGAAGCTGTGCGCCATATTGTGGGGGTACAGTTCCGTAATCAGGCAACAGTAGGAGGAAGTATTTACGGAAGGTTCGGGTTCTCGGATGTGCTGACCGCGTTTCTGGCTCTTGATACTTTTGTGGAACTGTACGACGGCGGTATTATCCGTCTGTCGGAATTCGTAAACCGCAAACCGGACAGAGATATACTGGTGTCTATTATTATCCGTAAAGGGAAAAGAAAATTCCGTTATTCCTCTGTACGGCGGACAAAGACGGATTTTCCTGTAATTGCCTGCGCGGTAGTTACCGGGATTGTTCATGGAGAGGAATCCTGGTATTTCTCTGTGGGTGCGAGGCCGATGAAAGCGGCGCTGACGGAGAGAAAATGGCAGCTTAAGCCGGATGAGACGGAAGAAGCTATCGCAGCATACGCAAAAGAAATAGCTGCGGAATTCGACTACGGAACAAATATGCGGGGCAGCGCAGAGTACAGGCAGCATCTTGCCGAGGTTCTGCTGCGCAGATCCATAAGCTCTATGTTAACGGAGGATAAATAGATGGAAGTTCGGTTTATATTAAATCAGAAACAGGTTGCCGTGGACGCTGCTCCGGATGCGGTTCTGATGAATGTGCTCAGAGATCTGGGGTGCAAGAGTGTGAAATGCGGCTGCGAGACAACAAACTGCGGGCTCTGTACCGTCTGGATCGACGGAAAATCCCGTCTTTCCTGTTCGGTGCTGGCAGCCGGCGTGGAAGGACATGAGGTGACAACGCTGGAAGGCGTGGAACAGGAAGCCGAAGAGTTCGGACGTTTCCTGGCAAAAGAGGGAGCGGAGCAGTGCGGATTCTGTTCCCCGGGATTCATTATGAATGTGCTTGCAATGATGCGGGAATATGAAGAAAAGGCGGAAAAATCCGGCAGAGCATCGGACGCCGTCCCGGGTGTAGAGGAAATCAAAGAATATCTGGCGGGAAATCTGTGCCGTTGTACCGGGTACATGGGACAGCTTCGCGCAATACAGAATTATATGGCAGAGAAAAAAATGACAGGAGAGAATGTGCCGGAGAAGAAGGAGGTGCGGGCATGATCGGATCCAGCGAAAAATTATCGGATTTAAGTTATGTGAACCATCCGGTTCCGAAGGTGGACTCAGGATCCCTGGTCACCGGAAAGGCTGTGTATACCAATGACCTTGCCCCTTCAGACTGTCTGATCGTAAAGCTCGTAAGAAGTCCCCATGCCCATGCACTGATTCAGGAGATTGACACGGCGCGGGCGGAGGCTGTTCCGGGAATCGTATGCGTTCTGACTTATAAAGACTGTCCGGATAAACGGTTTACTCTGGCTGGACAGACGTATCCTGAGGCAAGCCCCTATGACAGGCTGATTCTGGATCAGCGGATGCGCTTTGTGGGTGACGCGGCCGCCATTGTGGCAGGTGTTTCTGAAGAGGCGGTTAAAAAAGCTGTAAAGCTTGTGCGCATCAAATATGAAGTTCTGGAGCCGGTGCTGGATTTCCGCAAGGCAAAGGATAATCCCATCCTGGTTCACCCGGAGGATAACTGGAGAAGCCTGTGCAATGTAGGCGCGGACAATAAGCGGAATCTCTGCGCTCATGGCGAATGCGGGGAAGGGGATATCGATGCTGTGATTGATTCCTGCGATTACGTGGTTGACCGTGTGTATCATACAAAGGCGAACCAGCAGGCGATGATGGAGACATTCCGGACCTATACTTATCTGGACACATACGGCAGACTGAATGTAGTGTCCTCCACACAGGTACCTTTTCACATAAGGCGCATTCTGGGCAATGCCCTGGATATTCCAAAACATAAGATTCGTGTGATCAAGCCCAGAATCGGAGGCGGATTCGGCGCGAAACAGACATCTGTGTCGGAAATTTATCCGGCCATAGTAACATGGAAGACCGGACGCCCTGCGAAGATTATCTTTACGCGGGAAGAGTCTCTTACCGCCTCTTCGCCCCGCCATGAGATGGAGATGCATGTCCGGGTGGGAGCGGATAAGGAAGGGAGAATCCGTGGAATCGACCTTCATACTCTGTCCAATACCGGTGCTTTCGGCGAGCACGGCCCTACTACGGTGGGACTGTCCGGCCACAAATCCATCCCGCTTTACGGGAGGACGGACGCCTTCCGGTTTACTTATGATGTGGTCTATACCAATGTAATGTCCTCCGGCGCTTACCGGGGATATGGCGCTACCCAGGGGATTTTTGCGGTAGAGTCCGCGGTTAATGAGCTGGCGGAGAAGATGGGCATGGATCCGACCGTGCTGCGGGAGAAAAATCTGGTCCGTGAGGGACAGGTGATGCCTGCTTATTATAACGAGAGAACAGACAGCTGCGCCCTGGACCGGTGCCTTGCCCGGGCAAAGGAAATGATTGACTGGGACAGAAAATATCCATGCTATGACTGTGGAAACGGCAAAGTCAGAGGCGTGGGAGTCGCTATGGCCATGCAGGGCTCCGGAATATCCCATGTAGATACCGGATCCGTTGCCATCAAGGTGAATGACGATGGATTTTACAGCCTGATGGTCGGCGCTACGGATATGGGAACCGGATGCGATACAATTCTGGCGCAGATGGCGGCGGAATGCCTGGAGTGCAGCATGGATGATATAATTGTCCACGGAGTTGACACGGATATTTCGCCTTATGATACCGGATCCTATGCGTCCAGTACTACCTACGTTACGGGTATGGCAGTAGTAAAGACCTGTGAGACACTGCGTGAGAAGATATGCGCCACAGGTGCCGGTTATCTGGGATGTTCCGTGGAGGATGTTCAGTTTGACGGTGTGAATGTGACGAACCTGAAGACCGGAGAGTCCATTTCCCGGAAAGAAATCGGAAATAAAGTGATGTGTTTCAGCAATGAAGCACTTTCTGCCAGCGAGGCATTTTCTTCCCCGACTTCGCCGCCGCCGTTTATGGCAGGCATCGCGGAGGTGGAGATCGACAAGGAAACCGGAACAGTGGAGATGGTGGACTACGCGGCGGTTGTAGACTGCGGCACGGTAGTCAATCCGGCTCTGGCACGTGTTCAGGTGGAAGGCGGTATCGCGCAGGGAATCGGCATGGCTCTGTTTGAGGATATTGTATATAACGAAAAGGGAAAGAACTACAGCAATTCTTTCATGCAGTACAAGATTCCCAGCCGGCTGGATGTGGGAAAAATCCGTGTCGAATTTGAGAGCAGTTATGAACCTACGGGACCTTTTGGCGCAAAGTCTATCGGAGAAATTGTAATTAATACTCCGGCGCCGGCTATTTCAAACGCTGTTCAGAATGCGGCGGGCGTGATTGTGCGTGAACTTCCGATTACGGCGGAAAAAGTGTACTGGGGAATGAAGGAGAATGCGAAGGAATAGATTTTAAGGTGATTTGAGATTGATTCCGGACGCGGAGATTTAGACGGTGTCTGAATTTCCGCGTCGTTTTTTATACTCTCTTCTGAACAAGACGCCGGAAAAATGCAGAAATAAAAGGCGAATAAAGCAGTATACAGTGGGAAAAGCAGTGCAAGGCACAAGATGTGCCGGAAGACTGTATTATAAACCGTGTATATTGTATAAAATTAGATACATGGCAATTTTTGAGAATGATTATCGAAATAAGGCTTGTCATTTTTTTAACGTGATGTTATACTAGCGCATGACAGGTGAACGGAAGTTTCCGGCACCGATTCATTATTATTAACAGGAAAAAGATTTCACGGAGGAGGTTTTCAGAAAATGGCAAAAGCAAATTTTGACCAGTGGGCAGGCTTTAACGGAAAGCTCTGGAAAGAAGAAGTTAACGTTCGTGACTTCATCCAGAATAACTATACTCAGTATGACGGAGATGAGTCTTTCCTTGCGGGCCCGACAGAAGCAACAGATAAATTATGGGGAGAACTGCAGAAACTTCAGAAAGAAGAGCGCGCGAAGGGCGGCGTTCTTGATATGGAGACAGAGGTGGTATCCGGACTGACAGCTTACGGCCCGGGCTACATTAATGAGGATATGAAGGATCTGGAGCAGGTTGTAGGTCTTCAGACAGACAAGCCGCTGAAGAGAGCGTTTATGCCTTACGGCGGAATCAAGATGGCTGAGCAGGCTTGTACGACATACGGATATACGCCGAGTGAAAAACTGCATGAAATCTTTACAGTATATCATAAAACACACAATCAGGCTGTATTTGACATCTATACACCTGAGATGAAAAAGGCACGTCACAACAAAATCATTACAGGTCTTCCGGATACATATGGAAGAGGACGTATTGTCGGCGATTACCGCCGTGTGGCTCTCTATGGTATTGATTACCTGATTGAGAAAAAACAGTCTGATTTTGTCGAGTATGAGAGACACGGAATGAAGGGAACAGATTTCCGTCTTCGTGAGGAGATCGCAGACCAGATCCGCGCCCTTAAGGGAATGAAAGAAATGGCAGAGTCCTACGGTTATGACATTTCCCAGCCGGCAAAGAACGCGAAAGAGGCAGTTCAGTGGCTGTATTTCGGATACCTTGCCGCAATCAAGACACAGAACGGCGCCGCGATGAGCGTGGGACGTGTGTCCACATTCCTTGATATTTATATCCAGAGAGATCTGGAGAACGGAACGCTGACAGAGGAGCAGGCACAGGAGCTGATTGACCATATGGTTATGAAGTTCCGTATGGTGAAGTTTGCCAGAATTCCGTCTTACAACGAGCTGTTCTCCGGCGACCCGGTATGGGCAACACTGGAAATGGCGGGAATCGGAATGGATGGGCGTCATATGGTAACAAAGAACGACTACCGTTTCCTTCACACACTGGAGAACATGGGACCGTCACCGGAACCGAACCTGACTGTGCTTTATTCTTCACACCTTCCGGAGAACTTCAAGAAGTATGCGGCGTATATTTCTGTTAAGACAAGTTCCATCCAGTATGAAAATGACGATGTAATGCGTCCGGTATGGGGCGATGACTACTCCATCTGCTGCTGCGTATCCGCAACAGAGACAGGAAAGGAAATCCAGTTCTTCGGAGCCCGCGCGAACCTGGCAAAATGCCTTCTGTACGCGATCAACGGCGGTGTTGACGAGAAGACAAAACAGCAGGTATCTCCGCTGTACAGACCGATCACATCCGAGTACCTTGACTATGATGAGGTTATGGAGAAATACGATCAGATGATGGAGTGGCTGTCCAAACTGTATGTAGATACACTGAACATGATCCACTATATGCATGACAAATACTACTATGAGGCAGCTGAGATGGCACTCATCGACACAAATGTAAGACGTACATTTGCAACGGGTATCGCAGGTTTCTCACATGTAGTTGACTCCTTAAGCGCAATCAAGTATGCAAAGGTAAAAGTAATCCGTGATGACGATGGACTTGCTGTTGACTATGAGGTGGAGGGTGACTTCCCGAGATACGGAAACGACGACGAACGTGCAGATGAAATTGCAGTATGGCTGCTCCGCACATTTATGAGCAAGCTGAAAAAATGCCATACATACAGAAATTCCGAGCCTACAACTTCTATCCTTACTATTACATCCAACGTTGTATACGGTAAGGCTACAGGATCTCTTCCGGACGGACGAAAAGGCGGCGAGCCGCTGGCTCCGGGAGCAAACCCGTCTTACGGCGCAGAGAAGAACGGACTTCTTGCTTCCCTGAACTCTGTCGCAAAACTGCCGTACGAGCAGGCGCTTGACGGAATTTCCAATACACAGACAATCAGCCCGGGAGCGCTGGGACATGATGACGATGAAAGAAAGAACAATCTGGTACATGTACTGGACGGTTACTTCGATCAGGGCGCGCATCATCTGAATGTAAATGTATTCGGTACAGAGAAGCTGATCGACGCAATGGAGCATCCGGAGAAAGAAGAGTACGCAAACTTCACAATCCGTGTATCCGGTTATGCCGTAAAATTCATCGACCTGACAAGAGAGCAGCAGCTTGACGTAATCGCAAGAACCTGCCATGACAGAATGTAAGAATAGCGGATACATCTGACCGATATTGAATGAACAGAGACAGGCGGAACGATAAGTGCCGCCTGTCTTGCTGTAAGAGCAGACACAGACTATGGGCAGCGCCGCGGGCGGCCCGCGGATCGCTGCGTTCCCGAAAGGAGAAAAAATGCAAGGATACATTCATTCTACCGAAAGTTTCGGCTCTGTAGACGGGCCGGGCGTACGGTTTGTTATTTTTGTCAGCGGATGTCCCATGCGCTGTCAGTTCTGTCACAATCCGGATACATGGAATATGACGGACGGAGAGCTGCGCAGTACGGATGAGCTGATAAAGAATGCTCTCCGCTACCGGACCTACTGGAAAGACGGCGGAGGAATTACGGTCAGCGGCGGAGAACCGCTGATGCAGATTGATTTTCTGACAGAGCTTTTCAGGAAGGCCAAAGAACAGGGGATTCATACCACTATAGATACAAGCGGCGCGCCTTTTACAAGGGAAGAGCCTTTTTTCGGAAAATTTAATGAACTGATGAAATATACAGATCTTCTGCTGGTTGATATAAAACATATCGATGATGAACAGCATAAGATCCTGACCGGACGGAGCAATAAAAATATTCTGGACATGGCAGAATATCTGTCTGATATAGGAAAGCCGGTCTGGATACGGCATGTGCTTGTGCCGGAAAGAAGTGACACAGATGAGTATCTTAAAAAACTTTATAGCTTTATAAAGACATTAAATAATGTACAAAAAGTTGAAGTGCTTCCATATCATACTCTGGGTGAATATAAGTGGAAAGAGCTGGGGTATGAGTATCCGCTTGCAGGAATCGAACCGCCGGCAAAAGAGCGGATCAGAAATGCAAATGAGATTCTGCATACAGATAAAGGGACGGACTCCTCACGCTGAAATATTCTGACAATATCAGCGAAAGGGGTCCGTCCCCCTTTCTTCTTATTTTCTGAAAATAAATATAATTGACAGAATGCAGACCAGTGCTTCTGTTACCGGAACTGCCATCCAGATGCCGGTCAGGCCCAGAAGGGCTGACAGAAGCCAGGCAGTTGGAATGATCAGTACAAATCCTCTCAGGATGGACACGGCGAATGCTTCTTTTGGCCGGTCAGCCGAGCTGAGGAAGGCTGCGGCAACAATATTGATCCCTGAGAAGAACAGGCTGATAAAATAGATCCGCATGCCTTCTGAAGCGATTGACGTAAGGATCGGGGTGTGATCCCGGTTAAACAGTTCTGCGATGGGAACGGCAAATATACTGATCAGCCCATAGGCCAGAAACGCCATAAGCAGAGACGCACACAGGGCATACCTGCGCAGTCTGTTTCGCTGGTGCCGGCCGGTTTCTCCGGCATACCGGCTGACAACGGGCTGGATACCCTGGCCGATTCCTGTAAAGATAGATACCAGCACCAGAGCGATATTTGCCAGGATTCCATAGGCGGCGACTCCGGTGTTGCCGCTCAGTCCAAGAATCAGGAAGTTAAATACAATAATTACAATGCCGGAAGACATTTCTGTAATCAGGGAAGATACTCCCAGACCGCAGATATCTTTCCAGCGGATCAGGGAAACTTTCGTCCGGACAGGGCGGAAGTTATTTTTCTTTCGGATAAAATGCTGAGACATAATCAACATACTTACAACAGGGGCGGTTGCCGTGGCTATGGCGGCTCCTGTCATACCCATGCCAAGCGGATAGATAAATACATAATCCAGCACAATATTTGTCAGACTTCCCACGATCATTCCCGTCATGGACAGGCGGGGAGAGCCGTCATTCCTGACAAAACACAGCAGAATATTATTTCCCAGGAAGAGCGGGGAAAATACGAGGAGGATGCGGATATAGTCTGCGGCATATCCGACCGTATCGGCGTCTGCTCCGAGGAAAGATGCTATCTGAGAGGGAAACAGCGCTCCGGCAGAACTGAAAATTATGGCCGCCAGGATACCCAGGTACAACGCATGTGTAAAAATTGTACGGTGGATTTTATTGTCAGATCCCGCAGCGGACAATGTATAGCGGGCGGCAGAGCCCATACCGATCATCAGGCCGGTGCCGTTCATCAGACTGTAGGCCGGAAGAACCAGATTCAGCGCGGCCAGCGCGTCGGCACCGATTCCTCTCGCGATAAAAAAGGTGTCAGCCAGGATATAGCAGGAATAGCCGATCATTCCAAGAACATTGGCAGACACATATTTCAGAAAAACAGGGAAAATCTTTTCTGTAGGTGCAATACTCATAATTTTTTGTTCCTTTCCTGTAATAGAATAAAAAAGGCATTCATACCCGCTCCTGCTGTGGCCTACCGGCGCGGGATGAATGCACTGTACAGTTCCTGCCCGGCGGCAGGAACAGGCATAGTCTTTATAAAATGTGAACTATGTGCTTTAAGTCCTTCGCTATAGTATCACAGAAATAAAGGGAAATCAAACCTTTTTTTTGCGGGAAATCAGGTGTAGAATATTCGTGTATGACTGTGCGCGGGTAAGAGGATATGCGAGGAGGATATGACATGAACAAGAAGGAAATACTGGAGATCCGAAAACAATTTACGCCCCGTAACTGTGCCATAACGAGAATATGTGGGTGCTATGTGGATCATGAAAAAGTAAAACAGATGGAGTCAAAGGACGCGTTTCTTTCCCTCCCGGAAGAAGAGGCGTTCAAATATTTTGATATCTTTAAAAAGACACTCTCGGGAACAGTGGGGAAAAATATGCTGAATCTGGAGTTTCCGCTGGATGCGGAGATGCCCGGCGGCGCCCAGGAATTCCTGCTTAAGCTCCGGGACAGCAAGCTGCAGGACGATATGCTTCTGGAAGAATTTTATGATAAGGTCATTGCAGCCTATGATTATGGAGAAAACTATTACATAATTCTGATCCACGCAATGTATGATATTCCGGGCAAGGCTTCAGACGGCATGGAGATGTTTGACGCGTCAGATGAAGTGTACGAATACCTGCTGATGAGCATCTGTCCGGTTGTCCTGTCAAAAGCAGGACTCAGCTATAACGCTCAGGATAACCGGATTCAGGACCGGATCCGGGACTGGATTGTGGATATGCCGGACAAAGGATTTCTTTTCCCTGCCTTTAATGACAGAGGAACAGATCTGCACAGTGTTCTGTATTATACGAAAAAATCCGAGGATCTTCAGCCGGAGATGATCGAACAGCTTCTGGGGGCTGCCACGCCCATGTCGGCGGATACCCAGAAGGAGACGTTTCAGACGATTATCGAGGACACCCTGGGTGAGGACGGAGATTACGAGACTGTGCGGAATATCCATGAAACTCTCGCAGATCTGATAGAGGAGCACAAAGAGGAGCCGGAGCCGCTGACTCTTGACTGTACAGATGTGAAGAAGATATTTGAGCAGAGCGGAGTCCCAAATGAAAAGATGGAGACTTTTGAGAAAAATTTCGCGGAAAACGCGGGAGAGAAAGGGCAGCTGCAGGCCTCCAACATTGCGGAGACGAAGAAGTTCAATATTGAGACGCCGGATGTGATTATCAAGGTAAATCCGGACAGAGCAGATCTGGTGGAGACAAGGATTATTGACGGAAGACAGTGCCTGGTTATTCCGGTAGATGATCATATAGAAGTAAACGGCATCAGCGTCAGAACGATTTCCCGAAGACCGGAGCCCGGTAAAGAAGAATCCTCTGCTTCAGAATAGAAAAATCCCGGACCGTATCCTGTGCGTTTCATCTCTGGAATCGCACGCGGTGCAGCCCGGGATTACTTTTATGTAAAATTTGTGGCCGGAATCTGTGAGAGCAGAACCGGATTGTGCCGGACGTCCTATGCGGACGGAGCGTCAATCGCGCAGAGCAGAATCCGGGCGCATTCATCGGTTGAGAGAACAGAAGTATTCAGCGCCATATCATAATTTTTCTTGTCTGACCAGTCTTTGTCTGTCCAGAATTTAAAATAGTCCCTCCGTTCCCGCTCTTTCTTTTCCATCATTTTCTTTGCCTGTTCCGGAGTTACGTTTTCTGTGCGGACGATCCGGTCGATCCGTTTATCCATGTCGGAGGAATAAATAAATACTCTGACTGTACGGGGATTATCCCTGAGAATTTCTGTGGAACTTCTGCCGATAAACACGGCGGGACCCTGCATTTCCAGGGCTTTTATTGTTTTCTGCAGCTCATAGTACAGTTCAAATGCCTGTGAATTATTGCGGTTATAGTTGTAACTTGCCAGAAGCCCGATATTGTACAGGACACTTCCTGTTCTTTTTTCATCATATTCTTTCAGCATATCAAGAGACATTCCTTTTGATTCAGCTACCTGAGCTATCAGGCTGCCGTCATAGCAGGAAATGCCTGCCTTTTCTGCCACTCTTTTTCCGATTTCACGGCCTCCGCTGCCAAATTCCCTTTCGATTGCAAGTGATTTCATAAAACAAAACTCCTTTCTTACTTTCCGATATTTCTGAGAACAGCGTCCCGTACAATCCGGATAAATTCTTCCGAGTCTTCCGGCCCCAGAAGTTCCAGAAATTCGGCCATGCGGCTGATCACATCTTCGTATTTTCCCTTTACATCCTGCTTTCCTGCGTCGGTAATATATACCAGAACCTGCCGTTTGTCCTGCGGATTCTGAAGGCGCCGGGCATAGCCTTTCTTTTCCAGCGTATTCAGAATAGCCGCAGTCCGGGAACTTCTGATATCAAATGCAGAGGTCAGTTCCCCGGCGGAAGCACCGTCATGCTGAAATGCAAGATAATAAAGGACAGCCTGTTCCCCTGAGGCCAGGCTGGTCAGATCACGGATCATTGCCGTACGGTTCAGCTGTCTCATATAGTGAAGGAAATATTCTGCACGATTACGGTAATCCATACTGTATCTCCTTTATATCTCATACTATGAGATAATATACCACCTGTCTCTTATACACATCTGACGCTGCCGACGATAAGGCTCGTGT
>ERZ1090861.168-NODE-168-length-43389-cov-31.693935_pt1 | contig 43389 bp, 38 predicted proteins | sample MGYA00478482_ERZ1090861 | MGnify/ENA primary metagenome ERZ1090861 (study PRJEB33644, sample SAMEA5815744) | chicken gut metagenome | biome: Chicken; feature: Gastrointestinal Tract; material: Caecum | place: Ireland | collected 2019-01-01 | study: A study of the... | reverse complement strand
GTGCGAGGCCGCTAGGCCGAGTGCATGGTTCAGCGGCAAATTTTGTCCCCAGGGGGATATTAGGGGGAAGGAATTTCTGCCGCGCGACTGCGCGCAGAAATGGGTTCCCCCTAAAGCGTGTCGCCAGACACGCGAACGCCGCCCCCTGGAACAGGGAGCGGCGATGATGCGCGTTGATGCAATTACTTGCGGCCAAAGCGGCGATTGAAGCGGTCCACACGTCCGCCGGTATCGACCAGCTTCTGCTTGCCAGTGTAGAAAGGATGGCACTTGGAGCAGATTTCAACGTGGATCTCGGGCTTGGTGGAGCGGGTCTTGATCACGTTGCCGCACGCGCAGGTGATGGTGCAGTCAACGTAGTTGGGATGGATACCCTGTTTCATAGCTTTTCACCTCATTTCTGGTTCTGACGAATAGGGGCCATATTCGATGTATGCGCCCATCACAACCTTCAATTTCGGCTACCCCGTCGAGCGGCCTTGGGAACGATTGCTGTAATAGTATAGCACGAATTTGAAAAAATGCAAGAGGGAAAATCGCGCAAAAGCGCCCTGCGGGCAAACTTTTGCCCGCGCTGTTACCAGATGCCGATCACGTGCTGCATCCCAAGGCTGACGCAGGCGATGGCCACCCAGCAGCACAGGCCCATGAAGATGGGCTTGCCGCCGGTGCGGATCAGCTTGACCAGGTCGGTGTTCAGACCGATGGCCCCCATGGCCATGATGATAAAGAACTTGGACAGCTCCTTGAAAGGCTGGAACAGGCTGGACGGCGCCCCCGCCGCGGTGGCCGCGGTGGTGATGACCGAGGCCAGCACAAAGAACAGGATGAAGAAGGGACAGACCTTTTTCAGCGAGAAGGTGCTGCCCTGGCTGCCGCCGGCTTTTTTGGCCCTGGCCGTGCGCCAGACCGCCAGTGCCAGCGTGATGGGGATGATGGCGAGGGTCCGGGTCAGCTTGACGATGGTGGCCTGATCCAGGGTGTTGGCACCGGGGTGCATCCCGTCCCAGGCGGCCGCCGTGGCCGTGACCGAGGAGGTGTCGTTGACGGCGGTGCCCGCAAACAGGCCAAAGCCCTCGTTGGACAGGCCCAGCGCGCTGCCCAGCATGGGGAAGGTCAGGGCCGCAATGATGTTGAACAGGAAGATCACCGAGATGGACTGGGCGATCTCCTCGTCGTCGGCGTCGATGACCGGGGCGGTGGCCGCAATGGCCGAGCCGCCGCAGATGGACGAGCCCACACCGATCAGCGTAGATATGTTGGCAGGCATCTTCATGGCCTTGCACAGCACGAACGACACGATCAGCGAGGTAGAGATGGTGGAGACGATGACGGGCAACGACGCCGCGCCCACCCGGGCAATCTCCGACAGGTTGAGGCCAAAGCCCAGCAAAATCACCGCATACTGCAGCACTTTTTTGGAGGTATAGAGGATGCCGTCCTGGGTGCGCTCCCGGTCGCGGTAAAGCATGGAGATGACCATGCCGGCCAGAATGGCGAACACCGGCCCGCCCACCACCGGGAAAGCCTTGCCCAGCAGCCAGCAGGGCACTGCCAGTGCCAGGCAGAGCAGCACGCCCGGAGCCAGATTTTTCACTTTTGTCATAGATGCAAACGCTTCCTTTCCAATTTCTGGCCCCTACTATACCGCAAAAGCTGCATCATGTAAAATGATGCTTCTTTATTTTTCCATAACGTTTGCTTATAATAGAGGCAAAGGAGGCGAAGCATATGCTGGATTTCCGCATCGAGACTTTTCTGGCCGTCTGCCAGACCATGAACTTTACCCGGGCGGCCGAGCTGCTGCACATCACCCAGCCCGCCGTATCCCAACACATCCACGCGCTGGAAGCCCAGTACGGCGTCCGGCTGTTTCTTTATCAGGGCAAGCAGCTCCACCTGACCGAAAGCGGCCGGCTGCTGTACCAGACAGCCGTCACCATGCGCCACGACGCGCTGCGCCTGCGGGACGCCCTGCGCCAGGCCGGCGGCCGGCGGCATCTGCGCTTCGGCGCCACTTTGACCGTGGGGGAATACATCATGCCCGGCCCGCTGCGCCGCCTGCTGGAACAGGACCCCGGCCTCCAGCTGCGGATGCTCACCGCCAACACCCGGGACCTGTTGCGCCTCATCGACCAGGGGGAGCTGGACTTCGCCATTGTGGAAGGCAACTTCGACCGCCAGCTCTACGAGGGCCTGGCCTACTGCACCCAGCGGTTCCTGCCGGTGTGCGCACCGGGCTACCCCTTCCCCCGCCCGGTGCGCACCATGGAAGACCTGCTGGAGGTACACCTTCTGGCGCGGGAACCAGGCTCGGGTACCCGCAGCGTGCTGGAGCGGGTGCTGGAAGCGCACAATCTCGCCATCCAGGATTTTCACCGCCTGACCGAGCTGGGCAGCCTCAACCTCATCAAAAACCTGACCTGCGCCGGGGTGGGCGTTACCTTTTTATATCAGCCCGTGGTGCAACAGGAACTGCAGCAGGGCCTTTTGCAGGAGATCCCGCTGGAAGAAGGCCCTTTCTGCCACGACTTTACCTTCCTGTGGCGGCGCGGCAGCGCCTTTGCCAGCGAATACCGCGCCATGTTCCAGCTCCTGCGGCAGTGACCCCCGTCATGCAAACAGGGAGCCGATCAGCCCTGCCAGGCCGGGAACGCACGCTTTGATGGACGCATAGCGCGAGGTATTGATGCACAGGTCATAGTTTTCTTTTTTGCCCCACGCCTGGTTGGTGTAAAACATGTAGTAGCGCGCCCGCTTTTTGTCCACCGCCTGGATCTTTTTCCGCAGGTCCGCCGAGGGCAGCGCGCCGGCGTCCTCCCCTTCTTCCCGCAGGGCCTGCTCGGTGGTGCGGCGCTCCCCTTCCAGCTGGCGGGAGACGGGGCTTTCACCGTCCAGAGCCGTGCAGAGAAATCTATGCTGTGCTATAAAACGATGCTTTCGCCCGGCGCGGGAGCCAGCACCCGTTCCGGGTTGGAGACCCGGGCGGCCAGGGCGGCGGGGTCGCCGTTGAAGGTGCTCCAGTCCGGGGCGTCCACGCTGCCCCAGTGGATGCACAGCAGCCGCGCCTGCGGGTAGGCTTCGGCCAGCTTGACCGCGCCCTCAAAGGTGATGTGCCACTCGTTGTCCGAAAAGTCCAGCAGGATCATGTCGGGCTGGGGCATGGTCAGGTGGGAGGGCAGCAGCTTGGAATCCCCCGGCAGCCAGATGCTGCCGTCCGGCGTGTCGAACCAGTAGCCGCAGTAGTCTTTTTCCTCCCAATGGCGGTAGGCCCACTTTTTCGAGCCGTTCTGCCAGTCGTGCTTGGCGGGGGTCAGGGTGGCCGAAACGCAGCCCACCCGGAACGTCTCACCGATGTCGTGGCCGGTGCCGGGCAGGCCCAGCGCGCTGATCTGTTCGGCCACATACCGGGGCGCATGGTAAGAGTGGCAGACCTCCTTCAGATCCACGCAGCCCGAACGGCTGAAGTGGTCGTTGTCGATGTGGGTGATGAGCAGCGCGTTCAGCTGCGGGACCTGCCGGGGCAGGATGGGCGGCTGGATCAGCAGCGGCATATCAAAATCCTGCAGCAGCGGGTCCACCATCAGGGTGGTGCCGCGGCTGTTGAGGAAAATGCCGGCGCTGCCCAGCCAGGTGACGGCCGTGTCAGGCCGCGGGGCAAAATCCGCACCGCTCATGGGGCGGGTGGGGCCGGGCATGGCCTGGCCCCGGGGGCTTTTGAAAATCCGCATGAGGGTTCCTCCTTATCTATACATCCAGCAATTCCAGACGGTAGCTGCGGCTGCCCAAGCCGATGGCCGCGGCGCTTTCCAGCGTGTGGATGCCGTTGCGGCTCTCGATCCGACGGGTCAGGGCCTCGTGGCCGGGGGCGGCGTAGACCAGGTCGATGCAGGCCTGGTCCAGGGCCACCGGGTCGGTGGAAGCCAGGATGCCGATGTCGGCCATTTCGGGCTCGGCGGGGTTGCCGTCGCAGTCGCAGTCCACCGACAGGCGGTTCATCACGTTGAGATAAACGATGCGGGCCCCGTGGCCCAGGGCATCCGAGACGGATTTGCCTGCGTCGCCCATAGCTTCCAGAAAGGCGTCCTGCTCGCCGCTCCACATGTTGCCGCCGGTGCCGCCGGAATGGATCCACTGCTTGCCCTCCCGGCTGCCTAAACCAATGGAAATGTTCTTGATGGCTCCGCCGTAGCCGGCCATGGCGTGCCCCTTGAAATGGGACAGCACGACATAATCGTCGTAGTCGGCAAAGGCGGCGCCCACATAGTTTTCCCTCAGCCGGGCGCCGCCCTCCACCGGCAGGGTCATCGAGCCGTTCTCATCCTGGATGTGCACCGCGGCGATACCGGCAAAACCGTGCTCCCGGGCCACCTGGTAGTGAGATTCGGTGGAACTGCGCGCCCCGCCGTAGGCGGTGTTGCACTCCACGATCGTACCGTTCAGGCTGCGGATCAGGTCGCCCACCAGGTCCGGCCGGAGGTAGTTGGAGGCGGGCGGCTCCCCGGTGGACAGTTTGACCGCCACCCGCCCCGCGGGAGCCCAGCCCAGGGCCTCGTAGGCCCGCACCAGCGCCGCCGCGCTGATCTCGCGGGTGAAGTAGACAGCCGGCGCGCCGACGTCCCCGGTCAGGTGTTCCAGGTCCGCCAGGGGGATCACGTCCCCCTCGTTGGTGGTTAGGCTCACGACCCCGCCGGAGGCCGCCTCACCGGGAGCGGCAGAGCTGGCCGGCGCGGGGGCAGAACTCGCCGTCGGTGCGGAAGAAGCGCCTGCCGCCGGAGACGCGCCGCAGGCTGCGGCGGCGGAAAATTTGAGAAAGTCGCGGCGTTTCATCGTTCCTCTCCTCTCTTACAGCGCAAGCCCAGCCAGCCATTCGGCCACGTCGCTCTCGCTGGCCGAGGCGCTGAAGCGCATCCCCTCTTGCCAGTCGCCGGAGCCGGCCAGCTGGGCCAGGTTTTCGGCGCTGCTGCCCAGGCCCGAGCTGGCCGAGGTGCAGAACGGGATCACCCGCTTGCCCGAAAAGTCGTTGCCGGTCACAAAGCCGTTGACCGGCCAGCCCGCCCGGCCCCACCAGATGGGGTAGCCCACAAAAACGGTGTCGTAGTCCGCCCAGCCTTCAGGCGTGACGGCTTCCAGTTCCACCGTCTGGAGCGAGGGGTCCGCGTGCTCCTGGGAGACGCGGCTGCCGCTGTCGTTGTAATCCAGTTCTTCGTCGGTGTAGGGGTCCACCGGCTGCAGCAGGAACAGGTCTGCGCCGGTGGCGTCAGCAATGTACCCGGCCACCGCGGCGGTGTGGCCGGTGGCGGAATAGCAGGCCACAAGGGTGCGGCCCGTCCCCGCGCCGCTGGAAGCCGCCGCACTGGAAGCGGCAGAGCTGGCCGGCGTACTGGCTGCGGAACTCGCCGCCGGCGCAGAGGAAGCGCTGGCCGACGGGGCCGCGCCGCAGGCCGCAGCCATCCCCGTCAGGGCCGCAGCGGCGGAAAGTTTGAGAAAATCGCGTCGTTTCATCTGTCATTACCTCCTGTTTTGCAAGCGGAGCGCGCGGGTCGAGGCGCTCTTTATGGTTATCATAAAGCATAGTTGACACGATGTCAAATACCTGTTTTGCATCCTGCATCATGCAGCCCGCGCATGGTTCCAAGCCTGCGCCGCCCCAGAGGCAGACGGCCGGCCCATGCAAAAAAGGGCTGCAAAATGTCCCAGATCGCCATTGCCTGGCAGTGGGCAAAGGGCGTGGCCTCGCCCATCATCGGGGCCACCAAAGCCCGCTATCTGGACGACGCCGCCGGCGCGCTGGACGTGCATCTGACCGGCGAGGACGTGGCCTATCTGGAAGAATGCTACGTCCCCCACCCCATCGTCGGCGCCATCAGCGCCAACCCGCCCGAAGGCGTGGTGCTGCTGGACGAGAAAAAGTAAACCGCAAACATAAAAGGGCCGCCTCCCCCGCCGGGAGACGGCCTTTGCTGCTATAGCCAAACGTATAGCCAAACGCCGCACCTTCTGCTATACTAAACCCAAAACACGCAAGGAGGCCGCGTATGCAAATCGTTGAGAAAGAATCCTGGCCCCGGCGGGAGGTCTACGAGTTTTTCGCCGGGATGTCCCACCCCTTTTACGCTTTGACTTTTCCGGTGGACGTGACGCCGCTGCGGGCCTGGTGCAAAGAGCGGGGGCTGTCCTTTTATGCAGCCATGGTCTATGGAGTGACCAAAGCCATGGAGCGGGTAGACGCCTTTTTGTACAAGGACCGGGGCGGGCAGATCGTCAAGGTGGACCGGCTGGTCCCCAGCTTCACCGACCTGCACCCGGGCAGCGAGCAATTCCACATCGTCACGCTGGAAGCCGGGGACGACCTGGCGGACTTCTGCCGGCGGGCCAGGGCAAAGTCCGCCGCCCAGACCGTTTTTATCTCGGAGAGCGGCCCATGGGCCCCGGACGAGCTGGTCTATTTTTCCTGCCTGCCGTGGTTCCCGCTCACCGCAGTGACCAACGAGCGGGACGCCGACCCGTCCGACTCCATCCCCCGCGTGACCTGGGGCCGCTGGGAAGAGCGGGACGGCCGCACCCTTTTATCCCTCAGCCTGGAACTGAACCACCGCCTGCTGGACGGCGCCCATGTGGGCCGCTTCTACGCCGAGCTGAACGCCTGGCTGCAAACGCTGTGAGCCGTTCACATCCCAAACAGGAAAAAAGCCTTGCCTGTACACGCGCACGCCGTGCAGGCAGGGCTTTTTTGTGCCGGGCAGCAAAAAGACCGCCCCCGCGGGGCGGTCCTTCAGGTTTTGGGCGGCTCGTCGTCCATATTGGCAAGGGCGTATTCAATGCACTGAATGACAAACTGGTTGCGGGATATATCAATGGCTGCCGCCTTCTGGTCTATGATTTCCAGTAAACTGAGTGAGATGCGGAGTGAAATGACATCCTTCTCGTCTTTTTTGGGTACAAATTTTTCCATACGATACCATCCTCCTTGCTAAATTGTACCCGTTTTGGTATTATAAAACCATATTCCAAAGAAAACATATGTTTTAGGCATATGAAACAGGCATACAAAAGCAACATATACAATCAGACAGGAGGAATCTTCATGCGTGAACAGGACAAGCTGCACATCCGCGAAAACGTCCAGGCTATGTATATCTTCGAGCTGCTGATGGGCTGGCTGGACCGCTCCATCCTCACCCCCGAGCAGGACGACAAGATCGAAAACGTCTTTGCCAAGGGCGCTGCGGTCAACCGGCTGTACGGCGAGATGATGGAGTCCTACAGCCGGCTGTCCGAACGGCTGCACCCCGGCAAGGAGGACGACGCGGACGTGGAAGTGTTCTTCAACTGCGCGCTGGATATGTGCGAGGAAGTGGGCCTGAAAATGTACCGCTACGGCCGCTACTATGCCCTCCACCCCGAGGCTTTCCCCGCCATGTACGACGATTACGCCTCCTATTACCTGCACGAGGCCGGGCAGGAGCAAAGCGCAGACGCCCCTGTATAAATCCGCCCGCGGCGGCGCACACTCTCACCAAAAGGTGGGAAGGGGGCCTGTCCATGCAGGCGCGCAGGCTGGCCGCCGTGTACGCGGCTTTGTTGGCGGGGTTCGCGGTGGTGCTGTGCCGGCTGTATCTGGCCGCCAGCAACACCGGCTACGCTGCCCGGGCCGCCGGCCAGAGCGCCGTCACCCTCCGCCTGCCCGCCCGCCGGGGCAACTTTTACGACTGCGACGGCCTGCCCCTCACCGGGCTGGACGAGACATGGTACGCCCTGTGCCTGCCGGGCGAGAGCAGCTATGTCCGCCTGTACGACGCGGCTACGGCGGCGGGCCAGGCCGAGCTGTACCAGCGGCGGAACGCCGCCTCGCCGTTCCTATTGGAAGTGACGCAGGACGTGGCCAGCCTCGGGGTGTACACCTACCCCGCCGCCCGGCGGTACTGCGCCGTCCCCCTCTGCCAGCACCTGATCGGCTATCTGGACGGGGAGGGCCGGGGCGTATCCGGGCTGGAAGCCGCCCTGGACGAAGTGCTGGCCGGCAGCGGCAGACAGGACACCGTCACCTGCACCGTCACCGGGCAGGGTCGGCTGGTGGAGGGCACCGGGCCCGTCTACACCCCCGCCGCCTTTGACGGAGCCGGGGTGCAGCTGACCATCTCCCGGCCCATCCAGCGGGCGGCCGAGGCGGTGGCCGCCGAGACCATGACCTCGGGCTGCATCCTGGTGCTGGACGTGGACACCGCCCAGGTGCGGGCCAGCGTCAGCCTGCCCGGCTACGACCCCGACAACATCGCCGCCAGCCTGGATGAGGCGGGCAGCCCCCTGCTGGACCGCACCCTGGCCGCCTATGCGGTGGGGTCGGTGTTCAAGCCGGTGCTGGCCGCCGCGGCCCTGGAAGCCGGCCTGGACGGCCTGACGGTGGAGTGCCCGGGCTACACGGTGGTGGACGGGCAGGTGTTCCGCTGCGCTTCGGGCACCGCCCACGGCACGGTGGACCTGGCCGCCGCCCTGGAAAAAAGCTGCAACGGCTATTTCATCCGCCTGGGGCAGGCGCTCGGGGCTGAAACGGTGCTGGACGCCGCCCGCCAGCTGGGCTTTGGGCGGCGGGTGCGGGTGGCCGGCAGCCTGCAGTCGGCCGCGGGGGTCCTGCCTGCGCTGGACACCCTGAGCGCGTCGGGCCAGCTGGCCAACTTCAGTTTCGGACAGGGACAGCTGCTGGCCACGCCTTTGCAGGTGGCCGCCATGATGAACACCATCGCGGCGGGGGGCGTCTACCGCGCCCCCTCCTTTCTCCTGCGCACCCTGGACGAGGCCACCGGCGAAACGCTGGAAAGCGCCTCGCTGCCGGCGGCGCGGCAGGTGTTTTCGGCTTCCACCGCCCAGCGCCTGCAAAAACTGCTGGCCGGGGTGGTGGCCGAGGGCACCGGCCGGGAGGCCGCGCCCCTCTACGGGGACGCCGCCGGCAAGACCGGCACCGCCCAGACCGGGCAGTTCACCGCCAGCGGCGAGGAAAAAATGAACCTCTGGTTCGCGGGCTTCTGCCCCGCCGGGGACCCCCAGTACACCGTCGTGGTCCTGCAGGACGGCCAGACCCAGCCGGCCCATTCCAGCGCGGCCGTCTTTGCCCAGGTGTGCGAAGCGCTGTGGCTGCTGGAACAGTAAAAAATCACGCGCACATCTTGCTTTTATCCGCCGCTTGTGCTATTCTATAGAAGTATTTTCATGCAAAGTTTCAGGGGGCCTGCCCCCGAATAGGTTAAAGGAGCGTTCTACACATGACAGTTTACGAGATTGTCGGCGGCGTTGTCCTGCTGATCGTTTCCCTGGTGATCCTCGTGCTGACCCTGCTGCAGCACACCCATGGTCAGGGCCTGTCCAGCGCCATCGGCGGCGGGGTCCAGGGCGCCAACACCACCCGGCTGAGCCCGGCCGACCAGATGCTGGCCAAAGTCACCCGCATTGCCGGCGTGATCTTCTTTGTGGTGGCGATCGCCGCCTGCGTGCTGTCCAGCCGGTTAGGCTGAGCCGCTGACCGCGTCCTGCGGACGAAACAGGGAGGCGGCTCAGGCGCCGCGCTCCGGTTTTTACAAGCGCCCTCCGCGGCGCGCCGGAAAAACCGGCTAAGCGCAAGAGGATTGAGCTGTAACCGCAAGAAAATGCCAGGCAAGGGCTGTGTCCCCCTGGAGCGTGCAGGTGCCTGCACGCCGAAAAGGCCCCGCAGCAACGCGGGGCTGTTTTTGTGTCCGGGCCGTAAGGAGAAGCGCCCGGCTGTGAAGTCGCGCCCGCCCGAAGCAGCAGGCGGTGCGCCGAAGGATGTGAAGGAGAATTTACCTGTATGCCAATGAGAGATAAGATCGAGCGGGCCATCCAGATGCAGCCCTGCACCGTCAGGGACCTGAAGGCCAAATTCGGCGGGGACCGCGCCGCCGACCGCAAAGTGATGGAAGCGCTGGACGAGCTGGTCCGGGAGGCTGTGGTCTGCCAGACCGAGGGCGTCTTTTTCACGGTGCGGTCGGGCCGCAAGGACAAGGCCCTGCCCTGCACCCTGGTCAAGCTGGGCAAAAACTTTGGGTTTGCCATGCTGGAGGACGGTTCGGGCGATATCTTCATCCCCGGCCGGCTGATGAAGGGCGCCATGCCCGGCGACCGCGTCCTGGTGGAAAAGCTGGCCCATCCCCGCGTGGAGGGCAGCGACGAGGGCGAGATCCTGGCCGTGCTGGAACAGAAGAACAATCTGGTGGGCACCACTCGCCGCATCGGCGGCAAGCTGGTGTTCGTGCCGGACGACTGCCCCGCCATCTCGATGCAGATCATCCGGGACAGCGAGGGCGGCGCCAAGGACGGCGATAAGGTCGCCGTGGAGATCCGCGCCCGCGGGATGCGCCAGGAGGACCACCGGGTGGCGGTGGTCATGCGGTTTGGCTCCAGCGAGGAGGCCAAGCGCTGCGCCAAGGCCCTGCTGTATGCCCGGGACGTCCATGTCCGCTTCCCCGAGCCGGTGCGGGAGGAAGCCAAAAAACTGGAAGGGGCTACTGTCACCGACGCCGACATCCAGGGGCGGATGGACCTGCGCGCCCTGCCCATCTTCACCATCGACAGCGCCGAGACCAAGGACATCGACGACGCCATCAGCCTGAACCAGACCCCCGACGGCTTCGAGCTGGGGGTCCACATCGCCGACGTCTCCCACTATGTCAAGCCCGGCACCGCCCTGGACAACGAGGCCTTTGAGCGGGCCACCAGCGTATACTACGCCGACCAGGTGGTGCCCATGCTGCCCAAGCAGCTGTCCAACGGCATCTGCAGCCTGAACGAAGGCGAGCTGCGCCTTGCGTTCTCCTGCCTGATGCACCTGGATAAGGAGGGCAAGCTCATCAACTACAAGTTCGTCAAGTCGGTCATCCGCAGCCGGGTCAAGGGCGTGTACAGCGAGATCAACGCCCTGCTGGCCGGCACCGCCGACACCGAGACCCAGTACAAGTACGCCGAGGTGGCCGCCCAGCTGCCCGCCATGAAGGCCCTGTACACCCTGCGGGCCGGCCTGCGCCGGGAGCGCGGCTGCATGGACATCGAGAGCGGCGAGGTCAAGCTGATCCTGGACGACAACGGCCACTGCATCGACGTCAAAAAGCGGGTGCAGGGCGAGAGCGAGGCCATGATCGAGGAGTTCATGCTGCTGGCCAACCAGTGCGCGGCCCACTTTGCCCGCACCAAGCAGATCCCCTTCGTCTACCGCGTCCATGAGGAGCCCAACAGCGAAAAGCTGGAACGGCTGCACACCCTGCTCAAAGCCTGCGGCATCAACGACCACTTCGCCAAGGAAGTGCCCGAACCCAAGGAGCTGAGCGCCATTCTGGAAGGCGTCCGCGGCACCCCCTACGAAAAGATCATCCACACCGGCCTGCTGCGCTGTATGTCCAAGGCCGAGTATCAGCCGGTGCCCAAGGGCCACTACGGCCTGGTGCTGAAGGATTACGCCCACTTCACCAGCCCCATCCGCCGCTACCCCGACCTGGCCATCCACCGCATCCTGACGGCCCTGCTGGGCGGGATGGACAAGGAGACCATCATCGCCAGCTACACCGACTTTGCCGAAAAGGTCAGCAAACAGTCCAGCGCCCAGGAAGTGGTGGCCATGCAGATCGAGCGCAAGGCCGAGGACTGCTACAAGGCCGAGTATGCCCGCGCCCACATCGGCGAGCACCGGGCCGGCACCATCTCGGGCGTCACCCAGCGGGGCGTCTTTGTGGAGCTGGACAACGGCGTGGAGGGCTTTGTGCCGGTGGCCAGCCTGACCCCCACCGGGGCCCTGCTGACCGAGGGCGTCCGCCTGTCCGACCCCGTCTCGGGCAAGCAGTGGAGCCTGGGCGACAGCATGATGATCACCATTGTCCGGGCCGACGTCAACCTGGGCAAGATCGACTTCGAGGCCGCCGCCTCCAACGCCTGACGCCTCCCCTATCCCAAAACCAAAAGCCGCCGCGGAGCACCCTGCGGTAGTTCAGACTGTCAAAAAGTCCCGCCCAGCCGACATGTGCGGATGGGCGGGACACATACAGGGAAATTTGGCGCTGAGAGTGTGCGAGCCGCTTTGCGGCGAGTGCGCGGTTCAGCGCCAAATTTTGTCCCCAGGGGGATATTAGGGGGAAGGAATTTCTGCCGCGCGGCTGCGCGCAGAAATGGGTTCCCCCTAAAGCGGGGCGCTTTTGCGACACGCTAAGTAAAATCTTTCTATATTTTTGGCGATACTGCCCAAGATATTTACCTTTCTTATCGCAAAAAGCCGGTTTTTGACAGTTTGGGTCTTGTTTTAGGACGGCTTTTGTGTTATTGTTATGGTAAAGGTATGGCGGGGCCGGTGTGCCCTGCGCAAGCCACATTCCCATCCATTGAATGAGGAGGACATTTCGATGAAAAGCTATATTTCGCGTCGTAATTTCCTGAAAGCGGCCGGCGCCATGACCGGCGCAGCCGCTGCCCTGGGCCTGACCGCCGCCCCTGTGAGCGCGGACGGCCTGTTCTATCCCCTGGTCGCCCCCGACAAGCACCCCATCACCATCCTGTACACCAATGACGTGCACACCTACATCGACAACGAAGCCCCCGAACTGACCTACGCTTCCATCGAGGCTTTGAAGAAGAGCTACGAGGACGCCGACATGGACGTCCTGCTGGTGGACGCCGGCGACCACATCCAGGGCACCGCCTACGGCGCCATGGACCAGGGCGCTTCCATCATCAAGCTGATGAACTCGGCCGGCTACGACCTGGCCACCCTCGGCAACCATGAGTTTGACTACGGCATGGACCGCATCATGGAGATCGTCAACGAGGAGGCCAACTTCCCCTACGTCAGCTGCAACTTCAAGGACCTGCGCACCGGCAAGAACGTGCTGCCTTCCATCAAGTATTTCTTCCGCGGCGGCCGCATCCTGGCCTTCATCGGTGTGACCACCCCCGAGACCATCACTAAGTCCACCCCCGCCTACTTCATGGATGCCGGCCAGAACGAGTACATCTACGGCATTGACGGCGGCGACGACGGCCAGGCCCTCTACGACGCCGTCCAGAAGGCCATCGACGAGGCATGGCTCTACGCCGACTTCGTCATCGGCCTGGGCCACCTGGGCGTGGACGGTTCTTCCTCCCCCTACACCAGCCGCGAGGTCATCCAGCACACCGTCGGCTTCAACGCCTTCATCGACGGCCACTCCCACACCGAGATGCCCGGCGAGACCGTCCGCGACGCGGAGGGCAACCCCGTCGTCCTGACCCAGACCGGCTGCTACCTGGGCAACGTGGGCCGCATGACCATCGACACCGACCGCAACTTCACCACCGAGCTGATCTCCTCCAGCAACGTCAACCCCTTCAACGAGACGCTGATCCTCCAGACCGACTGGATCAACGCGGTGGACGATATGCTGGGCGAGAAGATCGCCGAGAGCCCCATCAACTTCTACATCAACGACCCCGTCACCGGCGACCGCCTCATCCGCTCGCAGGAGACCAACATGGGCGACCTGGTGGCCGACGGCATCTACGCCTACTTCAACGAGATCGAGCAGCTCAGCTGTGACATCGCCATCATGAACGGCGGCGGCATCCGCTCCGACATCCCCGCCGGCGACTGGACCTATATGTCCTGCAAGACGGTCAGCCCCTTCGGCAACGTGGCCTGCCTGATGTCGGTCACCGGCGCCCAGATCCAGAACGCTCTGGAGTTCGGCGCACGGTATGCCGGTTCCGGCCAGGAGAACGGCGGCTTCCTGCAGGTGGCCGGCGCGACCTACGAGATCCACACCGACATCCCCAACACCGTCCAGACCGACGACCAGGGCGTCTGGAGCGGCCCCGCCACCGGCACCCCGCGGGTCCAGAACGTCAAGATCTACAACAAGGCCACCGGCGCGTACGAGCCGCTTGACCCCAACCGCACCTACAACATGGCCGGCATGAATTACACCCTGCGCAGCCTGGGCGACGGCTTTGCCATGTTCGACGGCGCGACCCTGGTCAAGGACTACGTTTCCGAGGACTACCTGGTCCTGTCCAGCTACGCCATGCTGTTCGACGGCGCGGTCATGACCAGCGCCAACAGCCCCCTGGCCGATTACCCCGGCTACCTGCTGGACTACGAGAACCCCTACGGCGCAGGCCGCATCACCCTCGTCTAATGTGACGCGCCCCGCACAGGGTTTCCCCAAGCAGTAAAATGCCCCCGCTCTCCCTTGCAGGAGAGCGGGGGCATTCTAGCGTGTCGCAAAAGCGCCACGCTTTAGGGGGAACCCATTTCTGCCTGCTGCGCAGGTCAGAAATTCCTTCCCCCTAATATCCCCCTGGGGACAAAATTTGGCGCTGAACCGCGCACTCGGCTTTACAGCCTCGCACACTCTCAGCGCCAAATTTCCCTGTATGTGTCCCGTCCATCCGCACATGTCGGCTGGACGGGACTTTTTGACAGTATGTTCCCGGCTTTGCCAGGGAATCTAATTTTGTCACAGACTGAACTGCACCGCGCAGTAGGCCGCGTAGATGGCAAGCAGAGCCACGCCCTGCCAGCGGTAGAGCCGGCCCTTGCACAAAGGCGGCGCCACCAGCAGCACCATGACCACAAAAGCCACCGGCAGGTCCAGCACCAGAGAGGCGTTGTGCCCGGCGATGGTGGAACCGGCGGGCAGGCCGAAGGGGGCCAGCGCCACCGAGACGCCGTTCACCAGCACCAGATTGAACAGGTTGGCGCCGATGACGTTGCCCAGGGACAGCGCCCCGTGCCCCTTGACCAGGGAGGTGATGGCCGTGACCAGCTCGGGCAGCGAGGTGCCCAGGGCGACCACCGTCAGGGCAATGACCGATTCGGGCACGCCCAGACCGGCGGCGATCACAACGCCGTTGTCCACCATCAGGTTGGCGCCTACCGCGATGAGGGCGGCGGACAGCGCCAGCCGCACCAGCTCCACCGCCAGACTGCCGGACGGGGCCGCCTCGGGCGGGGCTTCGCCGGCTGCGGGGGCTGCGGGCGCGCGCCGGGCCGAGGCCACCTGCGCCGCCATATAGGCCGCAAAGAGGGCCAGCAGAACGACGCCCACCCACCGGCTGAAGGTGCCGGTGGTGTAGGCCACCGCCGCGTAAAAGACCGCCGCGATGAAGAAGAAGCTCACCGGCAGCCGCAGGGCGGCGGCGTCCGCCTTGCCCGGCCGGACCGCGATGGTGATGGCGGCCACCAGCGCCGCATTGCAGATGATCGAGCCAATGGCGTTGCCGTAGGCGATCTCGCCGTGGCCGCCCAGAGCCGACGACGCCGAGATCATCACCTCGGGCAGGGTGGTACCCACCGACACCACCGTGGCCCCGATCAGCAGATCGGGCAGGTGGAACCGCCGGGCGATCCCCACCGCCCCATCCACAAACCAGTCGCCGCCCTTGACCAGGCAGAGCAGCCCTACACAGAATAATAAAACAGCCGTCAGCATTGCGTCGCCTCCTTGTGTCTCATGGCCGGCGCAGCCCGGCCCGTTCTCTTACGTTTTCTTTGCGTTGGGGTAGATCCGGGCCATCCGCTCGTCGGGGAAGTGGTCGTCCAGGAACACGTCCAGCGCGTTGGCCGGCGGCTCGCCCTCCGAGCGGGCGTCGCTGCGGATCAGGGCCAGCCCCGACACCGCCATGTTCACCACCATGAACACCCCGACCAGCACGGTCAGCCAGCGGCCGGTATGGCTGCGGACAAAGCCGATGCCGCGCATCACATAGGGGTAGCACAGCTTGACCCACGCCACAGCGGCAAAGCCCCAGAAAAAGCAGTACAGCAGGTTGATGCGGCCCCCCAGGTTGAAGGGGATCTTGCTGTAATCCCAGAAGATGACGCCGAACACCAGTTCGCCCAGGGCGCTGCAGATATACTCATAGGCGCCGCCCATAAAGGTGCCCAGCACGAACAGCTCGCTGGACGTGCGTTCGCTGCCGTTCTTCTTGCGGGGCAGCAGGAGCGACGCCATGACCAGCGCGGCGCCCCACACGATGCTGAAGGGGCCCCACACCAGGCTGGAACGGCTCATCCAGACGCCCATCCGCACCCGGCAGAAGATCGTCTCCACGATATCGCCCACCAGCGACCCGATGGTGAACAGCCACACCACATCGGCAGGGCCCGCACCCGGCTCGAGCGCGGCGGGCTTTTCCGCTGTCCGCGGGTAAGCGCCCTCGATGCGGCGTTCGACCCGCAGGGCGATGCGGTCGTACAGGCCGCGGGACTGCTGTTCCAGCGCGCGGTTCAGCCCTTCCAGACGGGTGGGCCGCCGCCGCAAAAGGGCGGCGCTGCCCAGCTGGTCCAGAACCGCCAGGATGCCCAGCACCCAGGCCAGCGTCTCAAACAGCCAGACCGGCATCATGTGGAACAGCTTTGTCAGCAGGCCGTTGACCCACAGCACCGAGACGCTGCCCAGCACGCCCCACAGCAGCGAGTAGGGCAGGCAGACATAGCCGTCGATGTTGAAGCGGTGGCGCGAATAATCCCACCAGGTGCGGTGGTGCAGCCGTTCCAGCGTTTTGGCGGCTACCCACTCCACGACGGTGGCCACAACGGCACAGCCCAGGAACAGATAGCCCAGGTCATCCCGCAGGTCGTTAAAGCCGACGGCCATGATGACGGCCGCCAGGCCGTAGACATAGCAGAACGGCCCCGCGGCAAAGCCGCGCTTGACAAAGCCACGGCCCCGGGCCGCCGCGACCACCGTCTCGGCCACCCACCCTAGAAAGGAATAGACCACATACAGCAGCACGAGGTCATAATACCACGCATATTCCATGATTCTCTCCTTTTATTTTATACAGACATGTCTAAAACATGATCCATCCTACCAGATTTTGATAGGGAACACAAGTGTCTCTGCGTAAACAATCTGTAAACAGTATGCGCACCGGCACGATACAAAAAACGCCGCGCGGGGTTTGTCGTGCCCCGCACGGCGGACTTGCGTTACTGCTTCTTTTTGAAATCGCTGAGGCCCGGCAGGGCCAGCAGCAGCGATACCGCGATGATGGCCCGGTCGCTCGCAGAGACCGACGGCATCCAGCGGTCCACTACCCCAAGGCCCACGGCCGTGACCAGGGTGTCCAGAACAAGATAGAGGATGATGCCCTCGGCCCGGTTCAGTTTGCCCATCTCGTACAGCACTTTGGGCAGAGCGCTGAACACCTGGCCGAACACGGCGGACAGCACCGACGCCGCGACAAAGTACAGCACCAGGCTGCCCACCGAATCATAGGTGAAACCAAACAGCTTCATCACCCCGCCGGCCACCAGGCTTAAAACAGCCAGCACGGCCAGGATCAGCCCGACGCCCAGCAGGACGGTTACCGGATCTCGTTGTTTCATGGCGCTTCACCGCCTCCACCAGCGTTTCTTCTCCCCCACCGACACCACGTCGTTGAACAGGCACCGCACCTTGGGCGAGAGCTGGGTGTCCCGGTGGTAGCAGCCGAACAGCCATTTGTCGTAGTGCATCTCCCCCACCAGCTTGTCGAAATAGGCGTGGAGGCGGTTGCCCGCGCCCGAGGGCAGGATGGTAAAATCGAGAAACCTGCTTGGGGCGTCGTGGGTCAGCACATACTCTACTTGAAAGCCGTGGGCCGCCACGTTGGCGTCGCAAAAGGCGTATTCCTCATCCGAGGGCATTTCCCGGGGCCACCAGTTGACGCCGGGGTCCCGCTCTTCCTTGTCGGGGCTCTCGCCGCCGCCAAAGCAGAGGAAGCTCATCCCCTCCAGTTCCAGGATGCTGCCCCGGCAGACGTGGTAGACGTTGCCGCCCACCGGCTGCACCCGCCCGCCGAACTTTTCCTCCACCGGCAGAGCGTCCAGCATCTCGTAGTTTTCGTGGGTGCCGTCCAGGAACAGGATGGTGTAGGGGCGCTTGGCCAGCCAGTCCAGCCGCTTTTTCTCCTCCTTGCCGCCGTCCCACAAAAAACCGAAGTCCCCCAGCACAAAGAGGACGTCGTTTTTGCCCAGGCGGCGCAGTTGTTTTTCCTTGAAGCGGTCCAGCTCCCCGTGGGTATCCCCAGTGATATAGATCATGCGTGTCTCCCTCTTTTGGTTTGTGAAAGTGATGTGCCAAACCCTTGCCACCCACCTGCAAACCTGCTATATTATTAGAGTAAGACCGGACCACGCGCCCGGTCCTGTTTGACTGACTTGCAGCCAACGTGTTTTTGATCAAAATCGACGCTACTATTGTAGCGCGTTCCGAGGGAATTGTCTACATGAAACGACTTTTTGCACTGCTTTTGACCCTGGCTCTGGTGGTGGGCTGCCTGGCCGCGCCGGCCGGGGCCATCTTTGACCCCAGCCCGCTCTACGAGGTAAAGGCCCAGAGCGCCTATATCGTCAACACCGACACCAACATCATCCTCTATGAAAAGGACAGCACCGCCCAGGTGCCCGCCGGCGGCCTGACCAAACTGATGTGCGCCGCGCTGGTCCTGACCAACTACGGCGACGAGCTGGACAGCCGCACCTTTCAGATGCCCTTTGCCATCTCAGACTACGTCTACGGCACCGACAACGCCGATATGCGCTCGGGCGAGACCTTCACCCTGCGGGAGGCGCTGTACGCCATGCTGCTGCGCAACGCCAACGACGCCGCCATGGGCATGGCCTACCAGCTGTCCGGCAATGACCTGGCCGGCTGGGTGAGCCAGATGAACAGCCTGTCCCAGCAGATCGGCGCCACCGCCAGCACCTGGACCGACGCCTGCGGCCTGGACCCCGGCAACACGACCAACGCGGTGGATATGTACCTGATCCTGCGGTACCTGATGGGCTTTGACGCCTTTGTGGAGATCGCGGGGTCGGCCAGCTTCGAGATGCCGGCCAAGGAAAAGCACTCCAAATCCTTTATCCTCACCAACCAGAACATGGCCCTGAACAAGTCCAGCGGGGGCAAGTTCTACCGTTCGGCCATGAAGGGCGGCATGTGCGACGTGGTGGCCTACAAAAACGACACCGGCAGCCAGAGCTACGTCTCCTGGGCTTCCCAGGACGGCGAGACCTATATCTTCTGCGTCATGGGGGTGCCGGACAGCGCCGACGCCTACGGCTACGCCAACCGCCGCCCCGCCCTCTACGAGACCACCCAGCTGATCGACTGGGTATACAGCAGCTTTTCGGTGCAGGCCGCCCTGGACCCCGACCAGGCCCTGGCCGAGATCCCGGTCAAGTATTCCTCCGAGACGGACACCCTGCTGCTCTACCCCGACGACCAGATGATGACCATTCTGCCCTCCTCCTCGGACAACACCGTGACCCAGAAGTTTTTCCACCTGCCCGAGGCAGCCGCCGCCCCCATCAAGCAGGGGGACGTCATCGGCACCGTGGAGATCTGCCTGGCCGGGGAGACCATCGGCGTGGTCAACCTGATCGCCGGCCAGGATGTGAACCGGAACCCGGTGCTGTACGGCATCGCCCAGTTCCAGGCGTTTTTGGGCAGCTTGTACCTGAAAGTGGTGCTGGCCCTCAGCGCCATCGCCCTGGCCCTGTACGGCATTTGGTGGGTGCAGAACGCCATCCGCGAACAGCGCAGCTGGGGCAGCAAACACATCAAGAGGCACTGAAACAACAGCAAAAGGACAGCTAAAGGGGCCGCCGTGCAGCGATGCACGGCGGCCCTTTTTTCACTTCAGGTCCAGTTTGGGCGGCACATCCAATTCCTCCGGGACATACTTGCCGTTTTTCCTGCGCTGGCGCACGCACTCGGTCAGCAGGTATTCGATCTGACCGTTCACCGACCGGAAGTCGTCCTCTGCCCAGGCGGCGATGGCATCGTACAGCTTCGCGGACAGGCGCAGCGGCACCTGCTTTTTGGGCTCGGCCATCAGTACAGGCTGCCCGAATTGACCACGGGCTGGGCGTCATGGTTGCCGCAAAGCACCACCAGCAGGTTCGAGACCATAGCCGCCTTCCGCTCGTCGTCCAGCTCCACCACGTTGTTCTCGCTCAGGCGTTCCAGGGCCATTTCCACCATGCCCACCGCGCCGTCCACGATCATCTTGCGGGCGTCGATGATCGCCGACGCCTGCTGCCGCTGCAGCATCACCGCGGCGATCTCGGGCGCATAGGCCAGGTAGGTGATCCGGGCTTCGAGCACCTCGAGGCCGGCTTCCTCCACCTTTTCCTGGATCTCGGCCCGGATGCGCTCAGCCACCACCTCGCTGGAACCCCGCAGACTGCCGTCGTCGGGCTTGCCGTCGCCGGTGGTGTCGATGCCGGGGGCCACGTCGTAGGGATAGATGCGCACCACATTGCGCAGGGCGCTGTCACACTGCAGGGAGAGGTATTCCTTGTAGTTGTCCACATTGAACACCGCCTTGGCGGTGTCCTTGACCTGCCAGATCACCGCGATGCCGATCTCCACCGGATTGCCCAGGCAATCGTTGATCTTCTGGCGGGCGTTGTTCAGGGTCATCCGCTTGAGGGAGATCTTTTTGCCGCTGTTGGCGGCTGCCGCGGCCTGGTTGGCCGCCTCCTTGCCCAGCACCGCAGCCAGCCCGGTGGCGTCGCCGTTCTGGACGTCCCCGCTCTGGCTCAGGCGGGTGCCGGCGGCGGGGTTGACCGCCGTGCAGAAGGGGTTGACCCAGTAAAAGCCCTCCCCTTTCAGGGTGCCGATGTAGTTGCCGAACAAAGTCAGCACCAGCGCTTCCTGGGGCTTGAGGACCTTCAGCCCGCACAGCAGGATCCAGGCCAGCGCCATGTACACGACAGCGACACCCAGCACGATGTTGCCCACCATGCCCGGCACGCCTTCCAGCCCCGGTACACCGGCCATCCCTGCTGCGGCCGCCGCTGCAATGGCCACAACGTAGCCCAGCAGCACCAGCAGCAGCACGGCCATACCGTTCTTTTTGGTCTGCAAGATCTTTTCTGTCATATGGTATCATCCTCCTGACAATGCATTGAGAAGCATCTTGTTGATATCAAAATCATATCACATTGCATCACAGTTGTCAAGAGGCAGACAAAAAACAGGGGGCTCCCCTGCGGGAACCCCCTGTCTGAAGTTTTGATTTGAGGCAAGAAACTTACTTGATCTCGACCTTGGCGCCGGCCTCTTCCAGCTTCTTCTTGATGTCCTCGGCGTCGGCCTTGGAAGCCTTCTCCTTGACAGCCTTGGGAGCGCCGTCGACGATAGCCTTGGCCTCCTTCAGGCCCAGGCCGGTGATCTCCTTAACCAGCTTGATGACCTGCATCTTGGTGGCGCCAGCCTCGGTCAGGATGACGTCGAACTCGGTCTTCTCCTCCTCAACGGGAGCAGCAGCGCCGGCAGCGGCAACAGGAGCGGCAGCAACAGCAGAAACGCCGAACTCCTCGCAGTAAGCGTCGATCAGCTCCTTCAGCTCCAGGACGGACAGGCCCTTGACGGACTCGATGATGGCAGTAATCTTCTCAGAAGCCATGGTAATAACCCTCCAATTTCAGTTGATTTTTGTAGGAATGTCGTAGTTGAACAGTTTGTGTCAGGCAGCAGCCGGCGCGCACTTAGGCGGCGGGCTCCTCCTGCTTGTCCACATAAGCCTGCATGGCGACGGCCAGACCGGACAGGGTGCTGGTGAGCGCGCCTGCGAACATGGACAGCATACCCTCGCGGCCGGGCAGCTTGGCGATGGCGTTGGTCTCAGCAGCGCTGAGCACCTTGCCCTCCATGAAGCCAGCCTTGACGACGAACTTCTTGGAACGGTCGCCGTCCTGGTACTTGCACAGGATGCGGGCAGCAGCCATCGGATCCTCAGCGGTAGCGAACGCGACGGCAGTGTCGCCGGTAAAGTTCTCGGTCAGACCCTCGATGGAGGTATCCTTGACAGCCAGACGGAGCATGGTGTTCTTGACGACCATATACTCAACGCCAGCCTCACGCAGCTCCTTGCGCAGCTTGGTGTCGTTCTCGACGGTGATACCGCCGTAAGCGACCACGCAACCGGAAACCGCGTTCTCAAACTTTGCCTTCAGACCAGCGACATAAGCCTGCTTTTCAGAAAGAATCTTTGCACTGGGCATTTCGGTTTCACCTCGTTTCAAAACTACATCGGAAGCCGGAGCCATAGAAAAAGCCTCTCTCCCGCGCACACAGGCCGAGAGAGAGGCATAAAACAACGTTACGCGTTTCTCGGCAGGCGGATACACTTTACACTGGACTCCAGCGCCTGCTGTCTTAAAAACAGCAATAGTATTTTACCGCACGGATGCGGTTTTGTCAAGCGTTATTCTGAAATTTTTTCAGAAATGGGTTTCCCCGCTCTTTCAAATCTGTACCGGCCGGCGGACATGCGCCGACGGCCGGGACACATACAGGGAAATTTTCCGGCGAGAGTGTGCGAGGCCCTGCGGGCCGAGTGCATGGTTCGCTGGAAAATTTTGTCCCCAGGGGGATACTAGGGGGAAGGAATTTCTGCTGCGCGCATGCGCACAGAAATGGGTTCCCCCTAGCTTATTAAACGCCGTACTTCAGGGTGTTCAGGCGGATGCCAGGGCCCATGGTGGTGGCGATGGTAGCGCTCTTGAAGTAGGTGCCCTTGGCGGCGGCGGGCTTTGCCTTGGCGATGGCCTCCATGACAGTGTCCAGGTTGGTGAACAGCTTCTCAGCGCCGAAGGATGCCTTGCCCACGGGGACATGGATGATGTTCTGCTTGTCCAGGCGGTACTCGATCTTACCGGCCTTGGCTTCCTTGACGGCCTTGCCCAGGTCGGGGGTCACGGTGCCGGCCTTGGGGTTGGGCATCAGGCCGCGGGGTCCGAGCAGCTTACCGAGGCGGCCGACCTTGCCCATCATGTCGGGGGTAGTCACGACCACGTCGAAGTCCATGAAGCCGCCCTGGATCTTGGCGATCAGGTCGTCATCACCGACGATATCAGCGCCGGCAGCCTCAGCGGCGGAAGCAGCGGGGCCCTTGGCGATGGCGCAGACGCGGACGGTCTTGCCGGTGCCGTTGGGCAGCACGACAGCGCCGCGGACCTGCTGGTCGGCATGACGGCCGTCAACGCCCAGACGGACGTGCAGCTCAACGGTCTCATCGAACTTGGCGGTGGCCAGCTTGCAGGCCAGCTCCAGCGCCTCGTTCACATCGTACAGTTTGGTGGAATCGACCTGCTTGGCAGCGTCGATATAATGCTTGCCGTGTTTCATTGTTTATCCTCCTATGTGGTTTTGCGGGCGAAGCGCCCTCCCACTGTTTATGTCTCAGCCTTCGACTGTGACGCCCATGCTGCGGCAGGTGCCGCGGATCATGCTGCACGCGGCCTCGAGGGAGGCGGCGTTCAGGTCGGGCATCTTGGTCTTTGCGATCTCCTCAACCTGAGCGGCAGTCAGGGAACCGACCTTTTCCTTGTTGGGCTTGCCGGAAGCGGTGGACAGGCCGGCGGCCTTCTTGATCAGAACGGCGGCCGGGGGGGTCTTGGTGATAAAGCTGAAGGAACGGTCAGCATACACGGTGATGACGACGGGGATGATATAGCCCATCTGGTTCTTGGTACGCTCGTTGAACTCCTTGGTGAACGCCATGATGTTGACGCCCTTCTGGCCCAGGGCCGGGCCGACAGGAGGAGCCGGGGTTGCCTTGCCGGCCTCGATTTGCAGCTTGATGTAGCCAGTTACTTTCTGTGCCATGATAAATGCACCTCCAAAAATCTGTGGTGAGTTGCGGCCCGCTGTCTGCGAGCCTCCCACGAGCAGGCCTTTGCCCGGCCCGCTCTATAAGAACCGCACGCGGTCTTATCCAGGAAAAACGTTTCTTGCCTTTGCGCTTGTTAAAGCGGCTCGACCTGGGCGATATCCACCTCGGCGGGGGTCTCGCGGCCGAACATGTTCACCTTGAGCTTTACCTTGAAAGTCTCGGTGTTGATCTCCTCTACAACGCCCATAAAGCCTTCCAGAGGACCGGACGTGATCTGGACGCTGTCCCCTGCGGCGAAATCCACCGACAGCGGGGCTTTGGCCTCCACGCCCATTTTTTCCACTTCCTCGGGGGTCAGGGGGACCGGCTTGGAAGCGGGCCCGACGAAACCGGTGCAGCCGCGGGTATTGCGCACCACATACCAGGTGTCGTCGTTCATAACCATCTTGACCAGCACATAGCCGGGGAAGAGCTTGCGCTCCACCATCCGCTCTTTGCCGTCCTTGATCTCAGGCACCATCTCGGTGGGCACCTTGATCTCGCAGATCAGATCCTGCAGGCGGCGGTTCTCCACCATCTTTGCAAGATCGGTCGCGACTTTGTTCTCGTAGCCGGAATAGGTATGCACAACATACCACAAAGCTTCATTCGACTGGTCTTCCATCTATGGTCAGCCTCCGTTTCCATACAAGATTTGGGTCAGCCGCCGATGATAAGGCCCAGGATGCCGCCGAAGATGGCGTCCAGGATGAACAGCACGGCGGCGGCGATGAGGACCACCACCAGCACGACCAGCGTGTTCTTCTTGGTATCTTCTTTGCTGGGCCAGACGACCTTCTTCAGTTCGCTTCTGGCATCGCGGAAGAACTTTGCCACACCGGCGGCAAAGTTTTTCACTGCGTTCTTTGCTCTGGCCACAAAGCCCGGCTTCTTATCGGTTTTGTCTGCCATTGTGCTCCGCCTTTCTTACTTGGTCTCGCGATGGACCGTGTGCTTCTTGCAGAAGCGGCAGTACTTCTTCATCTCCAGGCGGTCAGGGTTGTTTTTCTTGTTCTTCGTGGTGTTGTAGTTGCGCTGCTTGCACTCGGTGCAGGCCAGAGTGATTTTCACTGTCATTTGTTGACACCTCCATAGTTAACGGTTATCGAACCTCCCTCGTTCGCCGGGCCGGCCCCCGAAAAAGGGGCGCACTGAATAATCCCGCAAAAGAGGTGCTATCATTCTATCACGCTTTTCCTCCGCCGTCAAGCATTATTTTTCCCATCCGGCCAAATTTTACGCTTTTGCCGCGGACAATTTGCTGCAGGTATGGAAACCGGCGCATTTTTGTGGTATCATGGACGTACTTATGGTTGAACGCCCCTAGCAAACGGGGTTCCTTATAAGTAATGGATGAATAGAGGAGAGAGTGGAAATGAATCCCAACGCGAATCCCGCCGCCCGGCCGCTGTGCGCGGCCCTTGTGTTCGGCGGCCTGTCCAGCGAGCACGAAGTCAGCCGCGTGTCGGCCGGCACCTTTGCCGACAACATGGACCCGGCCAGGTATGAGCTGATCAAGATCGGCATCACCAAGGAAGGCCGCTGGCTGTACACCGAGGCCACCTCCGCCCAGATGGCGGACGGCAGCTGGGAGGACCTGCCCGGCAATATGCCCTGCGTGCTCAGCCCCGACCGGGCCGACCACGGGGCCATCCTGTTCACCCCGTCCGGCCATGTGGAAAAGCTGCACATCGACGTGGTGGTGCCGGTGCTCCACGGCCTGTGGGGCGAGGACGGCACCATCCAGGGCCTGCTGGAGCTGGCAGGCATCCCCTATGTGGGCTGCGGCGTCCTGGCCAGCGCGGTCTGCATGGACAAAGCGGTGGCCAACGCCCTGTTCGCCTACCACGGCATCCCCCACTGCGCCTGGGCCGCCTACACCAAGGCCCAGCTGGAAGCAGACCCCGAGGGCATCGCCGCCAAGCTGGCCGGTACGCTGGGCTGGCCCATCTTCGTCAAGCCCGCCAACGCCGGTTCCAGCGTGGGCGTGACCAAGGCGGGCAGCCCCGCCGAGCTGGCCCAGGCCATCCGCCTGGCCCTCGAAAACGACCGCAAGGTGGTGTTCGAGTCCTTTGTGGAAGGCCAGGAAGTGGAGTGCGCCGTGATCGGCTCCGAGCCGGCCGTCTCCACCCGCCCCGGCGAGATCCTGGCGGGGGCCGAGTTCTACACCTACGACGATAAATATAAGAACGGCGTCAGCCAGACCGTCATCCCCGCCCGCCTGCCGGACGAGAAGCTGGACGAGGTGAAAGCGCTGGCCGCCCGGGCCTACGACGCTTTGGGCTGCGAGGGCCTGGCCCGCTGCGATTTCTTTGTGGAGCGGGGCACCGGCCGGGTCCTCATCAACGAGATCAACACCCTGCCCGGCTTTACCTCCATCAGCATGTACCCCAAGCTGATGGAGCACGACGGCACCCCTCTGCCCCAGCTGATCGACCGTCTGATCGCCCTGGCGATGGAAAGGCCGGTGGCCTGCCATGGATAACCGCCCCATCGGCGTATTCGACAGCGGGCTGGGCGGCCTGACCAGCGTGCGGGAGCTGCGCAGGCTGCTGCCCGGCGAGGACATCGTCTATTTCGGCGACACCGGCCGGGTGCCCTACGGCAGCCGCAGCCACGAGACCATTTTGCAGTACGCCCGGCAGGACATCGCGTTCCTGCTGTCTCAGAACGTCAAGTGCATCATGGCCGCCTGCGGCACCGTGTCCAGCACCTACCCGCCCGAGGAGGCCGCCAAGCTCCCCGTTCCCTACATGGGCGTGGTCAGCTCGGCGGCACGGCGGGCGGCGCGGGCCACCCGCAGCCGCAAGATCGGCGTGATCGGCACGTCGGCCACCATCCGCTCCCACAGCTACGAGCTGATGCTCCGGCGGCTGGTGCCGGGCGCCGAGATCACCGCGCGGGCCTGCCCCCTCTTTGTCTCTCTGGTGGAAAACGGCTATGTGGACGGCTCCGCCCCCGACCGCCAGCAGGTGACGAAACTGGTCATCGCCCAGTATTTGAAAGAGGTGCGGGACGCCGGGGTGGACACCCTGATCCTGGGCTGCACCCATTACCCCCTGCTGGCCGGGATGATCGGCGCATACATGGGCCCTTCGGTGGCCCTGATCGACCCCGGGCGCGCCGCCGCCGACGACCTGGACCAGCTGCTGGCCGGCAAAGGGCTGCGGGCCGGCCGGGAACACGGCTCCACCCACTTTTACGTCAGCGATGTGCCCGACAGCTTTATCCAGACGGCCGACCTGTTCCTGGGAGAATACCGGGGCGGCACCGCCGAACAGATCTGTATTGACAAATATTAAGGACGACGAATGAGCAAAGCCTTAAAGGAAAACTACATCATCCGCATCAAGAGCCGCATCGAGCAGGACGGCGAGACCGAACAGGTCGAGCTGATGACCCGCGGCAGCTTTGCGCTGCGGGGCGGCAGCTACTACATCACCTACCGGGAGACCGAGACCACCGGCTACGAGGGCAACGTCACCACCCTGAAGATCGCCGCCGACTCCAGCCGGGTGGCCATGCTGCGCTTTGGCCCCCAGGCCAGCCAGCTGGTGATCGAGAAGGGCCGGCGCAATCTGTGCCACTACGAGACCGGCTACGGCTCGGTCACGCTGGGGGTGACGGCCGACGGCATCGAGTGCGGCCTGACCAAAAAGGGCGGCACCGCCCGCTTCAGCTACCTGCTGGACGGGGACGTGTCCACCCTCATCAGCAAGAACAGCCTCGAGGTCTCCGTGACCCATGTAAACTAAATCTCACCGCTAGACGCCAAGAGAGAGACGCCAAGAGAGAAAGGAATCAGAATGAACCGCAAGAACTACCCCGCTTTTGAGCATTACAACCCCCGGCAGGCCGCTCTGGCCGAGGCCCGGGCCCTGCTGACCCAGGCCGCCCAGGCCGCCATGGAGGCCGGCGACCTGCCCGCCGCCGAGCTGCCCGCCTTCATCGTGGAGGTGCCCGCCGACAGCAAGAACGGCGACATCGCCTCGAACATCGCCATGGCCGGGGCCCGCACCTGGCACAAGGCCCCCAAGATGATCGCCGAAGCCCTGCTGGCCCACCTGCCCAGCCTGGGCGGCAGCTGCTTTACCAAGGCGGAAGTGGCCGGCCCCGGCTTTATCAACCTGTTCCTGGCCCCCGCTTTCTGGGCCGGGGTGGTGATGGCGGCCTGCGCCTCCTCCCACTACGGCAAGACCGACTACGGCCAGGGCAAGAAGTACAACGTAGAGTTCGTTTCGGCCAATCCCACCGGCCCCATGCACATGGGCAACGCCCGCGGCGGCGCGCTGGGCGACTGCCTGGCCGCCGTTCTGGAGTGGGCCGGTTACGACGTGACCCGCGAGTTCTACATCAACGACGCCGGCAACCAGATCCAGAAGTTCGGCAAGAGCCTGGCCGTCCGCTACCTTCAGCACTACTACGACGAGAAGGACTATCCCCTGCCCGCCGAGTGCTACCAGGGCGGGGACATCAAGCTGCTGGCCCTGGAGTTTGCCGCCCGCGAGGGCGGCAAGTACGCCCAGCCCTGCCGCGGCCTGACCGGCGACGCCCTGTATGAGAGCGACGCTTTCGCCGCCCTGAAGGACGCCCTGGTGGGCTACGCTCTGCCCAAGAACATCGCCGCCCTCAAGGAGGATCTGGGCAAGTACCGCATCCAGTACGACGTCTGGTTCCCCGAGAGCACCCTGCACCAGTCCGGCTCAGTGAAGGACGTGGTGGACCTGCTGCTGGAAAAGGGCGCCTGCTACAAGGCCGAGGACGGCGCCGTCATGTACCGCAGCGCCCAGTATGCCGCCAAATACGGCGCGGCCAACAAGAAAAAGACCGACGACGGCGCCCCCGAGGAGGACAAGGACGAGGTCCTGGTCCGCGCCAACGGCATCCCCACCTATTTTGCCGCCGACATCGCCTACCACTACAATAAGCTGGCCACCCGCGGCTTTGACAAGGCCATCGACGTGTGGGGCGCCGACCACCACGGCCATGTGGCCCGCATGAAGGGCGCGATGGACGCCATCGGCCTGGACGGCAGCCGTCTGGACGTGGTCCTGATGCAGATGGTCAACCTGATGCAGAACGGCCAGCCGGTGCGTATGTCCAAGCGGACCGGCAACGCCATCACCCTCACCGACCTGCTGGAAGAAGTGCCCATCGACAGCGCGCGCTTCCTCTTTAATATGCACGAGGCCGGCAGCAGCATCGACTTCGATCTGGACCAGGCCGTCAAGACCGACAACGACAACCCCGTCTATTACGTCCAGTACGCCCACGCCCGCATCTGCTCCATCCTGCGCAAGCTGGAGAGCACCGGCGTGGAGTTCCTGGGCGTGGAAAACGTTGACGCCACCCTCCTGACCGACCCGGCCGAGATGGATCTGATCCGTATGCTGGCGGCCTTCCCCCAGGAGATCGTCATGGCGGCCGAGAAGTACGACCCCAGCCGGATCAACCGCTTTGTCATCGACCTGGCCAGCGCCTTCCACCGCTTCTACGGCAGCTGCCGCATCCAGGGCGCCGACCCTGAACTGCAGCAGGCCCGCATTGCCCTGTGCATCGGCGTGCGCAACGTCATCCGCACCGTGCTGACTATGTTCAAGATCAACGTCCCCGACAAGATGTAATTTGCGTGCTAAGCACGCTCCAGGTATGTGTCCCGCCCGTACGTGCATGTCGTCCGGGCGGGACTTTTTTGACGGCGCGGTCCAGATGCTTGCTTTGTTTGTCAATTCACAAACCGCACAACATTTTCAAACTGCAAAATATAAAACTATCCAAAATCACAACAAAATCATTGTAGATTCTGCGAATAGACACCGGCGTCTTTTTCGGATATAATAAGGCCAGAAACCAAGAAAGTACAGCAGAGGATCAAAAGAGATCCAACCCCGCTGACTTAAAGGGAGAAAGGAGCGAGACCGATGGTTGAAGTAACACCCGTTCAGTTTGGACAGACTGTCGGGAATCGTTGAAAGCGAAAAGCCGCTTACCAGTACGGGATGTTTCCCCCGCAAAAAAATCAAGTGAGATTTATAAGCGAAGTCTTTAGCATATAGAACGCGATGAACGAACAGTCTGTCGGATGACCCCCTAGGCGATTCAAATAGATCCGCAGGAAGTGATTCTTATGAAAGCCTTTTTACGGATACCAGTATTTGAATAGCATGGAAGGAGCTACTCCAATGATTTAAGTAGTCGCACCCTCAAGGCGGATGCAATGTCCGATCAGAGATGATGGGCTGCAAGGCCAGCTGGACCTGCATTCGATCGGCCCGGAGCCTGAAGCGATAAGCTGCAAGGCACATCGATCCCCTGTTCCGTGTCAATTTGGATAAACCAGAACTGTAAAGGTCAATTCTTACGAGAACTGCTGTACGGCTTTTGAATCTATCTGGAAATTGCAGGCAGAGCGGATGAGATGATCAATTTGAGCGGCGGTGATGTACCCCCTCAAAGGTTGGAAGCGGCCGAAGGATAATGTACCGGAAGCTGTAGGAGCTTGTACCGCACCATTTCGACAGGACCGGCAGAGCAGAAAACCATGAGGCAAGTTTAGAGCTGAATAACCCCCCCTGATCCGAACAACGGTCATTCAAATAAAGCAACCCAGAAAGGATGATCCCCCATGAAAGTCCCTGTATGGATGCAGATATTTGAGTAACACGGAGGGAGTACTCCAATGATTTAGGTAGCTTGTCCCCTGGAGTGATTCAATCGAAAGAATGTGTTTCTATGAAGATGCTTCGTAAGACGCAATCCAACGATTCGGATGAGGCTTGAAACCAATGTACTAGTTAAATCAGCAATCCCCTACCCTATCATTTCCTAAAGCATAAGGAAGGCCAACACTATGAAAGGCGAGGTCAACTCCGAAAAATAGGCGATGTGAGGTAAAGAGGCTATGACTCCGAAGAAGTAAGCATCCTGGCGGATGAGAGGCTTGCAACCGCTCTCATCCGCCAGGTTTTTTGTGTCTGTACAGGCGCGGCCCTGCCCCGTCCCAGCAGGCTCCGCGCACTGTGCGCTGTGCGCTCTGTTGGGAACGCGGCCCAGACGAGGCTGTGCGTCCCCTGCGCTGCGATCCGCCCAAGCGCCCGCGAAACCCGGTGTCCTCTGCTGTGAGGGCGCCGGGTTTTCTGCTGTCTGCGGGGCCTTGGCGCTGGTGCTTCTGCAATTTTCACATAGTTCCCGGTAATTTTCATAAGTTCCGGTGTTTTTGCTTCTGCGTCATTCTATAATGCACAAAAGCACCCGGGCGGTCTGGAGCAAATCCACAAACTTATCTGAAAGTGATTGATTTTTTTGGACAACTGTGCCATAATATAGGCGTCGGTAACGATTCCGTAAACGATACCGGTCAGTTGAAGCGGACGGAAAGGAGCTGCTGCGCATGACGATCAAGGACATCGCCCGGATCAGCGGCTGCTCGGTCAGCACCATCTCCCGGGTCATCAACGACCGGCCCGACGTCCGCCCCGAAACGAAAGAGCACGTTCTGCAGATCATGCGGGAAGTGGGCTTTGTGCCCAACACCAACGCCCGCCAGCTGAAGATCCAGCAGTCCCGCAGCGTGGTCTTTGTGGTCAAGGGCACCCAGAATATGTTCTTTGCCGACTTCCTGGTCCACCTGCAGCGGGTGGTGGGGCTGTACGGCTACAGCGGCATCGTCTCCTATCTGGACGAAAACGCCAACGAGATGGAGGCCGCCGAAAAGATCCTGCGGGAGATCAAACCCAAGGGGATCATCTTTCTGGGCGGCAACGTGGAAAATTTCAAACGCAGCTTCGACCAGATCAGCATCCCCGCCGTGCTGGCCACCGTGGTCAGCGAGGAGCTGGACTTCCCCAACCTGTCCATGGTGGGGGTAGACGACCGGGCGGCGGCCTACCAGGCCGTCACCAGCCTGATCGCTCTGGGGCACCGCCAGATCTGCGTGATCGGCGGGCCGGCCACCAGCCACCCCAGCATGATGCGCCGCCTGGGCGCCCAGCAGGCCATGGAGGACAACGGCCTGACCTTTGACCCCCGGCTGTATGGTCTGTCCAACTACAATTTTGAATCCGCCTACAACACCATGAACGGCCTGTTGGCCCGCCGGGCCCAGTTCACCGCCGTCTTTGCCATGAGCGACGTCATCGCCATCGGCGTTATCCGGGCGCTGGCGAGCGCCGGATATAAGGTGCCGGACGACGTCTCGGTGATCGGCTTTGACGGCATCTCGATGTCCCGCTACTGCGTGCCGGCCCTCGCCTCGATGGTCCAGCCCACAGAGGAGCTGGCCACCCGCTGCGTTGAGCTGCTGCTCCGCCAGATCGAGCACGGCGCGCCGGCCCAGACCGTTGTGCTGGCCCCCTCCCTCCAGGAGGGCGAAAGCGTCCGCCCGCCCAGGGGCGCCGCACTTTTATAACTTTGTCGCTTCCCCGTCCCGCCGGGACGGGCTGCATACACACGGCTCAAACCAAGCACAAAAAGAGGAGAAGAACTATGAAAAACATGATTTCCCGCCGCAACTTCCTGAAGGCCGCCGGTGCGGTGTCCGCTGCCGGTGTTCTGGCCGCCTGTGGTTCTTCCAGCAGCTCGACGACTGCCGCCTCCACCGCCACCAGCCCGGCTGCTGGCGCGTCCAGCAGCGCCGCGCCCGCCGCTGCCGGCAAGGTCTACTACCTCAACTTTAAGCCCGAGCAGGACGAAGCCTGGCAGAACCTGGCCGCCGAGTACACCGCCGAGACCGGCGTGCCCGTCACCGTGGTGACCGCCGCCGCCAACCAGTACGAGACCACCCTGATGAGCGAGATGGAAAAGAGCGAGGCCCCAACCCTGTTCCAGGTCAACGGCCCCGTGGGCCTGGCAAACTGGAAGGACTACTGCCTGGACCTGTCCGACTCCCAGCTGTACGGCGAGCTGACCAGCGATTCCTTCGCACTGAAGGACGGCGACGCCATCCCCGCCATCGCCTACGTCATCGAGACCTACGGCATCATTTACAATAAGGAGCTGCTGACCGCCGCCGGCTACACCCAGGACGACATCACCAGCTTCGACAGCCTGAAGGCCGTCGCCGACGACATCCAGGCCCGCAAGGACGAGCTGGGCATCCAGGGCGCTTTCACCTCCGCCGGCATGGATTCTTCCTCCGACTGGCGGTATAAGACCCACCTGGCCAACCTGCCCATCTACTACGAGTACAAGGCCGACGGCATCACCTCCACCGACGCCATCAAGGGCACCTACCTCGACAACTACAAGCAGATCTTCGATCTGTACATCACCGATTCCACCTGCGACCCCACCGTCCTGGCCAGCAAGACCGGCAACGACGCCGTCGCAGAGTTCGTCAACAAGCAGGCCGTCTTTTACCAGAACGGCACCTGGGCCTACACCGACATCAAAGACCTGGGCGACGACAACCTCGGCATGATCCCCATCTACATCGGCGTGGACGGCGAGGAGAACCAGGGCCTGTGCACCGGCTCCGAGAACTACTGGTGCGTCAACAATATGTCCTCGGAGGAGGACATCCAGGCCACCCTGGACTTCATTTACTGGTGCGTCTCCAGCGAGAAGGGCACCGCCGCCATGGCAGACGACATGGGCTTCGTGATCCCCTTCAAGAGCGCCAAGGCGCCTACCAACCCCCTGAACGCCATCTCGGACGAGTACGTCGCCGACGGCAAGACCCCTGTGGACTGGTGCTTCTCCACCATGCCCAGCGAGGAGTGGAAGAATATGCTGGGCAGCGCCCTGACCGCTTACGCGGCCGGCACCGGCACCTGGGACGACGTGGTCAGCGCCTTTGTGGACAACTGGGCCACCGAATACCAGCTGGCCAACGGCTGAGCCTCCGGCAGCTGCCCGCTGTGACAGCAAGATCTTCAAACCGGCAGGGGCGGGCAGCAACAGGCCCGCCCCTGCCCTTTTTATGCCGAGCGCACAGGAGGAATGAATCATGCAAAAAGCGATCAGCAAATACTGGCCGGTGTTCGTCCTGCCCACCCTGCTGGCCTTCATCATCGGCTTTATCTGGCCCTTTATCTGGGGTGTCTACCTTTCCTTCCAGCGGTTCACCACCGTGTCCAAGACCACCTTTGTGGGCTTTGACAACTACATCAAGGTGTTCCAGGACACCACCTTCACCCACGCCTTCTGGTTCACGGCGGCGTTCACCGTGGTGTCCACCGTCCTCATCAATGTGTTCGCGTTTGCCATCGCGCTGGCTCTGACCCGCGGCATCCGGGGCACCAACCTGTTCCGCACCGTCTACTTCATGCCCAACCTGATCGGCGGCATCCTGCTGGGCTACATCTGGCAGATCCTGCTCAACGGCGTGCTCGCCAACCTGGGCAAGCCCCTGCTGGCTCTGGACGAGCACTACGGCTTCATCGGCCTGGTCATCCTGATGTGCTGGCAGCAGATCGGCTACATGATGATCATTTATGTGGCCGGCCTCCAGAGCGTCCCCGGCGACCTGATCGAGGCCGCCAAGATCGACGGCGCCACCGGCCGGGAGATCCTGTTCAAAATCAAGATCCCCCTGGTCATGCCCAGCATCACCATCTGCACCTTCCTGACCTTGACCAACAGCTTCAAACTGTTCGACCAGAACGTGGCTCTGACCGGCGGCGAGCCCGCCAACCTGAGCGAGATGCTGGCGCTGAACATCTACTCCACCTTCTACGGCCGCAGCGGCGCCCAGTGGAAGGGCATCGGCCAGGCCAAGGCCGTGGTCTTTTTCCTGATCGTCGTTGTGATCTCGCTGGTGCAGCTCCGCTTCACCCGCTCCAAGGAGGTGCAGTCCTGATGGCTAAAGCAAAACGTCTGTACGATAACATCCTCACCGTCGTGATGGCTGTTCTCTGCCTGCTGTGGGTCTACCCGGTGGTGCTGATCTTCCTGAACAGCCTGAAGGTGGAGGGCAGCTTCACCACCTCCACCGTCTTTGCCCTGCCCACCGCCGAGAATTTTGCCGGCGCGGCCAACTACATCTACGGCATCGTCAAGATGGACTTCCTGTCCAGCTTCTTCTACAGCCTGGTCATCACCGTCTCCAGCGTGTTCCTGATCCTGCTGTGCTGCTCGATGTGCGGCTGGTACCTGACCCGCGTCAACAACCTGCTGTCCAAGGGGATGAACCTGCTGATCGTCTTTTCGATGGTGGTCCCCTTCCAGATGGTCATGTTCACCCTGTCCAAGACCGCCGACACCCTCAAGCTGAACACCCCCTGGAACATCTGCATCATCTACCTGGGCTTCGGCGCCGGCCTGGCGGTGTTCATGTTCACCGGCTTTATGAAGAGCGTCCCCATTGAGATCGAAGAGTCGGCCATGATCGACGGGTGCAACCCGGTGCAGCTGTTCTTCCGCATCGTGTTCCCCATCCTCAAGCCCACCATGATCTCCACCGCCATCCTCGAGACCATGTGGGTCTGGAACGACTACCTGCTGCCCACCCTGGTGCTGGACATCAAGAAGTACCGCACCATCCCCATGGCCATCCAGTATTTCCGCGGCGGCTACGGCCGTGTGGAGCTGGCCCCCATGATGGCCTGCATCATCATCGCCATCGTGCCCATCATCATCCTGTATGTGGCCTGCCAGAAGTACATCATCGAGGGCGTCATCGCCGGCGCTGTCAAGGGCTGATGCGACAAGGAGGGATCTTCTTATGCGTGCAAGCGGCATCCTGATGCCTGTTTTCAGCCTGCCGGGGCCCTACGGCATCGGCACGTTGGGCCGCGAGGCCTACCGCTTCGTGGATTTTCTGGCGGCGGCCGGGCAGTCCTACTGGCAGATTTTGCCCATCGGCCCCACCGGCTACGGGGACAGCCCCTACCAGAGCTTTTCCGCCTTTGCGGGCAACCCCTATTTCATCGACTTTGACCTGCTGGCCCGGCAGGGCCTGCTGACCGAGGACGAGCTGCCCGCCCCCCAGCCGGCCGGGCCCATCCGGTACGACCTGCTGTACACCCAGCGCCCCGCCACCCTGCAGCGGGCGGCAGACCGGCTGCTGGCCTCCCCTTCCCCGGCTTACGAGGTGTTCTGCCAGGAGCAGCGCGCCTGGCTGGAGGACTACGCCCTCTTTATGGCCATCAAGGAGGAGCAGGGCCAGGCGGGCCTTGCCAGCTGGCCCGATGCGCTCCGCTGCCGGGAACCCGCCGCGCTGGACGCCGCCCGCCAGCGGCTGGCTGGGCGGTGCGGCTACTTCAAAGCGGTGCAGTTCTTCTTCTACGACCAGTGGACCGCCCTGAAAGCCTACGCCAACGGCAAGGGCGTCCGGCTGATCGGGGACATCCCCATCTACGTCAGCCCCGACTCCAGCGATTTGTGGACCCGGCCCGAGCTGTTCCAGACCGACGGGCAGGTGCACCTGACCCGGGTGGCGGGCTGCCCGCCTGACTCCTTCGCGGCGGACGGCCAGCTCTGGGGCAACCCCCTCTACGACTGGCCCCGCCACGAGGCCGAGGGCTTTGCCTGGTGGAAACAGCGGATGCGCCACGCCACCTCGATCTACGACGTGGTGCGGATCGACCACTTCCGCGGGTTCGAGAGCTACTTCTCCATCCCCGCCGGCAGCGCCACCGCCCAGGGCGGCGCATGGGTCAAGGGGCCGGGCCAGGCCTTCCTGGACGCCATGCACCAGGCGGTGGGCCGGGACGCGGTCATCGCCGAGGACCTGGGCTACCTGACCGACGAGGTGAAAGCCCTGCTGGCCGCCAGCGGCTGCCCCGGCATGAAGATCATGCAGTTTGCCTTTGACAGCCGGGAGCCGGGCAACTACCTGCCCTACACCTACACCGCCCACAGCGTGGTGTACACCGGCACCCACGACAACATCACCACCGAGGGCTGGCAGCAGACCGCCAGCAGCGAGGATGTGGCTTACGCCTGCCGCTACCTGCGCTGTGAGCCCGCCGGCCTGACCGACGCCATGATCTGCGCCTGCCTGGCCAGCGTGTCGGACCTGGCGGTCATCCCGATGGCGGACTGGCTGCACCTGGGCCCGGAGGCCCGCATCAACACCCCCAGCACCCAGAGCGGCAACTGGCGCTGGCGTCTGGACAGCTCCGCCCTCACCAGCGCGCTGGCGGAGCACATCGCCGGGCTGACCAGCCTGTACGGACGCAGCCCCGCCTGAACTTAAACCGGCATTTCTCTTTCTCCTTATTTTTACCCTTTTGCGCTGTGAAAGCCGCCGTGCATCCCCCACCAGGGCTGTGCGGCGGCTTTCCGGTTTTTGCGCTGAAATAGCAAAAACGTCCCGACTGTACGATATGCGCGTACAGCCGGGACGCTGAAAGTGAGACGCCGAAGCGGAGGCCCCGTGAAAGGGCCTCCGCTCCTGCGATTGGGATAGGAAAAAGAAGATGGCTTAAAAAGTTGCTCAGAGGTTCGAGTAGCCCATCAGGTACTGGTCCACGCGGGCGGCGCAGTCACGCCCTTCCCGCAGGGCCCAGACCACCAGGCTCTGCCCCCGGCGCATATCCCCGCAGGTGAACACTTTGTTCACCCCGGTGGCGTAATCCTCTGCGGCGGTGCAGCCCCGGCCCGTCCGCTCCACCCCAAAGGCGTCGGCGGTGTAGGCCTCGCAGCCGGTAAAGCCGGCGGCGATCAGGGCCAGCTGGCAGGGATAGGTGAATTCTTCCCCGGTGGGTACCATCCGGGTGCGGCCGGTGTCGGGGTCCTTTTCAGGGCGCAGGCAGGACACCACCGCGCCGGTGAGCTGCCCGGCCTCGTCCTTGAGGAACTCCTTGACGGTGGTCTGGTAGACCCGCGGGTCCTTGTCCAGGCGGGCCAGGCTTTCCACCTGGCCGTAGTCCACCTTGCGCACCCGGGGCCACTCGGGCCAGGGGTTCGATGCGGTGCGGGAGGCGGGAGGCTCGGGCATCATTTCCAGGGCCATCAGGTCGGCGCAGCCCTGCCGCAGGGCGGTGCCCTGGCAGTCGTTGCCGGTGTCGCCGCCCCCGATGACCAGGACGTTCTTGCCTGCCGCCGAGAGGGCGCGCCCGTCCGCAAAGCCCGAATCCAGCAGGCTGCGGGTGACGCTGGTCAGGTAGTCCACCGCGAAGTAGACCCCTGCGGCGTCCCGGCCGGGGACGTCCAGGTCGCGGGGCTGCTTGGCCCCGCAGCACAGGACCACGGCGTCGTGATGGGCCAGCACTTCGGCGGCGTCCACCGTCCGGCCCACGTCCATCCCGGTGAGGAACTCGACCCCCTCGTCCTGCATGATCTTGACCCGGCGCTCGACCACCTGCTTTTCCAGCTTCATGTTGGGGATGCCGTACATCAAAAGGCCGCCGGGGCGGTCCTCCCGCTCGTAAACGGTGACGGCGTGGCCCCGCTTGTTCAGGTAGTCGGCCACGGCCAGGCCCGCCGGGCCCGAACCGATGACCGCCACGCTCTTGCCGGTGCGGGCCGGGGGCGGCGAAGCCTGCATCCAACCCTTGGCGTAGCCCATCTCGCTGATGGCGTGCTCGTTCTCCCGGACAGTGACCGGGCTGCCGGTCACGTCGCCGCAGGTGCAGGCCGCTTCGCACAGGGCCGGGCAGACCCGGCTGGTGAACTCGGGGAAGCGGTTGGTGGCCAGCAGGCGGCGGAGGGCCAGCTCCCACTTGCCCCGCCAGATCAGCTCGTTCCACTCGGGGATCAGGTTGTTGAGCGGACAGCCCGAGGCCGCCCCGCCCAGCATCATCCCCGACTGGCAGAAGGGCACGCCGCAGTCCATGCAGCGGCCGGCCTGGGTCTGCTGCTCCTCCCGGGGCAGCCAGGTGTGAAATTCGTTGAAATGTTCCAGACGCGCAAGGGGCGCAGCGTCGGTGCTGGTCCTGCGCGGATACTCCATAAATCCGGTGATCTTGCCCATGGTATGTGTCCCCTCCCTCACTGTTTCTGCTGGGCGTAGAAGGCTTCGATCTGCGCCTGCTCGCCGTCCAGGCCGCGCTCCTCCATCGAGGCGATGACGCGCAGCATCCGGTCATAGTCATAGGGCAGGACCTTTTTGAATTTGGGCAGGTACTCCCCGAAATGCTCCAGGATCTCCTGGCCGCGGGGGCTGCCGGTGGCTTCCACGTGCTCGCGCACCAGCTCTTTCAGGGTGGCGACGTCGTGTTTGTGCTCCACCGGCTCGAGGCTGACCGTCTCCTTGTTCACCCGCTGGTAGAAGTCCCAGTTTTCGTCCAGCACATAGGCGATGCCGCCGGTCATACCGGCCGCAAAGTTCTTGCCGGTGGGGCCCAGCACCACCACGGTGCCGCCGGTCATGTATTCACAGCCGTGGTCGCCCACGCCTTCCACCACAGCGGTGACGCCCGAGTTGCGGACACAGAACCGCTCGCCGGCCACGCCGGACAGGAAGGCTTTGCCGCTGGTGGCCCCGTAGAAGGCCACGTTGCCGGTGATGATGTTCTCCTCCGGCTTAAAGCCGGGGGCCTGGGGCGGGCGGACGATGATCTTGCCGCCCGACATCCCCTTGCCCATGTAGTCGTTGCAGTCGCCGGTCAGGCTGAGGGTCAGCCCCTTGGGGATGAACGCGCCGAAGCTCTGGCCACCCGCGCCGGTGCACTGGACGGTGAAGGTATCGTCGGGCAGGGCGTTGCCGTACCGGCGGGTGATCTCGCTGCCAAAGATGGAGCCGAAGGCCCGGTCGGTGTTGGACACTTCCACGCTGACCGACTGGGGCGACTTGCTGCCCAGCTTGAACTTCTTCATCAGCACCCGCATATCCAGGGTGCGCTCGAGATGGAAGTCGTAGGTGTCGGCGGGCTGGTAGTGGACGTTCATGTCGCCGATCAGGGGGTTGTGGAGGATGGCGTCCAGGTCCAGCTTGGCGGCCCGGCCGGCGGCGGGCTTGACGTGCAGCAGGTCGGTGCGGCCCACCAGTTCATCCATGGTGCGCACGCCCAGCTTCGCCATGTATTCCCGCAGTTCCTGGGCCACGAAGGTCAGGTAGTTGACGATGTACTCCGGCTTGCCCTTGAAGTTTTTGCGCAGCTCGGGGTTCTGGGTGCAGATGCCCATGGGGCAGGTGTCCAGGTTGCACACCCGCATCATGACGCAGCCCTCGGCCATCAGCAGGCTGGTGCCAAAGCCGAATTCCTCCGCGCCCAGCATGCAGCTGATGGCCACATCCCGGCCGCTGAGCAGCTTGGAGTCGCTCTCGATCCGCACCCGGGTGCGCAGCCCGTTCAGGATCAGGGTCTGGTGGGTCTCGGCGATGCCCAGTTCCCAGGGCAGGCCGGCGTTTTTGATGGAGGTGCGGGGGGCCGCGCCGGTGCCGCCGTCGTAGCCCGACACCAGGATGACCTGGGCGCCGGCCTTGGCCACGCCGGCAGCGATGGTGCCCACCCCCGCCTCGCTGACCAGCTTGACGTTGATGCGGGCGGCCCGGTTGGCGTTTTTCAGGTCGTAGATCAGTTCGGCCAGGTCCTCGATGGAGTAGATGTCGTGGTGGGGCGGGGGCGAGATGAGGCCCACGCCGGTGGTGCTGTGGCGGGTGCGGGCGATCCAGGGGTAGACCTTGCTGCCGGGCAGCTGGCCGCCCTCGCCGGGCTTTGCGCCCTGGGCCAGCTTGATCTGGATCTCCTCGGCCGAGACAAGGTACTGGCTGGTGACGCCGAACCGGGCCGACGCCACCTGCTTGATCTTGGAGTTGGAGGGGCTGTGATAGCGCTCCTCCGGTTCGCCGCCCTCGCCGGTGTTGCTGCGGGCGCCGATCTGGTTGAAGGCCAGGGCGATGGTCTCGTGGGCCTCGCTGCTCAGCGCGCCGTAGCTCATGGCCGCGCCCTTGAACCGCTTGAGGATCTCGGACACCGGCTCCACTTCTTCCAGGGGGACGCCGCCGTCCGCGGGGTAGCTGAAGTCCAGCAGGCTGCGCAGGTGGACGCCGTTTTCGCCCATGTTGTCCACCGCCTGGGTGAACTGCTTGAAGGCGCTGTAATCCCCCTCAAAGCAGGCCTTGCGGAACAGGTAGATGGTCTGGGGGTTGAACAGGTGGTCCTCTCCCCCGCTGCGGAACTTGTGGTCGCCGCTGCTGGCCAGCTGCATATTGATGTCCAGGCCCAGGGGGTCAAAGGCGGCGCTGTGGCGGGCCTCGACGTCGGCCTGGATGTCCTCCAGCCCGATGCCGCCCACCCGGCTGACGGTGCCGGTGAAGTACTTGTCGATGACCTCTTTGGAGATGCCCACCGCCTCAAAGATCTGGCTGCCCTGGTAGCTCTGGATGGTGGAAATGCCCATCTTGGAGGCGATCTTGACGATGCCGTTCAGGACGGCGGTGTCGTAGTCGCTGACGGCGGCGTAAAAGTCCTTGTCCAGCAGCCCCTCGCCGATCAGCTGGCCGATGGCCTCGTGGGCCAGGTAGGGGTTGACGGCGCAGGCGCCGTAGCCCAGCAGGGCCGCAAAGTGGTGCACCTCCCGCGGCTCGGCGCTCTCGAGGATGAGGGCCAGGGCGGTGCTCTTTTTGGTGCGGATCAGGTACTGGCTGACCGCCGACACCGCCAGCAGGCTGGGGATGGCCACATGGTATTCGTCGATGTCCCGGTCGGACAGGATGATGATGTTGGCCCCGTCCTTATAGGCCCGGTCCACCTCCAGAAAGACCCGGTCGATGGCCTTTTCCAGGCTGGTGTTCTTGTAGTAGTTGATCGAGACGGTGGCCGTCTTGAAGCCGGGCACGTTCATGTGCTTGATCTTGAGCAGGTCGGTCTCGGTCAGGATGGGGTTATGCACCTTGAGGACCTTGCAGTTCTCGGGGCGGTCCTCCAGCAGGTTGCCGTGCGCGCCCACATAGACGCTGGTGGAAGTGACCACCTTTTCGCGGATGGCGTCGATGGGGGGGTTCGTCACCTGGGCGAACATCTGCTTGAAGTAGCTGAACAGGGGCGGCCGCCGGCTGCTCAAAACGGCCAGCGGGGTGTCGGTGCCCATCGCGCCGCTGGGCTCGGCCCCCTTCTGGGCCATGGGCAGGATGATCTCGTTCACCTGCTCGTAGCTGTAGCCGAAGGCCTTTTCCAGCCGCGTCAGCTCGTCGGAGGTGTAAGAGGGCACCTTGCAGTTGGGGATCTTCAGATCCCGCAGCTGGACCAGGTTGCGGTCCAGCCATTCGCCGTAGGGCTCGCGGCTGGCGTAGGTCTCCTTCAGTTTTTCGTCATCCACCACTTCGCCCTTGACGGTGTCCACCAGCAGCATCTTGCCGGGGCGCAGCCGGTCCTTGACCAGGACGTTTTCGGGCGGGCAGTCCAGCACGCCCACCTCGGAGGACAGGATCATCCGGCCGTCCTTGGTGATGGTGTAGCGGCTGGGGCGCAGGCCGTTGCGGTCCAGCACCGCGCCCACCACGTCGCCGTCCGAAAAGAGGATGGCCGCCGGGCCGTCCCAGGGCTCCAGCATGGTGGCGTAATACTGGTAAAAGTCCCGCTTTTTGCGGCTGATGTTCTTGTTGTTCTCCCACGGTTCGGGAATGGTGATCATGACGGCCAGGGGCAGGTCCATCCCGTTCATCACCATGAACTCGAGGGTGTTGTCCAGCATGGCCGAGTCGGAGCCGGCCGTGTTGACGATGGGCAGGATCTTATTCATGTCGTCCTGCATGATGCGCGAGGAGATGGACTCCTCCCGGGCCAGCATGGCGTCGGTGTTGCCCTTGATGGTGTTGATCTCGCCGTTGTGCAGGATGAAGCGGTTGGGGTGGGCCCGCATCCAGCTGGGGGCGGTGTTGGTGGAAAAGCGGCTGTGCACCATGCCGATGGCGGACTCGTAGTCCTCGTCCTGCAGGTCGGCGTAGAAGCGGCGCAGCTGCCCCACCAGGAACATCCCCTTGTAGACGATGGTGCGGCTGGACAGGCTGGCCACATAGGTGCCGCTGCTGGCCTGCTCGAACACCCGGCGGACGATGTAGAGCCGGCGGTCAAAGTCGATGCCCTTGGACACCTTGGCCGGCTTTTTGATAAAGCACTGCCAGATGGCGGGCATACAGTCGCGGGCGGTGCTGCCCAAAATCTCGGGGGCCACCGGCACCTTGCGCCACGCGAGGAAGGCCAGGCCCTCCTTGCGGGTGACAAGCTCGAACAGCTTCATCGCGCGGGCGCGCAGGTGCTCGTCCTGGGGGAAGAAGAACATCCCCACCCCGTACTCACGCTCGCCGCCGATGGAGATGTTCAGCTCGTCGGCGACCTTGGAGAAAAATTTGTGGCTGATCTGCAGCAGGATGCCCACGCCGTCGCCGGTCCTGCCCTCGGCGTCCTTGCCGGCGCGGTGCTCCAGATGCTCGACGATGGTCAGCGCGTCGCTGACCGTCTGGTGGCTCTTGCGGCCGTGGATATCCACCACCGCGCCGATGCCGCAGGCGTCGTGCTCGAACCTGGGGTCATACAGGCCGGCGGGGGCTGTGCGTTCGTTCCAACGATCCATTCCTATCCCATCCTATCTCTATCACAGGTGTGCAAAAAACAAAAGGCGCCCCTGGCAGGCGCAGCGGCCTGCCAGGAACGCCATTGTTCCCTTGCATTTTATTATACCGTGTATGCAATTCTTTTCAAGTGACAGACGCGACAAATCGAATACGCATCCGGGCCGCAGATTCTGGTCATTTTCACCGGAAATGCTGGTTTTACACCCCGCTGGCCCCGTAGTTTGCCAGCACGCGGGCCGAAGGGTCGTCCACGTCGCAGCCGGGCCAGGCGCGGTTGGGCATCCAGAAGGCGGCGATGGTGCGGGCCT
>ERZ1090861.167-NODE-167-length-43493-cov-7.323588_pt1 | contig 43493 bp, 32 predicted proteins | sample MGYA00478482_ERZ1090861 | MGnify/ENA primary metagenome ERZ1090861 (study PRJEB33644, sample SAMEA5815744) | chicken gut metagenome | biome: Chicken; feature: Gastrointestinal Tract; material: Caecum | place: Ireland | collected 2019-01-01 | study: A study of the... | reverse complement strand
CGGCCGCACAAGCCGTTGCGGAAGAGGCAATGGCTTTGGGATACCTGTGCGAGGACGAGGAAGCCGTCGACGCGGTAAAACTTACGTTCGTCGGCGCGGCGTCGGAGACCGCCGACTCCGTATCGGAAACTCTCGAATCGTATTTTGTCGACAGCGGAGTCAGGTGCATGGTGGTGCTTGCCGAGGAGAGCGAGCAGTTCTTGCGGGAGCGCTATGAGGGCATTACGGGCAGTTTGTCGGATATGCTTGCGGCGATAGCCGGATCTGCCGACGAGTTTTTCGTAAGGAATACGGATAATACGAACGGCGGCGCGTTGACGGAAGATTACGGCGCGCTTGCGGCGCAGTATATCAAAGACAGGATCGCAATGCTCGGCGAAGAAATAGAAAAGACAGACGAGGCGTTGACCGAATTCGGCGTTCTCAATGCGATGATAGAGGAATTGAGTTCCGATCTGCGCAGTGCGACCGATATAATATTCGGAGTCAGACTCAACTATTGGGATGTGCTCGCTTATACGGAAACGAATCCCGATCAGACGCTCGGACCCGAGCTTGCGGGTGCGATGGAGGATGCAGAGAGGGTCCTGGAAAAACTTGCGGGGTACGGCTGCGCCGTCGACAGCTATACGGCTTATACGGCTGCCGAGTGGGCGTACGGACTGCTTTTCGACGGTTACGAACGCTACCGCGACGATATAACGGATTTCATCGATGAGGCAGGCAGCGCGCTTTCCGAGATAGTCGGCTACGTCAACGGGATATATTCTTCCGCCGCGGCATGGTTCGAGGATATTCCCGCAGCTTTGGAGCAGTTCGGTACGGCATTGGAAGAGGTAGAGATGCTTGCTTCCGACGCGATCTCGACCGCTGAGGATTACTTCGAAAGCGTCGCCGCTCTCGTATTCGCCGAAAGAGAACAGCTCGCCGCATATGCAGCCGCATTCTGCTCGCAGCGGACGCCCATCGACGAACAGACATACGACGCCATCCGCAACGAATTGACCGATACCTACGGCACGCTCGAAAACTGGTACGACACGGTGTTCGGCAGATAAAAGGCTGAGATCAGACAGTCTTACAGGTCTGATTTTTAATATTTTTCGCATGATTTTTTGTTTAAAAAAGTAAAATTGTATATTTTTCCGCCAAATTCAAAATATTTTTCGATATTTGTCACTTGTTGACAATTTTGTATGTTATAATCAACGTAGATAGCATCCAAGGCGCAAGTGCGCCGTAGGGACAGTTGTTCGGAACATAAAAAATGTCGCCCCTGAGGCGACGCCCCCGAAAGGGCAGATAGTGTAGTATTTATTTTAACTTGACGATGTAATTCCGTATTTATACTACGCTTGAATGTTAACATAGGCGAAGGAGGATGTCAAGGCTTTATGACAAAATTTTATAAGCGCTTTACGATCGGTGTGGATCTCGGAACGGGATCCGTCGGTTATGCCGTCATTGACGGCGAGTACAAACTGGTAAAATTGAAGGGCAAACACGCTTGGGGATCGGTGCTGTTCGACAATGCGCAGACAGCCAAAACACGCAGACTTTTCCGCAGTGCGCGCAGAAGATTTGCCCGTCGCCGCGAGAGGATAAGGCTGTTGCAGAGTTTGTTGGCTCCGATCGCCGAAGAACGGGATCCCGGATTTTTCGTTCGATTGAAAGACAGCGCGCTTGTTTGCGGAGAAGGAACGTTTTTCCGCTCCAATAAATATAACTTGTTTAACGGAGACGTAACGGACAAAGATTATTTCGCAAAATATCCTACGATCTATCATTTACGACGTTATCTGATGACCGCGACGGAAAAAGCGGATCCGAGACTGATCTATCTTGCAATACATCATATCGTGAAATACAGAGGGCATTTTCTTGCCGAAGGACAAAGCATAGACGCGGGCGGAAACAATCTGGAAGGATCGTTGGTCAGGTTTTTTGAAGAACTTGTAAACGTCGGCGCGGATCTGCATTATATCGGTAAAACCGAGAAACTCGCGCAAATCCTTAAAGACAAGGCTAAGCCGCGTGCTGTGCGTCTTACGGAGGCGATCGGGCTTTTTGCCGACAGCGGATACACAAAATATGCAAAGTCTGCATTCGGAGCGATGCTCGGATATACGGTGGGGCTGTCCGACGCAGTCGACGCTGTCGCAGATACCGAAGAACGTACGGAAGGCAAGATATCGGACGACAACGGCAAGGACGTCAAATTCTGTTTTTCCGCTGCCGATTATGATGAGAACGAAGAGGGATATCTCGGGGCGATAGAGGACAGATCCGCACTGTTCCTGTTGATGAAAGAAGTATATACCGCCGTTATGTACGACGTCATACTGAGAGGAAAGAAGACGATCAGCGAGGCGATGACAGACCGCTGGGAAAAACACGGAAAGGATCTCAAAGCGCTCAAGACGGTATTTGCCGCCAATATGACTAAGGAACAATACAAGGCGTTTTTCAGCGGGACAAAGGATGTCAATTACGTTCGCTACATAGGCGATAAGAGCAAAGGATGGTTCAAGGACAGGGTCAGCGCGGAAGATCTCGGAAAACAGGTCAAGAAGCTGCTCGAAGAGATGCCGGACAGCGCGGAAAAGTCTTATTGTCTTTCGGAGATAGACAAAGAGGACTTCTTGCCGTTGATCAACTCGACGGTGAATTCGTATATTCCTTACCAGTTCAACGAGAAGGAATTGACCGCAATAATAGACGGACAGAGTAAGTATTATCCGCAACTTGCACAGGAGAAAGACAAAATCGTTTCTCTTTTGACTTTCCGTCGTCCCTATTATGTCGGGCCTCTTAAAGGCGATAAGTTCGGATGGTGCGAACAGCAAATCGACGGCTTGGTCACGCCGTGGAATTTTACCGACAAAGTGGATACGGATATCCTGGCGGAGAAGTTCATCACGAGAATGACGTCGAAGTGCTCGGTCTTTAACGATGAGGACGCTTTGCCCCGCAATTCGATCGTCTATCAGGCGTTCGCCGTACTCAACGAGCTCAACAAAATAAAGCTGAAAGACAGAGATCCGCTGCCCGTTGAGTGGAAGAAAGAGATGTTTCTGACTCTGTGCTGCGCCAAGCGCAAGGTGAGTAAAAAGGATATTGCCGTATACTTGCGCCGTAAGTACAACGAGCCTATCGGCGTGGACGAGATCACTGGTATGGCGGAAGACCGACTCACGGCGACCATGTCTGCATTGTGCGATTTCAGGTCGATTCTCGACGGCAATTTCGACAAGACAAAACTCGACGCGTATGAAGAGAGCTTTCGGATATTGACTGTCTTTGAGGACAAAGACATGAGGACAAAACGTCTTCAAAGGCAAAATATCTATACCGACGAACAAGTTAAAAGACTGGCGTCGCTGCGTTATACGGGATGGGGCTCTTTTTCGCGCAGGGCTTTGACCGAGGTGCGAGGCCGCGACGGCAAAAACGTGCTCGAAACAATGTACGACACCGACATGAATTTCAACGAGATCAGATTCGATAAGGAACTCGGTTTTGCGGAAGAATTGAACGGCGAAGGCGAGGTCATCGATAAATTTTCTTACGACGAGCTCAAGGACCTGCGCTGCTCCCCGATCGTTAAACAAAGCGTATGGAACGCAATGCGCATTGTCGAAGAGCTCTGCGAATTGGCGGGGAACGATCCCGAAGCCATCTATCTTGAAACGACGTTTGAGGAAAGGAACAAGAAGTCTACGAGTTCGCGCGTGCAAAACCTGCTCGATTTGTACAAATCGATAAAAAACGATACGTATTTTAATAAGGAATGCGAAGCGAACCTGAAAAAACTCGATAAGCGAGACCGCCTTGACGATGACAAAGTTTTCCTGTGGTTGCTTCAGTTGGGCAGATGTATGTATACGGGCGATCCGATCTCGTTCCAGGATCTTCCCAACTGCCAGATCGATCATATAGTCCCGCGTTCCGTTACCCCAAACGATAGTTTAAGCAACAGAGTGCTTGTCACCACGTCTGCAAATCAGATAAAGGGCGGTCGATTGGGCATGGATCCGGGGATCGTGCGCAATATGCTGCCGTTTTGGGAGTTCTTATACGGAAAACGCTTTATCGACAGCAAGAAGTTTTACGCCTTGCAAAAGACGCAATACGGAGAAGAGGATCTGAAAGGATTTATCAATCGCCAGTTGGTCGATACGAGTTATATCAACCGTCTTGTCAGGGAATTGTTGCAAAAGAGGTTTCCAAATACGCATATAGGCGGTATCAGACAATCTCTCAATCATGCCATGCGCGTAAAATATGCCGAGCAAGGCAAAGCCGGTTTTTACAAGATCCGCGGACTTAACGATATGCATCATGCCAAGGACGCTTATCTGACTGCCGTGATGGGACAATTCAGAGACAAAGGGTGCCCGTCTTGGGGAAGTATTTGCAAAATGTACCTTTCCGAGAGGACGGACGTCGATGCGCAGAATGGCAAAGAAGAGGAAAAGGCACGCAACGGGATAGTGCTCGGATTGTTCGAGCGGCATCAGAATATCAATCGGGACGGAGAGGTGGTCTGGGACAAGCCTTTCCGCGACAACGTGTTCGAAACAATGGCGACCAACGATTGCATCGTCGTCAAAAGACTCAAACGCAAGGCAAAATCCGCGTTCTATGATCAGACTTTGTACGGACCGGGTTCGGCTAAAAAGAATCTGATACCGCAAAAGTATCGTAACGGAGAGCCTATGCCGACGGAAATTTACGGAGGCTACAGCAACGAGAACGACGCCTATTATGTTGCGGTAGATTGCGGAGAAGGGAAAGGCAAGAGGTATAACAGATATCGTCTGATAGGGATCCCGGTAGTCGTGCACCAGGCTCGGAATATCGACGGGTATATCGGGACAGTATGCGGTCAAAACGCCAAAGTATTATTCCCCGTATACAAGTATCAGCTGATCGAATTCAACGGTCAGAAATGTTATATTGCCGGGGACAGCGAGGTGCAGAACGCGACTCAGCTTATAGTCGATCCTCAATACGAGAAACTGCTTTGGATATGTTCAAAGGAGGAGAACAGAATAAGCCCGAAAGAGATAGAGAAGATAGTCGAGCAAACGCCGCGATTCATCGAACACTATTGTTCCAAGATCGACAAATTCTTCCCTGAATTTGCGAAGTTTGCGTCGGTACTTCGTAATATCGCGGCGGAAAAGCTTGACGATATGGAATGGGGAGCAAAGCGAAAACTCATCAACGATATGTTGGTCGTCACCCAAGCGGGAGCGGGAAGAATAGATCTCGATAAGAAACTTGGAGGCGGATCGTACGGCAGACTGAGCGGCAAGACGATACTGCCCGATAAGGTCAAATGGATCGACCGCTCGATCACAGGTCTGCACGAAAGGGTGCGCAAAGGAGTGTGAATTGGGCTGGCGGGGCGTGATCGTAGATTCGCCGTGCAAGATAAGCGTAGGCGGCAACTATCTGATATTGCGTTCGGATGAAGTAAGGAAGATACATTTGTCCGAGGTGTATTATCTGATGATCGCCTGCCCCGCCGTCAATATCACAGGTATGGCGCTGTGCGAGTTGAACAGACAAAAGATAAAGGTCGTCTTTTGCGACGAAAAGCGTAATCCTTACGGAGAACTGACCGGCTATTACGGTTGCTGCAACTGTTCCAAAAAGCTGAAAATGCAAGCGGCGTGGAGCCGTGATACCGCAAGCGCGGTCAATACCGCGATCATTGCGCAAAAGATAGAGAACCAAGCGTTGCTGCTGCGCAAATACGGTTTTGACGACAGAGCGGAGATGCTCGAAGAATATGTCGCCGAAATAGAGCTTGACGACGTCGGAAACCGCGAAGGGCATGCGGCCAAAGTATATTTCAACACTTTGTTCGGCAAAGAGTTCAACAGGGATAAGGATTGCTTTGTAAATGCGGCTCTCAATTACGGCTACAGTATCGTATTGTCGGATATCAATCGTGCGGTCGTAGCGTGCGGGAGATCGACGCAGATAGGGATAAATCATCGCAATGAATTCAACGAATTCAACTTTTCGTGCGATCTTATCGAGCCCCTTCGCGTGATCGTTGACGAGTATGTTTTTAATCAAGGCGCAAGAGAGTTTGACAAAGATTACAAATTCGCTCTTGTCGGCTTGCTCAACAAGAGGGTGAAACTGGACAGAGAATACTCTTTGCACGATGCGATCGGCGTCTACGTCAAAAACGTGACGGACAGCCTCGACAAGAGCAGGAGCGATACGCTTTTGTTATACAAATTCGAATGAGCGTATACAGATATATGAGAGTATTGGTATTTTTCGATCTTCCGAGAGAAACGAACGTCGAACGCAAAAGCGCGGCGAGATTTCGGAAAGATCTGCTTGCAGAAGGGTTTATAATGCTGCAGGAGTCCGTATATTGCAAGCTTGCTCTCAATGCGACCGCAGTCGATCTGCTGAAGAGCCGTGTAAAACGATATATGCCGAAAAAGGGAAGCGTTATGATATTGGCGGTGACTGAAAAGCAATTCGGGATGATGGATATATGCCTGGGTGAATTTTCGTCCAACGTACTGGACAGCGACAGTAAGTTGGTGATAATATGATATTGAGGGCTTATAACTGCGATAATGCCGAGATAGATCTGCTCGAAAATATCGCAGTCCTGGAGCTGACTCGACCGGAGATATTCAATAACGTTCTCCTTGACTTGACCGATCCCGTATTTCCCGCGAGAGAGGTTGCGGTCGAGGACGGCGAAAGATTGCTTGATGCAAGTGCGATCACCTGCGTCAGCGATATGTTTGATCTGTCGCTCTCGGGTAAGACGTTGCTCGGTAAGCTGTATAAACACATCGACAATACCGTCTTTTCCGATCCGGAAGAGAGGCTGAACCTTGACAACTCAATATCTCGGCTTAGACAATACCTTCTCGGGGCATTGAAATGCCTTAATATTGACCTTGAAACATCGCCGAAGGTCGAAGTGAAAGATGTCTGTGCAATGTTGGGATTGACGCCGTTTTGCGCAACGGATAGTATAGCGTGCAAGTTGGAACAGTTCGTCACCTTGTGCGCGGAACTGAGATTGTGCAAAGTGCTGGTGCTGGTCCAGGCAAAGGCATATATGGACGACTTATCGCTCGAGTCCGTATATCGCAACGCTTTGCGCAATCGCGTAGGCTTGATAATGTTGGAAAGCGTTCATAGACAAGAGAAGCTGTATGCCGAGAAAAAGATCTTTGTTGACAGAGATTATTCCGATATAATTCTCTGACGACGTCTATACGGAATTGCCGGAAGTAACGAATCTGCCGCTTGCGCTTCGATTTGAGGTTTTAGAGCGATGTAATTCCGTATGGATACTAAACTGCGTATGTCGACTCCGTTGTATCCCGTAAGTTTTAGAGCGATGTAATTCCGTATGGATACTAAACGTATCTTCTCTGCGGATATTTGAGAACGCTGTTTTAGAGCGATGTAATTCCGTATGGATACTAAACCGTTCTGGTATTCTCATTATATGCCACTTTGTTTTAGAGCGATGTAATTCCGTATGGATACTAAACCTCGTGCTTACGCTCGACGTGAGCGGATACGTTTTAGAGCGATGTAATTCCGTATGGATACTAAACTATGTGACGGTACAAATCAGTTCGCCTTAGTTTTAGAGCGATGTAATTCCGTATGGATACTAAACCGATGTCCCCCATATAATCAACGGTTTTCAGTTTTAGAGCGATGTAATTCCGTATGGATACTAAACAACACGGCGACGCATTCGCTGTCCGCAATGGTTTTAGAGCGATGTAATTCCGTATGGATACTAAACTCCAGGCATACGCGACATTCTGATGAACTCGTTTTAGAGCGATGTAATTCCGTATGGATACTAAACCATCGAGCCTAAACCGTCTTTAACTTGCTTGTTTTAGAGCGATGTAATTCCGTATGGATACTAAACAGCAGCACTGCAATGTTTACTGCTTCAACAGTTTTAGAGCGATGTAATTCCGTATGGATACTAAACCAAAAAAGGCATTCGAAGAAAATAAAGAAAGTTTTAGAGCGATGTAATTCCGTATGGATACTAAACTATGTTATCGCACCGATCATCGACAACGGAGTTTTAGAGCGATGTAATTCCGTATGGATACTAAACCAGAATACGCACGACTATCATACCTGTTTTGTTTTAGAGCGATGTAATTCCGTATGGATACTAAACTGAGATCACGCGCGATTTGATCGTATTGTTGTTTTAGAGCGATGTAATTCCGTATGGATACTAAACCCTTTGAAGCCGCAATTTTTCGGAAGCACGGTTTTAGAGCGATGTAATTCCGTATGGATACTAAACACGTATAATGTGTCCAATTTTCGTTGTTTTGTTTTAGAGCGATGTAATTCCGTATGGATACTAAACACCATGTTTTTATACGTAACGTTCTTGGATGTTTTAGAGCGATGTAATTCCGTATGGATACTAAACTATTGGTTGGATCGGTGCTGGTGTGTTGAAGTTTTAGAGCGATGTAATTCCGTATGGATACTAAACTACAGCGCCGACGGATTGGTATTTACAGGTGTTTTAGAGCGATGTAATTCCGTATGGATACTAAACCGCAACGGCATTATTTACGGCTTCAACTGTGTTTTAGAGCGATGTAATTCCGTATGGATACTAAACACTGGTCATTGCAGACATACCGTACAACCTGTTTTAGAGCGATGTAATTCCGTATGGATACTAAACGGAAAACGTATCGAAAAGCTTTACCGACTTGTTTTAGAGCGATGTAATTCCGTATGGATACTAAACCGCGATCCCCTGCGCCTTGCACAGCGCGAAGTTTTAGAGCGATGTAATTCCGTATGGATACTAAACACGATAACACGATGCAGACGATATTCTTGTGTTTTAGAGCGATGTAATTCCGTATGGATACTAAACTTAAAGTCAATATTATAATTACGGTCATTGTTTTAGAGCGATGTAATTCCGTATGGATACTAAACGATAAAGGAGAACGGAGATGGACAACAAGCGTTTTAGAGCGATGTAATTCCGTATGGATACTAAACAAGAATCCTTTTAGCGCGTTATCGGTCGAAGTTTTAGAGCGATGTAATTCCGTATGGATACTAAACTGATTTTCTAGTAGGTAGAGAGGATGATATGTTTTAGAGCGATGTAATTCCGTATGGATACTAAACAAGATATTGGACGAAAATTGCGGACGCTGGTTTTAGAGCGATGTAATTCCGTATGGATACTAAACACCACATATCGAAATCAAATAAGCGACCAAGTTTTAGAGCGATGTAATTCCGTATGGATACTAAACTATTCTGCGCCTGCTGCGGCGAACCGTTCAGTTTTAGAGCGATGTAATTCCGTATGGATACTAAACGATGTAGATACTTCTATGTACGATGTAGATGTTTTAGAGCGATGTAATTCCGTATGGATACTAAACATAGTGATCGTATGTGACAGCGCTGACGTTGTTTTAGAGCGATGTAATTCCGTATGGATACTAAACTAATAGCCGGTTCAGCAAAAACACGCTTACGTTTTAGAGCGATGTAATTCCGTATGGATACTAAACTTTTGTAATGGTGATACCGTCGGAATCGTCGTTTTAGAGCGATGTAATTCCGTATGGATACTAAACAAATTGCGCCGAAGTTGGAAACGCCGTACAGTTTTAGAGCGATGTAATTCCGTATTGATATTTCAATATCAAGAGAAAAACAAAATTATGCTCGGGACGAGTCCCGGGCTTTTTTGTTTAATGGGAGCGTCGGGGATCAATAAAAAAATTTTTCGGGAAAAATATATTTTGCCAATAAAAGGAGATCGAAGGTTGTTTAATATACGAAAACAGCGACTCTATCCAGGGTAACCAAATTCCCCAAATCTACACAACTACGGAGCGGACGGCGAGAGCCGTCCGCTTCGTTATTTGTTATATGGGAGGAATACGCTTGAGGTCCCGCATTCGTTGGCGGCGTTAGTTTGCCTAAGCGAGGGAAAAAAAGAGTGCGGAGCGGATCTGCCAATAAAACGGATCAGTCGGTTGTTTAATGGACAAACGGACAAGGAGGAGAAAATATGAAAAAGAAACTTGTCGCAACGGCGCTTATCGCCGTGCTGTGCATAGCGTTGTCAGCCGCTGTTTTTACGGGATGCGAGCAGGATAAAGGAAAAACTTACGTATCGCTGGACATCAACCCGTCAGTATCGCTGATCCTGGACGGGAACGGCGCGGTGCTTGACGTCGTTGCGGAGAACGAGGACGCCCAGGTCTTGCTGGTCGACCTGACGCTTGAGGGCAAGACGTTGGAAGAAGCTGTAAAGCTCGTTGCGGAAGCGTCCGTTGAATGCGGATTTCTGTCTGCGGAAAACAGCGTGGTGGACGTCAGCGTAGTTGCCGAAAACGGCAAAGCGAAATACGAAAGCACTATACTCGGAGAGATCGAACGCTCTTTTTCCGCGGCGGCGACCGACGGAGGTTTCGAGATCAAACTGAACGGCGAGGGGTCTTATACGCTCAACCGCATGTTGGAATACTATAAGGAAAAATACCCCGACAATGCTGCCGTGCAGAACATGACTCCCGCAAAACTCGATCTCGTGCTCAGCGTGACCGAGAAAGACGGATCGATATCGTTCGAAGCGGCTGCCCAAGCGGATATTTCGTCGCTGATCACGATGGCGGAGACTGCGTACGCCGAGATAGAGCCTTACATGACCGCGGCATACAATGCGGCGGTGACGGAGGCAAAGCTCGTGTACGAGAACGCCAAAGCCGTCGCCGAGAGCGCGGTATGGGCTGCGAAATACGCGCAGTTCATGATCGAGGATCTCGATCTGCTCGCGGTGAATTACGGCGCTGTCTATGCGGCGTACGACGTAGCGGCGATCACTCTCGATTACGTGCTTGACAAAGCCGAACAGGCCGCCGACGCGACCGACGCGGCTCTCGCGCAAGTAGACACTGCGAAACTCGCGGAGCTGCTCGGCGTGGAAGAGAGCGAACTGAAAGCCGCCGTTGCGGACGAAAACGGCGTCATAACGCTCGGTTCGATAGACGCCTATGTAGACCGCGTGGTAAAGAATATGACGGACGAGGCGCAGGCGGCGTTCGACGACAGCGAATTGAAGACGTATCTCAACGGCTTGCAGGCGGAAGCGGAAGAGTTCGTAAACTCTCTGCCCGACGAATACTCCGAAAAGATCTATGCGGCGGTCGAAGCGATGGGGCAGTTCGGCGACAGCGCGATGGATTTCGTACGTGAACTCGGCGACCTGACCGTTGACGACGTACGCAGCATCGTCACTTATTTCGAGAACGAACGCGATGAGGCTATGGAACAGATAAGAGCCAACCTCACTTCCGAGCAGATCGCCGAGATCGAACAGGCAGTCGCTGCGTTGAACGACACGTTGGCGCAGGCGGAAAGCGCGTTCGAGAGCGCCGTGAATAAGGCTGCCGAAGACGCCAAAGCCGTGCTTGCGGCGGCAAAGGCGGAACTTGCCGAGGCGCACAGGCTGGAGATAACCGTCGATTGAATTGCTTGACAGCGGGGCGATCGTCCCGCGGCTCATAACCAACCCCCTTTTTTCGGGAGAGGAGAACAATATTCTCCTCTTCCTTTTTTATTCGCGGATATCGGACTTTCGCGATAGGCAAGCGCCTTTCGGTGCGGCGCCCCTCGGAGCGACTGCGTATGCGGGGTAAACCGATCTTGTACGGCAACTGCGGCAGACGCGTGCTTGCGGGATATCCGTGCGTGCATCGATCGATCCGGACTTCCTATCGCATCCCGCGTTCCGTAAAACGGAAGCAGGCAAAACCTGCAACGTACAAAGCGCGCGAAAATATCTTCGCTGTCAGCAAAACTTGAAACCGTTCCGCGGATGGTGTATCATTTTATCGAAGAGTGTTTTCCGAGGAGAAGTATGACTATACGCTGTGTTTTCGACGGGAGGGATTCCACGCTCAGACCGTACGAATATTATGCGCTTTCGCAAAACGACAATATGTCGTCCGTGCTGTACATAGAGTGCGAGGATATCCCGAGCTACGAGGGGGAGAAGTATTTTTATATCGACTTTGCCTGTTATAACACGCGCGGCGTGCTGAAAAGCAAATACGTGTCGCCGAAATTGTACGCGGACGCTTCGACGGGCAATATTTCGTTCGTGATCCCCAACTGCCTTACGCAACACGTCGGATTCGTCACGGCGCAGCTCGTGATGTGCGTGGAAACGGCGAGCAGTCCGGTAAGCAAGAGCGTGATGAGAGGCGACAGGATCTTTGACGTCAGACCGTCGGTCAATACGTTGGAAACGGCTATTCTGGAAACGCCGAACATTTACGACGAGCTCGAGCAGGCTTTGGAGGATTTCAAGTCGCAGAGTTTCCGCCGCGCCGTCTTCTGCGATTATGACAAGATCGTCGCGCTGAGCGGAGCGATAGTGGGGAAAAAACTTTCGGCGCCGTCTTTTTCCGCACCGAACGGGACTACGTTCAAGGGATGGTACTGCCGCGAGAGCGAAGAACTGTGGGATTTCGATACCGATACCGTGCCCGCCGGAGGTACTGATCTCGTCTTTTATGCCGAATATTACAACGATTCCGCCGTTCTGAGCGGACAGACGATCAAATTTTCTTATCTGGGCGATTCGGCGGAAGACAAGGTGTACGTGCCGTTTGCGAGCGCCAAGACCGCAGTCTTCGAACTCCCGCGTTCGAGCGAGGATTCTCCGTCGGCGATAGCGTATTCCGATACGGTGACCTACACCGGATACGGAGCGGCGGCGGAATACAGGATACCTTACGGAAGCACGAAATATGCGTCGTCGGCGGACGGTTTGTACGACGCCGCAAGCGGCAAACTGTTGGTGTCGAAAACTCCCGCGGCGGGGGAGCTCAGGCTGTCGCAGGATTGCCGTTCGCTCGGCACCGCGATACTGAAAGAGACCCCTGCGGTCTACGTCGACTTGGGCGACGGGATCCGTTCTTTGGAGAGCGGCACGCTGTCCGGTAACATGACGCAGATACTCCGTCTGGGGAAAAGCGTCGAAAAGATCGCCGTTGCCTCTATCAATATGCCCAACCTGCATCACGTGATAGTGGACAGGATGACGCCGCCCGATTATATGGGGATAGGCGATATCATGGCGTCAGACGTAAAACTCTATGTGCCTGCGGGAGCCGTCGCACGCTATCAGGCTCATTCGGGATTTTCCATGGCGTTTTCTTCCGTGACGTCGATAGAGAGCGCGTCCGACATGGCGATAAACGAGGACGAACTGGAAGCGGCTCAAAGCGACCTGGACGAATACAATGCGGGCAATGCGTGATGTAAGGCGACCGGCCGAGAAAAGCGCTGAGCAGGCAGGCGCAACGGATAGATATAAGCTGTTTAACGCACACGGGTGCGAAAAATAAAGATTAAACGAACGCAAATCGGGGCGCGCTTATGCGCGCCCCGATGACCGTATGCAAAAAGATCAGATCTTTTCCAACAGGATCGTCTTTATCTCGTACGGGCGGAAAGTCAGCCCTGTCAAAGAGCATTCTCCGCTGCGGTTTTCGAGCATATCGCATTCGAAGGCTCTGCATTCGAAGTCGGATCTTATGTCCGCCGACGTCTCGGCGCCCTTGCTCTCGAACAGGCGCAGGACTATGCCTAAACCGTCTTCGGAGGGCTTGACCGTTTCCGTGACTACGCCTTCGCCGACGACCGTTACGGGGAAATCGAACGGATCGCATTCCGTTTCGAGGAGAGGATAGTTGAATGCGTAAGCGCGTGCGAGTACGTCCGAATCCTCGAGCTTTTCTTTGTGAGGATAGATCGCGTACGAGAACGTATGCGTGCCGATGTCACAGGTCGGATCGGGGAATTTGGGTGAGCGCAGCAGGCAGAGGCTGAGGAAACCGTTTTTGGCGCGGTGACCGTATTTGCCGTTGTTGATGAGCGCGAAGCCGTAGTCGTCCGAATCTATATTGACGTATTTGTGAGCGCATATCTCGAACTGAGCGCGGCGTATCGAATCGTCCTCGAGCGTGGAGCGGCGGAACGTACCGAACTGGATGTCGCACGCCACTTCGTCGGCAAAGAATGCGGGAGAAAAGTCCGCGCGCAGCATCTTGTATTCCTCATCCCATTCCACTGTGGTGTCGAATCTTACGGCGCTGTCGCCCGCGGTAAGGGATATCTTCTGCACGAGAGCGGTCTTGCCGTGGCCGAAGGACTGTTCGCGCACGACCTTTACGCCGTCCACGTAAGTGCGCGTGGAGAGGAGCCTGAGGGTCTCCTTGCGCATATTGGGATAGTCCATATTGATATCCCACGCATTGTAGTACATGAAAGGATCGCTGTACAACACAAGACGGTTGAAGTATTCGCCGACCAGTTCTTTGTCGTTGACTTTGTCGTACATCGAGAGGATCTCGCCGTTTTCTCCGAAAGAGACCACTATCGCCGAGTTTTCTATCGTGGCGTCGTCGTACGCAAGTTCGGCTGCGACGGCATCGACGTCGATCTCGGTCGCGTCCGCCGTCGCCGAGTACGGCGCGACTTCCGCTTTCAGCCATTTGCCGTCGCTCTGTACGTATTCGCTGCGTGAGAACGGCGTTTCGTTGGCAAAGACCTTTTTCGGCTCGGAAGAGATCTCCGACAGATAATGCTTTATCATGCCGTCGGTTTCCTCCGCCATGACCGCGTATCTCTCGGCGCATTCGTCGTAGACGCGCTTGATCGAGCTTCCCGGGAGTACGTCGTGGAACTGGTAGAGCAGAGTTTCTTTCCATATCTTTTCGGCGAACTTCGAGTCGTACGGTACGCCGCGCAGACGGCACAGCGAGCCTATCCATTCCAGCTCGTGCAGCTTGCGCTCCATCATGCGGTTGTTCTTTTTTGCGTTCGCCTGAGAAGTGTAAGTCCCCTGGTGACGTTCGTAATACAGCTCTCCTTTGTAGCGGGGCATGACGTCTTCGTAAGGCTCTATGTCGCGGAACAGATCTATGGATCTCTTCATTACGCACGGCGCGAGACCGTTCATGTTGCGGTGGCGCTTTACGTATTCGATATGTCCTTCTCCCGGACCGCCGCCTCCGTCGCCGTCGCCGTATATCAGCAGAGCTTTGGGAATGATGCCTTTCTCGGTGTTGCGAGCTTCCGATTTGAATATCGCAAGGGGAGAAGCGCCCGAATTGTAGTCGCCCAAAGGCTCCATGTGCGCCAACACCTGCGAACCGTCCAGACCTTCCCATATAAACGTCTTGTACGGGAATTGATTGACGGTGTTGCTGAGGATCTTTATCGTCATGAAATACTTCATGCCGCAGCCGCGAAGCACCTGCGGCAGAGTGGCGGGGAAGCCGAACACGTCGGGCAACCAGCACAGCTCGGTGTCCGTGCCGAATTTTTCTTTCCAGTATTTCTTTCCGTAGAGAGACTGTCTGATCCAACTCTCTCCGGAAGAGAGATTGCAGTCGCCCTCGACCCACATCGCGCCCTGCGTTTCGATGCGTCCGTCTCGGACTGCACGGCAGACGCGTTCGAACAGCTCGGGGTAATCCTCTTCGAGCCACACCCACATCTGAGGCTGCGATTCGGCGAACAGGAATCCGTCGTACTTGTCTATGTTGCGGAGCTGATTTGCAAAAGTGCGCGCGACTTTGCGCCTGGTCTCGCGCCACGGCCACAGCCAAGCGAGATCGATGTGCGCGTGCCCTATGCAGTAGTATTCGGTGCAGGGATAATCTATGGGCTTTGTCAACACGGGCGCCAAAATTTCACGCGCGGCGGCGGCTCCTTTCGAGCGATACGCTTTGAAGCTTTCGTTCAGCGCGGATTCGATCTCCTTCGCCCTTGCTCCGTCCTTGGGCAGTTTCAGCATCGTGAAGAAAAGGTCGATGTAATCGTAATAGTATCCGTTGACTTCGTCGTTGCAGACGGCAATGTCGCAGCGCCGCAGACGCGCCACCAGATTTTCGAAACGCAGCTTACCGTTGAAACCCGCGTCGACGTAAAGTTTTATCTCTTCGTCGCCGGTGGACTTGTCCGCTACGTCCACGACCTGTTTGCCTATCAGCGAATGGAATATGTCGCCTTTGCTCAACACCTGCGTGATGCCTTGCAGGACTATCCCGTCCTCGTTCAAGACCAACCCTTCGCCCTGAAGTTTGATCCTGAGGACAACGTGCTTGTCCTTTCCTTTCTTCGGTACTTTTCCCGTGAAACGGAACCATGCGCAGCCGAATTTTTCCGCCCACTTGCTCCATTTGCGTATGGGCTTGAAAGCGTGCTTGTTAAGTTCGGAAAACTTTATCGGCTCGTCGCTTTTGATCACTTCGGCGTCAAGATCGCCTATCTTGGTGTAACAGTCGCCTTTTATTCGCAGCAAGTGCGCCACGTGCCCCGGTTCGGCGACCGCCCTTTTAACGAAAGGTTTGTCGAATCCCATTGCTCCTCCGCATCGATATTGTACGAAATTTTTTACATTATAGCACAAAGCGGCGCCGATTTCAACGTTTGCACGGCAATAATGAAAATTCGCCCTCCCTTTTGCAGATAAATATAATAATATAAAATATTGCTGTCCGTCGGTTGCGCAATCCGCGGGGGTGTAGTATAATCGAATTGACCTAAAAATCGACAGGAGATGAAATGAGAAGGAGAGAGATCATGTTTTCGCCGCCCGACATAAGGCAGACGGAGATCGACGAAGTGGTGGATACGCTTCGCTCGGGATGGATCACCACGGGACCGAAAACGAAACGCTTCGAAAGGGAGATAGCAGACTATTGCGGCACAGCCAGGGCCGTATGTCTCAATTCCGCTACGGCGGGACTTGAGCTGATACTTCGTATTCTCGGCATAGGGGAAGGGGACGAAGTAGTTACTTCCGCGTATACTTATACCGCCAGCGCAAGCGTGATCGAGCACGTGGGTGCGAAGATCGTTTTGTGCGATACGGCGCCGGGAAGTTTCGAGATCGATTACTCAAAGCTGCCGGATCTTATAAACGAAAAGACAAAGGCGGTGATAGCGGTCGATTACGGCGGCAGAATATGCGATTATGCGAAACTGCGTTCCGTTGTCGAATCGACAAAGATAAAATTCCGTCCCTCCAACAAGATCCAGGAAGCCATAGGACGGCATATTCTGATAGCCGACGCCGCGCACAGTTTCGGCGCGCTGAGCGGAGATAAAAGGAGCGGGAACATAGCCGATTTTTCGTCATTCAGTTTTCACGCGGTAAAGAATCTGACCACGGCGGAGGGCGGCGCGGTAACATGGAGAACAATCCCCGGTATCGACGACGATTCGCTGTATAACGATTTCATGCTATGGTCTTTGCACGGGCAAAGTAAGGATGCTTTGGCAAAGAACAAACCGGGAGCATGGGAATACGATATAAAACTGTGCGGGCAAAAGTGCAATATGACTGACATCATGGCGTCGCTCGGGCTCGGACAATTGAAGAGATACGACGGCATTCTCGCGCGCAGAAAAGAAATAATAGAGATGTACGACCGTGAATTGAAAGACAAATATGCAGACGTGCTCGTGCATTTCGGAACGGATTTTGCATCGAGCGGTCATCTGTACGCGACGCGCGCTTACGGAATGAGAGAAAGCGATAGAAACGCCGCGATCGTGAAAATGGCGGAGAACGGCGTTGCGGCGAACGTGCATTATAAGCCGCTTCCCATGCACACGGCATATAAGGCGTTCGGCTTCGATATTGCCGATTACCCCAACGCCTACGCCCAGTATGCAAACGAGATAACGCTGCCTCTCCACACGTTGCTCGACGACGAGGACGTCGACTATGTGATCCGGACCTATATCGACGCGATAAAGGAGATAAAAAAGTGACGGAAGAAAACGTATCCGAGGGTATCGAAGAAAAGGCCGTCGATTTCGACGCTCTGATGAAAAAAAAGAGGGCGGCGCTGTTTTTCAAACGCTGCTTCGATATCGTCGCTTCCGCGTTCGGTCTGCTGTTCCTCGCCATACCGTTCCTTTTCGTCGCCGTTGCGATAAGATGTACGTCCAAAGGTCCCGTATATTTCCGTCAGGAGAGAGTGGGTAAAAACGGAAAAACGTTCCGTATATTCAAATTCCGCACCATGGTGACCGATGCCGAAAGCAAGGGATTGCAGATCACGGTGGGGGGAGACGCCAGGATAACCAAAGTCGGCGCGTTGCTGCGTAAGACGAAGATCGACGAACTGCCTCAACTTATAAACGTGCTCTTAGGGCAGATGAGCTTCGTCGGGCCGCGACCCGAAGTGCCCCGATATGTGGAGATGTATTCGGAGTATCAGAAAAACGTTCTGCGCATAAGACCCGGGATAACGGAACTGGCTTCCATAATATATCGGGACGAAAACGATATCCTCGCCGCAAGTGAGGATCCGGAAAAGACTTACGTCGAAGAGATAATGCCCAAGAAGATCGAATTGAACATGGAATACATGAAGAAAATGAATGTGTTTTACGACATTAAACTGATCTTCATGACTTTTGCGGCGGTGTTGAGGTAAATATGGAATACAGTGTGCTGATGTCGGTTTATAGAAATACGAAAGACTCCGAATTGAAGCAGTGCATGGACAGTGTTTTCGCTCAGACTCCCGCTCCGTCTGAAATCGTGGTAGTATTGGACGGCCCTGTACCGGACGGAGTATCGGAGTATCTCCTCGGACTGGAACGAGAAGGGAAAATAAAGACCGTGCCGCTTGAGACCAATGTGGGGCTCGGCAACGCGCTCGCCGAAGGCGCGAAACACTGTAAGTACGAATGGATCGCTCGTATGGACAGCGACGATATTTGCGCGCCCGACAGAATGGAAAAGCAAACGGGCTATCTCGAAAAACACCCCGACGTCGACGTCCTCGGATCGAATATCGCCGAGTTTACGGATGACGTAAACAATATAGTCAGCATACGCGCCGTGCCCGAAGATCACGAAGCGATCTGCAAATATATGAAGTCCAGATGTCCTTTCAATCATATGACCGTTATAATGCGCAAGTCCGTTCTTGAGGCTGCGGGAGGTTATATGGATTGGCTGTACAACGAGGACAGTTATCTTTGGGCAAGAATGTATCTTGCAGGCGCTAAATTCGCGAACATCGCGGAGAATCTGGTTTTTGCAAGAATAGACGCGTCTACTTTCCGCAGACGCGGCGGATACAGATATTATAAGAGCGAAAGAGACCTGTTCAGGTTTATGTACAACAACGGGATCATCGGTTATGCGGAATATATAAAAGCCAAGATCGTGCGCTTTGTAGTACAGGTAATGATGCCGAACGGCATAAGACAATGGTTTTTCAGGACGTTTGCGAGGAGCGGAAAATGAGAATTATAGAGACCGAAGAAATGAAAAGACGGCTTGTAGATATGGCCGAAGACCTCAACGAGTTATGTGACGAGCACGGTCTTACTTTGTATATGTCAGGCGGGACATTGCTCGGCGCGGTGCGGCACAAGGGATTCATACCGTGGGATGACGATATAGATCTTTATATGACGCGTCCGGACTACGATCGTTTTGTGGAACTGATGAGGGAGAGAAACGAAGGGAACAGATTTAAGCTGTACGCCCACGAGATCTACCCCGAATATATATATCCTTTCGCAAAATATGTGGATACGCAGACATTGCTTGTGGAAAAGGGCGGTTATGCCGGAAAAGATCTCGGGTTGTTCATAGACGTTTTTCCGATAGACGGATTGGGCAACAGTATCGAAGAGGCGAAAGCCCAAATGAGAAAATGCAACAGATACATAACGCTCAATCTCGCATTGTTGGTCAAGCCGTGGCGTAAGGATGTTTCTTTCGTCAAAAATTTCGCCATTGCTTGTCTGCGTGCCGTAGCTAAGATATGGGGCAGTGACAGACTTTTGGCAAAGTTGTTCGCTCAGGCGAAAAGCGCACCGTACGAGAGCAGTCGTTACGTCGGCGAATACATAGACGAGATCGGAGAAAAGAGGATCATGCTCAAAGACGAGATGTACAACGGTTACGTTACTCTCGATTTCGAAAGGCTGCGTCTCAAAGCGCCGTTGAATTACGACAAATGGCTTACGCAGTTTTACGGAGATTATATGAAATTGCCGCCGGAGGAAAAACGGGTCGCTACGCACGGTTACGAATTGTACGATAAGGAGTCCGAATCATGAACGTAGCGATGATCTTGTCCGGAGGCGTAGGAAGAAGGTTCGGAGCAGAGATCCCCAAGCAATACCAGGATCTGCTCGGCAAACCCGTCGTGACATATGTGACGGAAGCGGCATTACGGGCGAAAAGCATAGACAAGGTCCTTGTTGTCTGCGCAAAAGAATATTTCGATTTTTTTGCGGCGTACGGAGTGGAAACGTGCGAGGGCGGAGCAGAGCGTAATATTTCTTTCCGTAACGGTCTGGAATATGTAAAAGAGCACTGGGACTGCGACAAAATCATGGTTTTCGACGCTATGCGGCCGTTCGTTACTCCGGAATTGATAGACGTTTATATGGATAAACTCGATGAGTTCGACGTAGTCGCTACCTGCCAGAGGATCGTGGATTCGCTGGGATGTCTTGATTTTAAGGAATGCGACAGAAGCAGGTATTACATTCTGCAATCTCCGGAGGCGTTCAGATTCGATCTGGTATACGCTCATTTCGACCCCGACAGTCCTCTTGTCGAAGCGTATCAGCAAATGCCTGACGGAACGTCGCTGTACAAATACTTCGATTTTCCGGACAACTACAAACTGACGTATTGGCACGATCTCGATTTCATGAGAATGTATATGGAGCATAAGCGTAAAAAAGCGCTTGAAAAAGAGGAGAAGCGATAAACGTGGTGATCCTGCATATTGCGAGGCTCAGAGGCGATCTGACCAACGGCGTCAATGTCGTAGTTCCGAAACACGTTTCGGAACAGTCCGCATATGCACGCGTCGGATTGGTAAACATATCCGATGCCGTTATCTGCGATCCGTTTCTTCTGCCGTATTGCGGAAGTAAGAATTTCCCCGACGATCTTCCCGCGCCGTTTGACAGACCCGACATCGTCGTATTCCACGAAGTAAACAATTTCGAATATGTCAGGCTGTACAAGAATCTTCTGTCGAGGCACATACCTTACGTCATTGTCCCGCACGGGGAAAACACCCGAGGTGCGCTGAGAAAAAAGTTTTGGAAGAAAAAGATCGCGTATATACTCTTTTTCAACCGCTTCATAAGAAAGGCGAAAGCATTGCAGTGTCTTTCCTCGGGCGAATACGAAGAAACGCGCACGTCGGACAAAAAGATAATTATCCCGAACGGGATGGATCTTCACGAAAGGAGGGATCGTCCGGCGAAACACGACGGAATGCGGCTGCTCTATATAGGAAGACTCGATTGGACGCATAAGGGCTTGGATATATTGATAGAGGCGGTGAGCAAAACCGACGTGCCCGGAATCGAATTGGATATTTTCGGTCCCGATTATGCGGGGCGCAGGGCCGTCGTGACCGAGATGATAGAAAAGCACGGCTGCGCCGACAAAATACATATGCACGATCCCGTTTTCGGGGAAGACAAGGTCGCCGAATATGCCTGCTGCGATCTGTTTATACAAACGTCGAGGTTCGAAGGGCTGCCTCTGGGACTTCTCGAGGCGATGTCGTACGGTGTTCCCGTGATAGCGACCGAAGGGACAAATCTCACAAAAGAGATCGAAAAATACGACGCGGGCTTTACGGCTCGAACCGACGCGGAAAGCGTAAAAGAAGCGATAGAGATCGCGTTCGGGGAAAAGGACGATTGGGAACGAAAGGGGGACAATGCCAGGACTTTGGTAGAAACGGAATTTTCGTGGAAAAACATAGCGAAAGAAGCCGTCGAGAAATATAAGGAGCTGACTGATGAATAAATACAGCATTATCGTGCCGGTTTACAATGTCGAAAAATACATCAGAGAATGTCTGGATTCTTTGAAAAACCAAACGTACGGCGAGTTCGAGGCTGTGCTTGTGGACGACGGAAGTCCCGACGGCAGCGGAGCGATCTGCGACGAATATGCCGCTCGCGATCCGAGATTTAAGGTAGTCCACAAAGAAAACGGAGGACTGATCTCTGCGTGGAAAGAAGGACTTCGCAGGGCTTCTAACGAATTGATACTTTTCGTCGACAGCGACGATTACATAAAACCGCAAACATTGGAAATGCTCGAGAAACATATCGATTTTGCGGATACCGATCTCGTGCAATTCTGCGCTTTGACCGGTAACGACACTTGCGCCTTGAAAAGTTACGACATAAAAGAACTTTATCCCGACATTATCTATTACAAAGGCTTCGGCAAGATAATTTACAACAGTCGCTGCGGAAAGGTATTTAAGCGCTCCGTATTGATCGGGTTGCTGGACGATATCGACGGCTATGTCGAGATAGGTGAAGACAAACAGACTACGTTCTGTTATTTGCTGAATATAAGAAAGGCGGTCATTCTCGATTACGACGGTTATTACTATCGCCAGAATTACGATTCCATGACGCATAAGTACAACGCCGATCTTTTCGGAAAAACTCAGAGGCTTTTCGACAGTATAAAGAGAATGATCGCAAAGTACGGCGACGGGTTCGATTTTTCCGAACAGATCTGCAAGGAAAAAGCGATGTATGCAACGACGATAATGGCGCACGCTTTCATGGCTCCGGATAAAAGCGAAAGAAAAAGAGCGTACGGGCTCGTGACGGACGATCCGGAAATGCGAAAAGGGTTTGAGATAATCGATTTCGGAGATCTGAGCCTTTATTGCAGAAAAACGATTTGCGCTTTGCGCGACGAAAGCTATTTTCGCGTAGTGTTCTGGCAGTATGTGAGAAAGTGTAAAAAAACGTTGGACAAAGCAGTCAGGAAGATTCGGAGAGAAAAATGATCGGAGTGCAGAGCGCGGCCAAGAATATAAAGAAAGAGCAGCTGACTATCAGCAGTTGGTTTTTGTTGCTCAGCGCCGCAGTGCTTCCTTTTGATTCTTACCTGGGAGAAATGGGATTGTCTGTCCTTACTCTCGGGCTGCAAATGTTGTTTATCGCGTCGCGCTTTGTGGAATGTTTGTCTTATCCCGACGATAAAAAGTTTTTTTCTTTGGGTATCGTCGGCATATACGTTATTTATTCCCTTTTGCAGATATTCAGAGGCTTCCTTAGGTTAGGGCTGACGTACAACAACGAATTGTTTATTTCGATGATGTGCTATTATATCGCGTTCATATTCCGCCCCATGACTATGAGGGAATTGCGTATGATGGCGAATATATCGATATTGCAGATGCTGTTGTTCGTCGTTGTATGCGCACGTCATATAACGTTGCTGAACGGCGATATATATATGGGGATCGTGGACATCGTCGATCCCAACTATCTGATCACAAACAGCGTGGTCATGGTGGGATTCTACCTGTTCAGGATCCAGTCGGCAGGAAAGAACGCGGAGAGAGCGTTGTTGATCGCTTTGCTCGTCGTTTTTGCGGCATGCGTGATGCTGGTCGGCAGCAGGGGCGGTCTGTTCACATTCGGGGTATTGGTGATCGTCTACGTTCTTACGCAGATGAGAAAACCGTGGAAGACGCTTCTGATCCTGATAGTCGTCGGCGGTATAGCCATGGGATTGTTTTTCGCCTTTGCTCCGGAATATATCACGGAAAGATTCTCGATCTCCCATATGCTTCAGGACGGGGGCAGCGGCAGGTTGACGATATGGAAGAATTTCCTGACGTATTACGGAAAACAGGATCTTGCGACATGGTTGTTCGGCGTGGGCAGGGACGTTCCTCCCACTATATATCTCCAAGAGTTCGGACGTACGTATTATCCTCATAATCTTTATGTAAAAACATTGATGGAGGGAGGCATAGTAGGTATAGCGCTGTTGCTTGCAGTGTTCTGGCATATTTGGAAAAAGGCGTACAAGGCGAAAAACGGGATGCTTATTGCGATAATATGCGCGTTTATGTTCGGTTCGCTATTCCTCGATATGGACAATATGCGAGTGTTTTGGCTTATTCTCGCTTTGTGCAACATGCCGTTCGGCAAGACACGGTTGCAGATATGGAAAAGGAATGTCCGGATCGAAACCGTCGAGCAGGGAGGCGTGAAATGATAAGCGTCGTGGTTCCCGTTTACAACGCCGAAAAATACTTGGAAAGGTGTCTTGGTTCGCTTGCAGGGCAGGCTTATCGGGATATGGAAGTCGTTATGGTCAACGACGGCAGTACCGACGGGAGCGGCGCGGTTCTTGAAAGATATGCGAAAAGATATGCCAACTTCCGACTGATAGACAAGGCAAACGGAGGCCCGAACGACGCCTGTATTGCCGGTATAGAAGCTGCTAAGGGAGAATATGTCGGCTTCGTCGACGCGGACGATTTCTGCGATGAGGCGCATTTCGAAAATATAGCAGAGGCGATATCGCGTAGCGGCGCCGATATGATAGTGTTCAAGGCGACTACGTTTCGTTGCGGGGAAAACGATTCGGAGACCGAGATCGTTTCTCGCGGAGGCGGGAATAAACTGGCGGAAGGGCTCTACGTCGGACGGCGGCTGGAAAACGTAAAAACGAAATATTTCGAGGAACAGCTTTTCAGTGCCGCGAGATGGATAAAAGTCGTAAAAAAGGATCTTTTGGAAAACAATAAAGAGTTGTTCGCCAAGGATGTTGTACTGGGAGAGGATATAGGATTTACCGCGTCCGTATTGTTCGACACGCAAAGTCTGTACGTCATGGATTGGGACGGATATTTTTATAGGATAAACGATTCGTCTATCACACATAGATTCGGCGAAGCGCGGATAACGCAGTTCGGCAGGTTGTGCGCCAATCTCAAGGAGGTCTGCGAGGCGAAAGGATACGGGATCGGTATTGATACGGAATTGAAAAGACAGCTTATGGTCTTGATATCGATGTTGCTCAAAGCCGATGATAAGACGAGCGAGAAGAGAAGGATGCTTGCGAAACTGCGCGAGTCCGATTGTGTGAAGGAGATGATCCGTTCCGAACGTATGCCTGACTTTACGGCTGCCGAGCGGTGGAAATATCGTCTGTTTAAGGACAAAGCGTTTGTGCCGTTGTTAATATCGGCGTATATCAACGAAATGATCCGCGGAAGAAAAAACCGCTGAAAGGAGAGAAAAATGAAACTTCTGACTTGCGCGAGTTATCACGGCACTGGTTCGAGTGCAGTTACCGATGTTTTGAACGAATGCGACAACGTTCACGATATGGGAAATTACGAATTTCGATTCGTTCAGGATCCTGACGGTATATGCGATCTGGAATACAATCTCGTGATCAACAATCACAGGCTCAACAGCGGATACGCTATAAAACGCTATAAAAAGCTGGTCGAGTTTTTGAACGGTAATTTTATATCCAAGCGTTACCGCGGTTTTTTCGGGAATAAATGGAAAGAACTTTCCGAGGCATATATCGCAAGCCTGACTGACACCGAATTCGAAGGGTACTGGCATTACGATCTCATAGATAAAGGCGGCGCCGCGTGGTTTGCGGATCGCGCAGTAAACAAATTGTATCATAAACTTTTAGGGAAAAGAGCCGTAGGCAGTCTGAACGTAGTATTGCGCGGTTGTAAAAGTTATGTGTCATATCCCCGGGAAAAGTTTTATGACGCCACAAAAGCTTACATAGACGCGCTTTTCGGTTCCGCGAATACGGACGGTAAGGAATTCGTCATGGCGGATCAGTTGGTCCCTCCGTCAAACACAATGCATTATATGAGGTTTTTCAACGACCTGAAAGTGGTATGCGTGGAAAGAGATCCCCGAGATCTTTACGCATTGGGAAAAGCGGTGTGGAAAGACGGAGTGATACCGACCGACGTCGAGAATTTCTGTAAGTGGTACAAGGCGACGCGCGCTCACAAACAGTACGAAAACGACGATCCGTCCAAAGTTTTGCGTATTCGTTTCGAAGATATGATATTTAAATACAGGGCGACGAAAGACAGTATCCTTGCATTCTGCGGCATAGGAGAAGAACACCACGTAAGACCTCTTACGCTATTCGATCCGAGGATATCCGTCAGAAACACTCAGGCTTACAAAAGTAAAAAGATCGACGCGAAAGACATCGCTTATATAGAAAAAGAATTAGAAAGCGAGCTGTATGATTTCGACGACGCGGAGGTAAACATATGAAGAAGGTGATAACTTACGGCACGTTCGATCTGCTGCATTACGGACATATCAATCTTTTGCAAAGGGCAAAAGCTCTCGGCGACTATCTGATAGTCGCGGTGTCGTCCGACGAGTTCAACAGGCAAAAGGGCAAAGGGTGCTATTTTTCGTACGAGGAGCGCAAACGCATGGTCGAAGCGCTGAGGTGCGTCGATCTCGTGATCCCGGAGGAGAGTTGGGATCAGAAAATAAGCGATGTCAGGGAATTCAGGGTGGATACGTTCGTAATGGGCGACGATTGGAAGGGAAAATTCGATTTTCTCAAAGACTACTGCGAGGTGGTCTATCTGCCGAGAACGCCCGAGATATCCACTACAAAGATAAAACAGGATATATCCAAGAGTTAAAGTATGGCAGCGTCGGATTCGCGTACTTCCAAATCGCTGAAAAACACCGTTTTCGGGTTGATCGGACTGCTTAGCAGTCAGATAGCGAATTTCGTTTCTAGATCGATATTCATCGGCTTGTTGGGGGCGGAGTACAACGGCGTCAACGGTTTGTTCAGCAATATATTGAGTTTGCTCAATCTTGCGGAGCTGGGATTCGCCACTTCCATAGCATATGCGCTGTACAAGCCATTGAAAACGGGTGATGAGCGGACTACGGCGGCTTTGATGAGTTATTTTGCAAAAATATACCGTATAATCGCCGCGGTGGTAGCGGTAGCGGGATGCTGTTGTATACCGTTTTTGCAATATCTTATAGCGGAAGACTTATCAGATCTGTCTTTTTCTTTGAACGAACTGCGCGGATATTTCGCCATGTATCTGGCAAGCACCGTGTGCAGTTATCTGCTTGCTTATAAAAGGACGATAATAACGGCGGATCAAAATAATTATATCGTAACCAACGTTGACAATATCTGCAATATTTTGCTGTATGTGTTTCAGATAATATTGCTGTTGATCTATAAAAACTTTTACGCCTATCTTGCCATATTGGTGGCAAAGTCGTTTGTCAACAACCTGGTCTTGCATATAATCGCAGGGAAAAAATATCCCTATCTGAAAAAATACCGAAAAGAAAAAGTGCCGAACGCGGAAAAAAGCGCTATATTCAAAAACGTGCAGGCCGCGTTTATGCACCGGATAGGAAACGTCATAATATACAGCACGACGTCTATAATAATCTCCGCATTCGTAAGTCTGGTAGAGGCAGGGAAGTACAGCAACTATATAATGGTAGTGTCCGGAGTCAACAGCTTCATTAACATTGTGTTCACGTCGATAACCGCCAGCATAGGAAATCTCTGTGTCAACGAAGACGAGACGACGCAATACAAAGTATTCAAAAAGGTGCAGTATATATCGGATTTCTGTACGGTGTTCGGTCTGGTCTGTTTTGTATGTCTGTTCAATCCCTTTGTGGAGATATGGGTCGGAAGCGAAATGGTGATGCCTTTGTCCGTTGTAATTGTCATTTCTCTCAGCACCGCGCTCGGATATCTGCGCAAGGCAGTCAATACATTCAAGGACGCGAAAGGAATGTTCAGGGCAGATTGGTTCAAACCTCTGTTGGAAGCTGCGGTCGGCGTAGGGTTGGCTATCGGACTGAGCTATGTATGGGGGACATTAGGGGTCGTGCTCGGTTACTTGTTGGCGACGGTAGTCATCGCCGTACCGATCGAGAATTGGGTCCTTATCAAGCGCGGTCTGCACAGGTCGTTTGCAAAACAGATGCTGTCTTTGTCGGCAGTGACGGCTTTCGGAGCGGTATTGACGGTTGTCGTCTATCTTGCGACGTATTTTATTCCGTCAGGCATCGGTTGGTTTATTCTGAGATTTGCGATCGTCGTTATCGTCGCGGCGGGAGCGTTTCTGCTTGCTACTTGCAGAACCGAGGAGTTCAAGTATTACAAAAGGCTGGTATGCTCGCTGTTGCAGAAGGTTAAAACGTTCGTGAGAGAAAGAAAGGGGCATACTGCCGCGCTCGGGGAAACGGCAAATCCCGTCGCCGACGATCCTGATCGCGTTTCCGGAGATGATGAAAAATCGGATACGGGAAACGGAAATACGGAAGAATAACATAACCGAAAAAACAGGAGGAATAAATGAAAGAAAAGATAAGGGTGATCGTCCCCGTACACAATGCGGAGGAAACGATAGACAGGTGCGTTGAAAGTCTCGTAGGACAAACCTATAAAAATATCGAGATAATACTTGTGGAAAACGGCTCGGTAGACAAATCCTACGAAAAATGCGCGGCATGGGCGGCGAAGGATGAAAGAATACGTTTATTGCGTTCCGAAAAAGGCGTTTCCAAGGCTCGGAACGCAGGATTGGACATAACGGGGGGGCATAATTATTTCGCATTCGTCGACGCCGACGATTATGTAGACGCAACGATGTATGAAAAGCTGTTGAAAAAGGCTTTGGAAGAAGACGCCGATTTGACATTCTGTCTTACCAACAGCGTGCAGAGCGGAAAGATCACACCGTACGAAGAAAAGAATATCCGCGACCTCGTGGAAAACAAAAATATAAGATGGTTTTTCTATCGCGGCAGCGAATCCGTGAGGACGGGGACGATCAGGACGCTTTTCCGCAGTTCCGTATTTTCGGGAGTGCGTTATGACGAAGAACTTAGTTACAGCGAAGACTTCGTTTATATGTTGGAGTGCATGGCAAAGGCCGATAAGTGCGCACTCGTAGAAGAAAATTTATATTACAACGTAAATTTTCACAATGTACCGTTTTTGTTTGCCAAAAAGTACGGCGGCAGATATCATTTTTGGGAGTCGGCGATGCTTTTTGCGCAAAAAGCGGAAAAGTACTTGACGGAATTCGGATGCTCGGATATTGTGCAGGCTCCGGCGTTCGACGGCTTGATACTTTTGATCAATGCCATTGTCGGGATAGAAAAACATTGGTGGAGAGAAATAAGGAAATTTTGCGCGCAACCGTATTGGAAAAAGGCGAACAACAAAACGGCTTATAAACAGTACATGACCGTAGTCGCTTCTTGCGGTCTGCCGGTCAAAGTCAAAGCGTTCCTCGTGTATCATAAGTTGTACATGGCGTACGGGATACTTGCAAAGATCTACGCCAGAATGATTTCGTAGCAGGGATATCGATAAAGGAAATTCAGATCGTGATTCTGTCAGATCAAGTGCACGGTATAGTTAAAATGTCGGGCAAACGGCGGACGGGAAAGCATGACCGAAACATAAACCGGATCGTAACGGACCGAATTTTCGGCAGGCGGAACTCAAAAAAATGTTCAATTAAGAGCAAAAACGGACAATACGGCGCCTTTGTATAGATTCGGCGTAACTTCAAAGCCGTATTTTTTCGTATCGGAATGAAGCTTTGCCGCATACGATCTTTGACCGATAGAAAAACGAAAAACTTTCGATTCGTTCCGGCTGTCGTAAGGCGCGTAATTCGTGATGTCGGCTTCGTCCACGGACATAAGGCGCTTGATCTCGGCGATATAGGGATCTCTGCTGTCCGAAAGATACGATCTGTCGAACACGCGGAGCTCCTCGAGATTTTCGAATTCGTAGACGACGTTGCCGTCGAATTTACGGATATACATCTCCAGATCGTCGGTATGCGCCGCGAGGATATCTTCCCAATATTTGCCGTCCCATGAGGACATATTCGCGTAACGTTCCAGGAGAGGTACGAATTTCGCGGAAAAAGCCGCGTCGAAAAACACGCTGCCGTACATATACCATTTGCCGTTACCTCCGACCGACACGTCCGTGATCCTGCCGTCATCGTCGGCGTCCACGCACCATTCTTTCGTGTCGCCGTCGGCAAAAACGCATGAATACCACGCGTGCGGCTCGTAGGCGGAATAAATGTTTCGGCTCATATAGTTGTCGCTCGACAGGATATATGTGTTGCGCAGGAGATCTTTCACGCAGTACAGACTTGCGAGGTTGTTCTTTACGGCATAATCCGGATTAAATATGGTTTTAACGCCGAACTTGCGTTTTAAATAGTCGAATTGTTCGGCGAGATATCCCGTAACGACGGTTATATCCGTAACGTCTGCTTCCAGCAGATGTCTTATCTGTCTTTCGACCAAAGGCACTCCGTTCACCTCGACCAATCCCTTTGGTTTGGAAAGCGAGATAGGGGTGAATCTGCTGCCGATTCCTGCTGCGAGAATTATCGCGTTGTCTACTTTGCAAAGAGGTCTTTTGAACATTCTTCCACACTCCGTACCGACTATTGTACAGTTGTCGGTTATCGTCGTCAAGCGTTTTGGCGTGAAAAAAACGTGCGCACAGCGGAGGACATACGGGGATCGCCGACGACAGACGGGAAAATATATGCACAAAATGGTTTTCGATTATTTCGGCGCAAGGCGGTTTTGTGTATATTTTTATGTTTTTGTATGTTAAAATAACGTGTTAAATACGGAATTTTTGAAGAAATACGGCTGTTGGCAGACTTTATCCGTATTCGTGACGGCGACGGGATCGATTCGCCGTGCTGTTGAATATTATGGATAAATATTGACTTGTCGCGCGCGCGAGTGTAAAATTATACGCGTAGGATAAGGCTTTCAGGATAAGGAGGAACCGTGATAGTCACAGTAAAACGGTTGTTGTCGGACGCAGCAGCGGGAGGTTATGCCGTACCCGCGCTCAATGTGGACAACATGGAGAGCGTAAAAGCGGTATTGGAAGCTTCTTACGCGCTGAATGCGCCGGTCATCGTGCAGACGATACCGGCAACGCTGCGCTACGGAGGAATAAAAACGTACGCAGCGATGGTGAGGGCTTTGTACGGCGGAGGCGCGGATATCGCGTTGCATCTGGATCACGGAGGCGACGAAGAGATATGCGCAAAGTGCGTCGAAGCGGGCTATACTTCGGTAATGATCGACGGATCGGCGCTGCCTTTCGAAGAAAACGTCGATCTGACCCGCCGCGTTGTACTGGCGGCGCATCGCAGTGACGTCAGTGTGGAAGCCGAACTCGGCGCGATCGGAGGAAAGGAAGAGACCGAGGGCAGAATAGAATATACCGATCCTGCGGAGGCGGAAGAATTCGTTGCCCGTACCGGGGCGGACAGCCTTGCGATAGGCGTAGGCACGGCGCACGGCGTGTATCGAGGCACGCCGCATATCGCCGTCGACAGGATCGGGGAAATATCCGCAAAGGTCGACGTTCCGTTGGTATTGCACGGGGCGAGCGGACTATCGGACGACGTCGTGCGGGCTTCTATCGCCGCGGGCATACGCAAGATAAATTTTGCGACGCAGCTGCGGCAGGCTTTCACCGCCGGATTGAAGGAGGGATTGGCAAAATACCCCGAAGCATACGATCCGAAAAAATATCTGCCTTATGCGGTCGGCGCGGTGCGCGCCGAAGCGGAGAGGATAATAGTCCTCTGCGGCGCCGACGGAAAGGGCGGAGTATGACGACGCCAAGGCATTAAAACGTGATATAACATACACCCGCGCGGAAAATCGCGTCGGGATACGGCGGCGGGATAACTGCCGCGCAGAGGAAACTATGGAATATATAAAATTCAAGAAAGACGCAAAGTACGACCTGATAGCGATCGGAAGGATAGCTATCGATTTCAATCCGATCGACTATTTCAGGACGCTTGCGGAGAGCAAAGAGTACCGCAAATATCTGGGCGGCTCTCCCGCGAACGTTGCGGTCGGACTTGCGCGGCTCGGCAAAAAGGTCGGGTTCATCGCGCGCGTATCGGACGACAGGTTCGGCGATTACGTGACCGACTTTTTCGTCAAAGAGGGCATCGACGTGTCGCACGTCAGACGTGCCGAACACGGTGAGAAGCTGGGGCTTACTTTCACCGAGATACTGTCGCCGACCGAAAGCAGTATATTGATGTACCGCGACGGGATAGCGGATCTGTCGCTCGAGCCCGCCGACGTGGACGAGGAGTACGTCGCTTCGGCAAAGGCGCTTCTGATATCGGGGACGGCGCTCGCGCAGAGCCCGTCGCGCGAGGCGTGTCTGAAAGCGATGCAGTATGCGGAGAAAAACGGCGTCGCGATCGTGTTCGACATCGATTACCGCGCGTATAATTGGAAGAGCGCGGACGAGATCGCGGTCTACTATACGGCGGTAGCCGAGCATGCAGACATAATCATGGGGTCGCGCGAAGAATACGACCTCACGCAGGCGCTGTTCATGCCGGGTGCGGACGACGCCGCGACTGCCGAACATTGGTTCGGTAAAAAGGCAAAGATCGTCATAATCAAGCACGGCAAGGAAGGCTCGGAGGCACATACCTGCGACGGCAAGCGGTTCAGGATAAAGCCGTTTCCGGTAAAGGCATTCAAGTCGTTCGGCGGCGGCGACGGTTACGGCAGCGCATTCCTTTGCGGGCTGTTCGACGGTATGGCTGTCCAGGATTGTCTGGAATTGGGCTCGGCTTCCGCGTCCATGCTGGTTGCGGCGCACGGCTGTTCGGAATTCATGCCGACCATGGAAGAACTGCAGAACTTCATAGCCGAAGAAAAACGGCAGTACGGAGAGATGATCGCGCGCGGATAATGCGCCGTTCGGTATGAAAACTGCGCCGCACGGTGCGGCGGGGAGGATAATATGGCTTTCGGATATCCGGAATTCGATGAAAAAGGGCAAAAAATTCTGACGCGCATCGGCGGCGTGAACGGCGATATGCTTATGGACGTCACCGTCGTCAGACTCGCCTCGGGCGATAAGGCGCGATATTTTGAGAAGGACAAAGAGATATGCGTCATGCTGACCGAAGGCGAAGTTTCGATGAACGGCGGCGGAGTCGGCGGCAGGGCGGCGCGCAGCGACGTGTACCGCGATCTGCCCGTAACGCTGCACGTTTGCAGGGGCACCGAGGTAGAGGTCGAGGCTTTCGCGGACAGCGAATTCATTTATATAGCGACCGACAACGAGCGCGAATTTCCCGCGAAGTTTTACCGTAAAGAGGACGTGATAAGGTCTGTGTCGTGCGAGGGATTGTGGGAAAACACCGCCGTGAGGGACGTGAACACCGTTTTCGACTATTCCAACGCGCCGTACAGCAATCTGGTCGTGGGCGAGATCGTGGTGCCGCAGGGCAGATGGTGGAGCTATCTGCCGCATTATCACCCTCAGCCGGAGGTCTATTACTATAAACTGCCCGCGCCGGAAGCGTTCGGAGCGTGCTTCATAGGGGAGTTCGAACCGCATACGATAAAGGACGGCAGCGTGGGCTGTTTTCCGGGCGGGAAGACCCACGTTCAGGTCACGGCCCCGGGCTATGAGATGTACAGCTGCTGGATAATCAGGCATCTGCCGGGCGAACCGTGGGACAAGACGAGGATCGTCGATCCGCGTTTCCGTCATTGGGAAGAGTAAAAAACCGAAACATATCGCAAAAAACAGGGAGAAAATATGAAAAAAACCGTTAAGATCACGGTAGGCGAAGCGATCGTCCGCTTTCTCGACGCGCAGTACGTTTCCTTCGACGGAAAGGAAAACAAGTTGGTGGAAGGCGTATTCACTATATTCGGGCACGGCTGTGTGCTCGGCGTGGGAGAGGCTCTGTCCATGACGGACCATTCGCTGAAAGTCTATCAGGGCAAAAACGAACAGGGCATGGCGCAGGCGGCTGTCGCCTATGCGAAGCAGAACAACAGGCGCAAGATAATGCCGTGTTTTTCGTCTATCGGTCCCGGCGCCGCGAATATGGTCACCGCCGCAGGTACCGCGACGGCGAACAATATACCTTTGCTTCTTTTTCCGGGCGACGCGTTCGCGACCAGACAGCCCGATCCCGTATTGCAGCAGATAGAACATCTTTACGACCCGTCGGTCACCACAAACGACGCATTCAGGGCGGTAACGCGGTATTTCGACCGCATATCGCGCCCCGAAATGCTTATGCCGGCGCTGCGCAGCGCGGTGAGGATATTGCTGGATCCCGCGCACACGGGCGCCGTCGCGATAGCCCTGCCGCAGGACGTCCAGGGCGAGGTCTACGATTTTCCGACGGAGTTTTTCGACAAGACCGTCACAAAGATAGTGCGGCCGATCGCGCCGGAGGAGCAGCTCGACGAGGTCGCCGAGGCGATAAGAAAGAGCAAGCGGCCGCTGGTCATAGTGGGCGGAGGAGTAAAGTACAGCGAGGCGGGCGACGCCGTCGCGGCGATGTGCGAGAGGCACAATATCCCGTTCGGAGAAACGCAGGCGGGCAAGACTGCGATACGTTCGTCCCATCCGCTCTGTCTGGGCGGGCTCGGCGTTACGGGGAACAGCGCCGCCAACGATATCGCTTCGACGAGCGATCTGATAGTGGGTATAGGGACGAGGTTCACCGACTTTACGACCGCGTCCAAGTCGCTGTTCGCGGACGCTCGGGTCGTTACCGTCAACGCGTCCGATTTTCACGCTTCCAAGCTCGACGCGATCAAGGCCGTGGGCGACGCAAAAGCCACCGTCGGGGCGTTGGATAAAAAACTCGGGGATTACAGGACGGGCTATACCGACGAGATAACCGCCGCCAAGGAGAAATGGAGAGCGGAGTACGAGAGACTCGCTCATATCGAGATCGGGGACGGCTATCAGCCCGAGATAGAGAGCCGTATGCCCGACGCTGTCGGGGCTTTCGCGGACGCGCACGGCGGAGCGATGGCGCAGACTACCGCCATAGGCGTGATAAGAGAAAGCATCGCGCCCGACGCGATAATAGTCGGTTCGGCGGGATCTTTGCCCGGAGATCTGCAGAGGATGTGGACGTCGGATGCGCGCGATTCCTATAATATGGAATACGGCTATTCGTGTATGGGATACGAGATAGCCGGATGTCTGGGCAGCAAACTCGCCGCTCCCGACCGCGAATGCTACGCGATGTGCGGGGACGGAAGTTACCTTATGCTCCATACCGAGATGGTCACCGCCGTTCAGGAAGGGATAAAGATCAACGTGCTCTTGTTCGACAACGCGTCGTTCGGCTGTATCAACAATTTGCAGATGGAGCAGGGTGTGGACAGTCTGTGCACGGAACTGCGCTACCGCAGCGGCGACGATCCGATACGGGAGGGCGCGTTCATGAATATCGACTTTGCGATGAACGCGAGATCGTACGGGTTCAAGGCATACACCGCGCGCAACGTCGCAGAGCTGCGCGCCGCGCTTGCGGACGCCGCGAAACAGACCGTTTCCACTCTGATAGACATCAAGGTCGCGCCCAAGTCGATGACTCACGGCTACGGCGGATGGTGGAACGTGGGAGTCAGCGCGAATCCGCGCTGCGACAAGCAGAAGCGGGCTTTGGACAATAAGACGGCAATGCTCGCCAAGGCGAGGAAATATTGAGGTGAGTATGAATGCGGACAAGGTAAAACTCGCGATCGCCCCGATCGCGTGGACAAACGACGATTTGCCCGATCTCGGCGCGGCGAACACGTTCGAACAGTGCGTCAGCGAGATGGCTCTCGCCGGATACGAGGGATGCGAGGTCGGCAACAAATATCCGAAAGATCCCGCCGTCCTCAAACGCGCGCTGGATATGAGGGGACTGCGGATATGCAATCAGTGGTTCTCGTCGTTTGTGCTGACAAAGCCTTTCGAAGAGGTGGAGAAGGAGTTCGTCGCGCAGTGCGACTTTTTGCGCGCCATGGGCGCCCGCGTCATCGGCGCGTCCGAACAGAGTTTCAGCATACAGGGCAGCAAGGACGTTCCGATTTTCGGTTCGAAATACGATATGACGAACACGGAGTGGGAAAAATTTGCCTCCGGAATGAACCGTCTCGGCGCGATCGCGAAGAGCATGGGGATATCGTTGGTCTATCACCATCACATGGGGACCGTGGTGCAGACCGCGGAGGAAGTGGACCGCATGATGGATATGACCGATCCCGAGGTGTTCTCGCTGTTGTTCGACAGCGGACATCTGGCGTACTGCGGGGAAGATCCTCTGACCTTACTCAAAAAACACTCCGCGAGAGTGAAACACGTCCATCTCAAAGACGTACGCCCCGACGTGATCGCCGCCGTAAAGGCGGGGCGCGGATCTTTCCTCGACGGGGTACGTATGGGGACGTTCACGGTGCCGGGCGACGGCGCGATCGATTTCGGACCGATATTCGAGGAGCTGGGATCGGTCGGTTACGAGGGCTGGATGGTCGTCGAGGCGGAGCAGGATCCCGCTAAGGCGGATCCGCTCGAATACGCGCTCAAAGCCAGAGCGTACATCAGGGAGAAGGCAGGGATCTGACCTGTCGGGATAAATAAAAAGGAGAAAAATATGGCAATAAAGACGTTGGGTTATTTCACGAACAACGAGTTCGTCATGTCGGGGACGGACAAATACTATCCGGTGTTCGATCCGTCCACGGGAGAGCAGATAGCGCGTATGCCGCGCTGTACGACCGCGGAGATCGCCGCGGTGATCGACAACGCGCACGAGGCTTATAAGAAATGGTCGCGCGTGCCCGTCATCAAAAGGGTGCAGGTGCTGTACAGACTTCGCTCCCTCCTCGACGAGCATATGGACGAGCTCACCGAGATGTGCGCGCGCGAGCACGGCAAGAATTGGGACGAGAGCAAGGGGGATATCCTCAAGGCGAAAGAGGGAACGGAGCTTGCCTGTTCGATGCCGTCGCTGTTGCAGGGCGAGAGCCTGATGGACGCGTCCACGGGTTACGATACCGTATTGTACCGCGAACCGATGGGAGTTTTCGCGGGCATAGCGCCGTTCAATTTCCCCGCAATGATACCTATGGGGTGGATGGCGCCGGTCTGTATCGCCTGCGGCAACGCGATCGTGCTCAAAGTCGCCGGCGCCACGCCGATGACGTCGCTGCGTATAGCCGAACTGTATAAAGAAGCGGGACTGCCCGACGGCGTGCTCAACATCGTCAGCTGCGACCGCAACGACACTCAGGAGTTGATCAGCAACGACAAAATAGTCGGAGTCACGTTCGTCGGCTCGACCAAGGTGGGCAGATATATCTACGAAACCGCAGCAAAATACGGCAAGAGGGTCCAGTGTCTGTGCGAGGCGAAAAATCACGCGCTCGTACTCAACGACGCCGCGCTGGACAGGACCGCCGCGGGAATCGTCAATGCGGCTTACGGCTGCGCGGGCGAGAGATGCATGGCTCTGCCCGTGGTAGTTGTGCAGGAAGGTATAGCCGACGCGCTCGTTTCCAAGATCAAACAGCTTGCGGAACAGATCAAGGTCGGACCCGCCTACGACAAGGCGACCAAGCTCGGACCCGTGTACAGCAAAGAGCACAGAGAGAGCGTCGTCGCATGGATAGAAAAGGGACTGCAAGAGGGAGCGGAGCTCGTGCTCGACGGCAGGAACATTGTCGTGAAGGGATACGAAAAAGGCTTCTACCTCGGTCCCACGATCCTCGACAGAGTATCGCCGGAAATGACGGTCGGCCAGCGCGAGATATTCGGACCCGTGCTGTGCATCAAGAGAGTGAAAACGTTCGAAGAGGGATTGGCGCTGATGAACGCGAATCCTTTCGCAAACGGTTCGGTCGTCTATACGCAGAACGGCTATTACGCCCGCGAGTTCGTGCGCAACACGGACGGAGGCATGGTAGGCGTCAACGTCGGCATACCCGTTCCGGTGGGAGTGTTCTCGTTCACGGGGCACAAGCACTCGTTCTTCGGCGATCTGCATTGCCTGGGCAGAGACAGCTTCAAGTTCTATACCGACAGCAAGACCGTGACCACGCATTGGTTCGACGAACACGAAGCCAAGTCCACCGACGTTTCCACGTGGGACGGCACGATCTGAGGAGGTCTTTATGGTAAGGATAGGAATAATAGGAGCGGGCAGGATCGGCAAAGTCCACTGCGAGTCGATAGGGAGATACGTCAAAAACGCCGTCGTCGCGTGCGTGGCGGATCCGTTCATGAACGAGGGAACGGAGCAAACGCTCAGGGCTCTCGGAGCCGAAAAGGTCACGAAAGATTACCGAGAGATACTTGCGGACAAGTCCGTAGACGCGGTTCTCATATGTTCGTCCACCGATACTCACGCGCAGATCTCCGTCGAGGCGATAAAGGCGGGCAAGCACGTGTTTTGCGAAAAACCCGTGGATCACGACGTCAAAAAGATACTGACGGTCAAGGAAGCTCTGCAAGGCGGCGGCGTAAAGTATCAGGTGGGATTCAACCGCCGTTTCGACCACAACTTCGAGGCGGTCAAGAAAGCGATAGACACGGGCAGGATAGGGCATCTCGACGTGTTGAAGATATGCTCGCGCGATCCCGCCGCGCCGTCTGCCGACTACATAAAAGTCAGCGGCGGGATATTCCTCGATATGACGATACACGATTTCGATATGGTCAGATATCTGTCGTCGGACGAGGTCGAGAGCGTTTACGCCGTGGGAGGCGTGACCGTGGACAAAGCGATAGGGGAAGCGGGAGATATAGATACCGCCGTCGTCACGATGAAACTCAAAGGCGGCGCGCTGGCGGTGATAGACAACTGCCGCCGCGCGGCTTACGGTTACGATCAAAGAGCCGAGGCGTTCGGCTCGCTCGGTCAGATCGCTGTCGCCAACGACGCCGCTTCCACCGCGGTCATTTCCGACGCGAACGGAGTGACTGCCGAAAAACCGCTCTACTTCTTTCTCGAACGCTATATGCAGGCATACGTCAAGGAAGTGTCCGAGTTCGTACGCTGCATAGAGGAAGACAGACCCGTGCCCGTCGGTATAGAGGACGGCTTGCAGGCCGTCGTGATAGGGCTTGCGGCAAAGAGATCTTTGCAGACGGGAGCGCCTGTAAGGCTTGACGATATCGTTCGTTGACGGGACGGAATGATCGCAGAAACGATAACGCGCCGCGATAAGGCGCGTTTTTCGTTATCGGCGGGTCGTATTGTCGGGACAACGCGTTAACGAACAAAGAGTTTATACGAAAACGGCAGTATAATAAAGCGGCGACGGAATAAAATGAGAGGGCGATCTGCGTATTATATTTATTGCGGTATTGCGGAGCGCTGACGCCTGCGTAAATACCGCGAAGAAGAAACAAGTTTAAGAAGGATATCGGAGCTGACGGGACGCGATATAAGCATAATATCGTGAGAAGTATGCCGCATATGACGATATAACATTCAAGAATCGAATGCGGCGATGTTGACATATATCTTTTGTTATAGTATAATATGAATATAAACGGACGGAAAGTTCGTTTGCGAAGGAGGAAAAAGATATGTATTGTGCGAAATGCGGTACCAAGGCGGAAGAGGGGGATACCTTTTGCCGTAAGTGCGGCGCAAAGCTGGGCGACGCTTCCGAGGCGGCTGAACAGACTTCCGCCGACGTCGGCGAGGCGCAGAAGGGCGACGCTCCCGCTCCGCAGCAGTTCAGATACGGCAACGACAGCGGCTTTTCCGAATCGGGCAGATATCCGTCCAGCGACAATCCCGAGTACAAGGCTTCGGGCGGTTGGGCTCTGCTCGGTTTTCTGATCCCGTTGGTGGGACTTATACTCTATCTCGTTTGGCGCGACAAAAACCGCGCCGACGCGGCGAAGGGGCGGAAGGCGGGCAAAGGCGCGCTTGCGGGCGTGATAGTGTGGGTGGTTATCTCCATACTGTCGTTTGTCATCGGTCTTCTGTAAGGAGGTGAAAAAATATGTTTTGTCCTAATTGCGGAGCGAAAGCCAACGAAGGCGATAAATTCTGCCGCTCGTGCGGCGCGAGGCTGAACGCCGACAGCGAGCCGATATTCGAGGGGCAGCCCGATACTGCGGAACAGGTGCCCCCGCAGGGTAGGCAATACGACCGCCGTACGGACGACGTATACCGCGACCGCGAACGGCGCGACCGCAACGGCGAAAACGCGCAGGAGAGCGCAGGCTGGGCGGTACTCGGATTTTTCTTTCCGCTCGTGGGATTGATCCTGTATCTTATCTGGTACGACGATCATCGCAGAAGAGCGAAACTTGCGGGTAAAGGCGCGCTCATAGGCGTGATAACGGAGGTCGTCTTCTTTATACTCTGGTTCGTGATAGCGATGGTGATCTCCATGTCGGTGATGTGACGTCGGCGGGATATTGCCTCGCAGAGTCAAGTCGCGCGCGGCAGTGACGGCGCCGTGCGAAACGGCGGAGGATCTCAGACGTTTGCGATACTTTTCGGGATCGGCGTTTTTACGCCGATCTCGTTTTTTTGCGTTGTCAGCGCCTTCGGATCCCGCTCGGCGACCCGAAGGCGTTTTTCTTTATCGCGCTTGTCTTCGCGGAGCGCAGAGGCGATACCCGACGCGGAGGCTTTTGCCGCGTTTGCGGCTTTTCGGACAGACGAACGCAAACTGCGTATCGTCGCTTTTTCACGGCAACGAGGGGCGTCGGGGCTTTATATCGGCACGCATATGTTTCGAGCGTCTTTTACGGGGACGGGTTTTGCGTTATTATATTTTTATCGGAGGTATATACAAATGATAAAATTCAATTACGCTGTAAGATCTTGGCTCGACGGAGAGTTGAAAGCGAGAGTAAAGCGGCGCACGCGTCTTCGTTACCGCGCCATCGCATTGGAGAGCATCGTGCCCGCGATAGGTGCGGACAAAGACGTCGCTCTCGTGACTTCGGACGACCTGCTCGCCGTCGTGGACGCGCTTCGCAACAGACGCCGAGGTTCGGAGGAAAGAGAACTGTCGCCCGCCACCGTCAATCTCGTTATAGCCGTCATGCGCGGCATATTCGGGCATTCCTGCCGTATGGGGTGGAGAAAAGACGATCCGTCGCTCGCGCTCAAACGCATGAGGACTCGGCCGAAGACGATCGAGGTGTTCACCGTTGCGGAACAGGCGTATATGGAAGATTACGTGCATTTTTCTAAAGACGACAGGTTGAAAGCGCCGCTTCTGAGCCTGTATACGGGGATGCGCATCGGCGAAATACTCGCGTTGGAGTGGGCGGACGTCGATTTTTACGAAAGGACCGTGACCGTGTCCAAAGAAAAATATTTCGTCAAGGACGACGACGGAAAGTGGCGCACCTATATCGATTCGCCGAAATCCGCCGCTTCTGAGCGCACGATCCCTCTGTGCGAAAAGGCGGTCGCTTTGCTTAAAAGCATAGATCCGACGGCGAAATGGGCGAAAAGATCGGTATTCCGCTCCGAAAACAGTCCTCTCAGCGTAAGGCAATGTCAGTATCTCTTCGGCTCGATGCTGAAAAAGTGCAGGGTGAAACAACGCAACTTCCATACTTTGAGGCACACTTTCGCGACCAGACTTCTGGAAAGGGGAGTTGACCTGAAAACATTGAGCGAGCTGCTGGGGCACGAAAACATGAACGTGACCATGAAAACGTATTGTCATACTCTCATGAGGACTAAACGCGAAGCGGTCGAGCGGTTGGACAGAACGCGGTAGATAGCGGCGGTGAGCAAAAAAAATTGACATGGAACAGTATATTCCATGTTAACTTTCTGTTTACATAATACCCTCTGTGTTAGCGAATGTCAACATCTTGTTATAAAATAATTTTTTGTCGTCGCAAAAATCTCCGCAAACCGCATATTTTCAGAAATTACGCGGCTGTACGTGGCAAAATTTGACATCGAATATACTGTTCCATGTCAAGTGAGGAGAGGTCATGAAGAAAAATTTTGCTGCGATTATCGCACTTTTGCTGGCGTTGGTCATGACGTTTGCCGCGTGCGTTACGGACGAGGAAACTCCCGAAACGCCGCCTGCGGAATATACCGTGACTTTCGATACCGACGGGGGCTCCGTGATCGCTCCCGTAAAAGTAAAAGAAGGCGAAAAAGTGAGCCGTCCCGCAGATCCGACCAAGAGCGGTTGGTCGTTTGCGGGGTGGTATGCCGACGAGGGGACAAGCACCGCGTTCGACTTCGGCAAGCCGATAACGGGCGACACGACCGTCTACGCGAAATGGAACAGGGAGATGCGCGAGTTTGTCGTCACTTTCGACAGCTCGGGCGGCAGCGCCGTCGCCTCTCAGACGGTACGTGAGGGCTCGACGGTACAAGAGCCGACTCCTCCGACAAGGAACGGCTATGACTTCGAGGGATGGTATGCGGACAGGGATCTGACCGTGCCGTTCATATTCTCCACGCCGGTAACGGCGGGCTTTACTCTGTACGCAAAGTGGGCGGAAAGGGTTTTTTACACGGTTACGTTCGACTCCAACGGCGGCAGCGCCGTTGCTTCCCAGTCCGTGAGAAAGGGCAGCTCGGCGCAAAGACCCGACGACCCCGAGCGCACGGATTACACGTTCACGGGGTGGTACACGGACAGACAGGACGGGAGTTCCAATTACGATTTTTCAAGACCCGTCAACGGAAATATCACGCTTTACGCGCATTGGTCGCAGAACTTCGCCACGGTCACGTTCGTGCTCAACAACGGCGAGGCGGATCTCGTGACGTACGTGGACAAAGGAGAGAGGCTCTCGCGACCCAACGATCCGATAAGAAGCGGCTGGGTCTTTACGGGGTGGTACAGCGATAAAAACTGCACGCTGCCGTATGATTTCGACGCGGAGATAAACGACGACGAAGATTTCGTCTACGCGGGCTGGCGCAGGCTCGAATATTATACCGTACTGATAGATACGGACGGCGGTACGCCCGTACAGTCGCAGACGGTGGCGGAAGGCGGATTCGCGTCGGCTCCCGACGTCGTACCCGAAAAGGAAGGATATTATTTTACCGGCTGGTTCGCCGACGAGGACTATACCGTTCCGTTCGATTTCGCAACGACTCCGATCAGGGACGACGTCACCGTATATGCGGGCTGGGACGACAATATACTCGTTCAATTCGATGCCGACGGGGGTACGCCGTTGCTCGAACAGATAGTGATAAACGCCCAGAGCGGCACGGTACAGCAGCCCGCGACCCCCGAAAGGGATGGGTATACGTTCGGCGGCTGGTACGTCGACGCGGCGCGCACCGTCGCGGCGAGTTTCCCGAGTACGGTGACGGCGGATACCAACTTCTATGCGAAGTGGAACGACGAAGTGAGTTCCGTGACCGTCAGATTCGAGCTTGCGAAACTTGCCGACAACGGCGATCTCGTGTTCGAGCCTTTCTCCAAACAGTCTTTGACGGTGACCAAAGGCACTCCCGTAACGCAGGAAATGGTCGCGGCGCCGGGTGATCTGACGGCTACCGACGTCGGAGGAGGACAACACACGATGATGTTCTCTTACTGGAGTTTCCGCGAGTATTGCAAAGAGAAAATAGGAGGCGACAGCACGCCCGTCACGGAGATGGTCCTGTTCCCGATAGACACGCAGGGCAGGGACTGTCTCTTATACACATCTGACGCTGCCG